>JGI24740J21852_10000900_pt1 | contig 13163 bp, 8 predicted proteins | sample KBSCornC6_FD_21852 | JGI IMG/M metagenome (IMG submission 21852) | reverse complement strand
CAATTCTTTCAAATGGAAAATTATGTAAAGGGAATATATCTGTTTTACCGGAAATCACCACGCGATAGCCCAGCTGCTGCAGGAACTGTGGTAAGTTTGCTGTATTGGGCCTTACTGTAAAATGATTCATTTGCGAACCATTGCGGAATGGATAGAGCCCGGTAAACATAGCGCTCCTGGAAGGTGTACAAATGGGCGATGCCGCATATGCACGGTTAAACCGGATACCTTCAGCAGCCAGCAGATCCATGTTGGGGGTCTTAACATCAGTGTTGCCATAACATCCCACATCCTGCTGATTCAGATCATCAGAAATGAAGATCACTATGTTGGGCTTGTTCTGCGCAAAAGCTGACGATAACCCGCAACAAACCCATACTATGAGGGTAAAAATAGTTTTGCGATGTACTAAGCGGTTATTCAATGGAGATATGAGCATAGCTAATTACTTCAGGATACGCCGCAAAAGATATAAAAGATCAGGCAGCAATGCAAATTGCTCACTACAGGAAAGCGCCTTATGAGAGGCATTGATGCGGCCATCGTTGTAGTTGCTTTTTCCGGGAAGCACATATAAGACCAACTTTTTTGTTATTATTGATGTGCATTAACTAACCTATCATGAAACGTACCAACTGGTTTGATCGTAAATTTTCTCCCATTGAGGACAATGGCATCCTTCCCTGCATTATTGAAAGGCTGGAAGGTACCCCTGCCAGGCTGGCTGAAAAAATGAAACAGATCAACAAAGCAAGCCTCTCTGTTTCAAAGAACCATAAATGGAGCATCAAGCGGGAAATTGGCCACCTTATTGACCTTGAGCCGCTTTGGCTGGAAAGGGCAAAAGAAATTATTGCCGGGGAGCCTGATCTTAAAAAGGCAGACCTTACGAATAGCAAAACACAGGAAGCAGATCATGATGCAAGAGAAGTTACTGCATTGGTGACAGACTTCAGCACGCATCGGCAATATTTAGTGCAGCTCTTAAGAGCGTTAAAGGATACGGACCTGGATAGATCGTCCAAACACCCCAGGCTGGGCACTCCCATGAAGATCATTGACCTGGCCTACTTTGTGGCAGAGCATGACGATCATCACCTGGCGCAGATCACTTTTTTACAAAACAGTATCCAATGAGCCAGGTGTGCCTGCCAGGTATTTCAATGCCTTCATGCCCGGCATAAAAAAATAAGCGCCGCCACGCACAAACACAAACTGGGGTATATTACTTATTTTCTTTCTTACCGGGCAGCCCTGTATAGTAAATGCACTGTTCCTGAAAGCAGTCTCCCTGAAAGGAAATCCAACAATAGGGTCTATATCATCATTCAAACCATCAAATTTATTATTGTTACACCAGGCATTCTGAATAAACTCAAACTGCCGGTTGATCTGTGCATTAAAGCAAATAAAGTACAATCCTCTTTTATCATTATTCCCTGATGCACGCATGGTTGCGGGGTCAAAGTCCGGTGATAAAGGCGCACCAAATGCCCGGCCCCTTCTGAGTATTTTATGCTTTTTAACCATCTTCACAGATAATGCAGGATCATCATCTATCCCATCCCGGGGATTTGATTTGCGGATATGTGCGCCAATAGGGCAATGGAAGCCATCCTTATCATCTGCTGCAAAAAGGAAATTCTTGAGGTTCCCTGCGGCGGCCGGCGCCAGTGACTCACCATTCAACTGCCGGCCCATCATCTTAGCGGCTATTAATTCCGGACCCATGCCTTGCAGATGCGGATCATTTTCGGATAAGCCATAGATAAACTCCCAGAACACCTTTACATCCTGCTCCAGCTGCCGGAACACCATATAGCTGCCGTTTTTGCCTATATCAAAACCGTCATCCATCCCGGTTTTAACCCTGGGGCTTAAAGGGAATTTTGCATACTCGTTCGGATATCCTAATATAAATTCCCCGGGCATCACTACATTCTGTTCCTCCTCCGCGGTATAGCGTGCATTACTGCCGCCAACACCGGCAACCAATGGATTCATGATCCCATCTTCAAAACCAAAATGTTCCTTGCTGCCAATATTCATTGTATTTAAGCGGGTCACTTCGCTGATATTATAACGCTTTAACCGCTCTGCCGTATCCTGATACTTTTCTTCCAATGCGGCGCTGTCTTTTGCAAAGATCATTAGCACCGCATCCACCCGCGGGTTCTGCGTACCTCCCCAATACCATTTCTCCGGTGCATTGGTATCAAAATCCCCCAGGATGCGGCTCCTGGTCTTCGTGTTTAATCCTTCTGTAAATTCCGGGGCAAAGCCGGTGATCAATTGTTCTTCCGGTATAAGGCGGGAGATCCCTGTATTTGTAAATGCTATATGAAAAGCAAGATCCGGCCGTTTATGGCTGGCGGCTGTAATACCCGGTAATATATCTGCCAGGAATGCGCGGATCTGCGCATGCTCATTAAACTGCAGCATTACATAACAGGCGTCCGGCAGAAAACTATACGACCTGATAAGGAGGCCCTGTATATCGCCAAATTCTAATTTTGGGAGTTGCATAACTATAAAAGGTTTAGCCATTGTTTTGTTTGCGTGTCATTCATTTCCTGGTTCAATCCAAGTGCAATATGATGATTTCGCAATATATTCTTGACCGTTAGTTCTTCAAAAGCGCTGTACCAGACCTGCGTGTGGATCTGGTATTTCCGGGTCCAGTTCTTAAAACGTTCTTCATCTGCCGCCCCTTTAAAAGCCAGCCAGCTGGTGCGGGGAAAATTGATGGTATTGCTCCATACGCCGGTGAGGCCCACCGCTGCCCGGTCTACAAAATCACTCAGGTAATTTTCCCAGCTGCCATCGAAATTGCTGAAGAACAACAAGCTCCGCTCCTTTTCCAGGATGGACCAGCCTGCGAAATGAATAGTGCAGATGCCGCCTAAAGCACCTTTATTAAAGCTGTATTTTGCCAACAGGTTAATCAACCAGAGTACGGTTCTTAATACGCCCAGCCTGAACCCGCCCGGGTTGATGGCAACAAGATGCGATAATTGATTCTGCGCATAAAAATCCTCATCTTTTGTAAGAGAAGGAACCGCTGCTACTTCCTGTTCCGTATCCGGCAATTCGGGTGCTGTTTGTTCAAGACGCCTTAAATAAAATACTATTCCGGCAATCAGCGCTACCAATGCACCAAGAAGATAAAGATGTATGATGCCAGCAAGCACCAGGATCCCCACTAATAAAAGCCCTATCAGTAAGCCTGCATAGAGAGGCTTTATATAAGGCAGCGGTACTGCCTTAATATGGCTATAGTCAGGTACATGCTCATGGATGTACCGCACTATTTCCTGTTTTATAAATTTGGGATCATCCGTAGCGGCGAATGTTCTTTCCCTGAGAAATTGTTGTATCAGGGTATATATTTCCGCTTCCTTACTGATAATATCATTAGACAAACCCCGGTATCCGGAATAGTATGCATCCACCCGCTGCGTATGCCCTTTTATAAAAGTGGTGATAGCGGCAGCAGGAGGAACAGCAGGATCGTAGTCCTTGCAACAGGAGAAAATTCTTTCAAAGGGAGATATTGTTTCCCCGGCTGTTATCGCCTGTAAGTAGGTATCCAGCAATCCATCATATGTGCAGGAATACACCAGCCTGAAAAGCTGTCCCGGCGGCTGAGTGGCCAGAGGGTCCGGAAAAATAACAAACCTGGCAAAGTGGATACCTTTAATTTTCCTGAAGGGATGATCTGCTTTATTAATAATAGCGGTATGGAGCACATGCAGTTCATCGCAAAGGATGCTGAGCTTATTGGCATCAATATCGGCAATGACAATCAGGCCGTTTTGATCGGTGAATGTTTTCATTTATTTGGGGTTATCTTAAAGGTACTAATATCCCCGCCGTCAGGGCATTTTAAAGTAAAGAATATTTTCATTATTTTGTAGGCCAACCAAACTGGATCTGCTGAGATTTATGACGAACGATAAAGACATATGGGATGCTTTTCGTTCGGGAGATGAGTCCTCCCTTCAAATTATTCTTGATCAGTACCACCCGCTGCTATTTAACTATGGTCATAAGTTCACACCAGATGACCACCTGATAGAAGATGCCTTGCAGGACTTATTCGTTAAGCTCTGGAAGAACAGGAACCGTATCCAGTCAACTGATTCCGTAAAAAACTATTTATATAAATCGTTTCGCCGCGTGCTGTTGCGAACAATGGATGTGCATCAGCGTAAATATAATTTTGCTGTGCTGGACCACTGGCCGGGCCAGGAGCTTGCCTATGACCAGACCATGATCAGCCGCGAACGGCTGGAAAAGATCCGGGAAAACCTTGCGCGCGCACTGGAGAATATGACGCCACGCCAGCGGGAAGTTATTCACCTGCGATATTTTGAGGAAATGGATTATGCGGAAATTGCCGCCGTTATGCAGTTGTCCGTTGCCAGCACCTATAAATTGGTGTACAAGGCCATCGATGTACTGCGTACTTATATTTCAAAATCCGATCTGCTTATTTTGGCGGCAATCATGTCATTGAAAAAAATCTAAAATGTGATCGTTTTTTGCCACCCGGATTGAAAATTATTCATTTTTGTTCCCCTTTTTACGAAATTGTTATTTTTTATCAGAAATGAGGGATAATTTCTGAAAACTGTGTGTATATAATTATACATGGGATCTTCGTACCAGCAATACCAAAATTATACTATCACCTCTTTTTTTGGGGACGAGGAATTCATTCAGCATGTACTGAACGGGGATGAGCAGTCTGCTGCATACTGGGACAATGTTGCTGCCGCTTATCCAGACAAAAGGACTGCCATGGAAGAAGCCCATGTCTGGATCTTGCTGCTCAACAAACAACAGCTATATCAACCTTCCGGCGAAAGCTCACAGATCTGGAACAGGATTGCCGGCGAGATAGCCGTTTACGAAAGCCGGCAACAACGCGTATACCGGCCATTGAAGATCGCTTTCAGATGGGCCGGTGCAGCAGCAGCAATACTGTTGCTGATCGTTGCGCTGCGCGAATGGTCTGCTATAGGCAGGAAAAACTTTGTTACCGCTTTTGGCAAACGGGATCAGGTTGTCTTACCTGATGAATCGGTAATTACGTTAAATGGTAATTCAGCCGTCCATTATGTACGCACCTGGAAATCTGACAAACCCAGGGAGATCTGGCTGGAAGGAGAGGCATTCTTTAAGGTGAAACATGTGGCCATTAAGAACCGCCTGCAGCAATCAGATTCCTTCCATGTATATGTCAGTGACCTGTTCTTAACAGTAACCGGTACCAGGTTCAATGTCAGGAACCGCCGTGGCATCACTGAGATCTCTTTGCTGGAAGGCAACCTCAGAATTGAAAAATCCGGAACAGGAGCTTTTGTCAAAATGCTCAAACCGGGAGATGCCTATGTTTACGACAGTATTAAACAGGTATTAACAGTCATGGACAGGAAGCCGCCGGCCAACAAGGCATGGACGAACAATGAAATGGACCTGGATGGTTATTCTTTACAGCAAATACTGGACATACTGGAAGATACCTATGGGTACGAGATCACTTTAACATCACCGGAGCTGGCGCAGAAAAGGCTTTCAGGCACTGTGCCCGCCGCAAATGCAGACGACATCCTTTTTGTTATCAGGAAGGTATTTAATCTTAAGATCGACCAAAATTCAAATCATTTAATTATCAGCCGAAACAGGTAGAATGAACAAGAAAATTTTAATTGCCATCTGTTTCCTGTTGGGAACAGTGCAAGGGGGACTATTTGCGCAACAGCAAATGAAATTAAAAGCTGCTTTAGAGGAAGTGCGCGCCGTATACGGCACCAAATTCTCCTACGAAGAGCATTTACTGGATAACGTGTACGTCAGCTTCCAGCAACCACTCACAAAGAAAGAGCCGGTAGAAAGTGTGCTAAAGGACCTGTTGTATAAAAATGGCTTTATCTTCCTTTACGTCCAGGAGAACTATTATACCATCATCAAAGACACCCGCTCCAAAAAAAGCGATGAAAGCAGGGAGGAGGAAAAAAATGCCGCCCTCCCGGAGCCAGTTTACATACAAACTATCACAGGTATAGTAACCGATAAAGAAGGCCACCCGCTGATAGGCGTAACGGTGATGCCGGAAGGTTATGCCATACGCTTTGGTACGCTCACCAGCAGTGACGGCCGTTATACGCTGCGCCTCCAACAGAAAACCAATGCCCTTATTTTTAGTTACGTGGGTATGTCCCCCCAGAAAGTGGAGGTTGGGGATAAGACCGTGATCAACGCACAGCTGGAACAGGATATAAACCAGCTGCAGGAGGTCAATGTAGTTTCCACCGGTTACCAGACCTTGCCAAAAGAGCGGGCTACCGGCGCTTTTGAACAGATCACCTCCAAACAGATAAAGAGCGTACCCTCGGTAAGCCTGATGGAGCGCCTGGAAGGTACCGCCCCTGGTGTGCGTTTTAACCCAAGAGATAACAAGGTTACGATACGGGGAGTTAATACTTTAAGCACTGCCGGCAGTCCGCTGGTAGTGATAGATGGTTTTCCGGCAGTTGACCAGGACCTGGTTTCCCAGCTCAATGCCAATGCCAGCAGCGGCGCCATTTTAAGCCGTTATAACCCGGAAGATATTGAATCAATTACCATACTGAAAGATGCTGCCGCTACCTCTATCTGGGGTGCTAAAGCCGCCAACGGGGTTATTGTGATCACCACTAAAAAAGGAAAGAAAAATTCTTCAGAGCTAACCTTCAGTACCAATCTGAGTATTGCCAATCCGGCCAATATGAAAAATCTGAACCGCATGAGCAGTGCGGAATATATTGACCTGGAAAGAGAAATGAAAGGCCTGGGCTTTTTCACGGATCCGGCAATATGGGATAACAGCTGGATGACCTTCAACCAAAACAAACCGGTAAGTGATGCGCTGGAATGGATGTTTAAAGCAGACCGTGGTACCGCCACCGCCAGCCAGCGGGATTCAGCACTCACTGCGCTCGGCAAACTGGATAACCGCAAACAGATCCGTGATCTGCTGCTGCAACGCGCGGTATCCCAGCAGTATAACCTCTCTATGTCCGGCGGCGGACAGCACAGCACCTATTACGTTTCTACCAACTATACAAAGGATCTGCCGGTGTTCAGGAGTAACAAGGGAGAAAATTTATTTGTGACGGCGAACCTGAGTAACGAGTTATTCAATAACCGTGTAACCATAAATACCGGTATCAATTATAACTATGTGCATAGTATTGGCAACACTGCTGCGTTGAATGCTATTGGCAATGGCCGGTTGGGATTGCGCCCCTACGAGATGCTGGCAGATAATACCGGTAAGCCCATTGCCCGCTCTATCGACTACCGTGATGAAGTAACAGCAGATTTTCTGGCAAAGGGATACTTACCCTGGACTTACAGTCCATTGCAGGAGCTGAATTATGGCAATACAACAGATAAGGAAAACCGCTTTCGTTTGAATGCAGACATCAATACCAAAATCACTGACTGGGCCAATGTAAGCGTGGCCGGTTCATTACAGCGTAATACAGGAGAAGACATCTATCTCGCAGAACTGAACAGTTATGACACCAGGTCATTGATCAATACCGGTACTACTATAAATTCCAATGGAAGGCTGGTTTACGGTGTGCCCTATGGAGGGATGATGATCAGCCATAATACCAGTGACGTTAGCTACGCCCTGCGCGCGCAGTTGAATGTGAATAAGTCCTGGAACAGCTTTGTTAGCCTGAACGCACTGGCAGGCACGGAGATCCGGGAAAACCAGTCAACCAACTATCAGCAAACCCGTTATGGTTTTGATGAAGACACCTATTCTTCGGCTGCCTGGAGCCCGAATGAGTACTACCAGACCGTAATGGGATGGAGTAGCAGCCTGTCCTATTCCGATGGCACTATTGGCCGCGCCATCAACCGGTTTTTGTCTTACTACGGCAATGGCGCCCTTTCCTTTCTCGATAACCGCTACATACTCTCTGCCAGTATACGGTTTGACGATTACACATTAACTGGCGCATCCCGCAGTCAACGGGCCAAACCATTATGGTCCGCAGGGGCAAAATGGGACCTTACTTCAGAGAACTTCATGAAAAAAGTAAGCTGGGTAAATAAGCTGGATCTGCGCCTTACCTACGGTACCGCCGGTTCCGTGCCCATCAGCGCGAGCAATGCCGCCATACTAAGCCTGAACGGCCTGGACCCCGTGACCCGTGAACCTTATGGCGTAGTGCAATCACCTGCCAATAACCAGATCAGCTGGGAGTTAACGCGCTCCTGGAACCTTGGGGTAGACTTTGGAGTGTTTAACAACCGCCTGAACGTAAGCGCGGATGCTTACCGCAAACGTACTACAGACATCCTGTGGCAGTTCCCGGTAAACAGCACTTATGGCTGGAGCAGCATCACCTACAATGCCGCCAGCATGAATGGGCATGGCTTTGATCTGGGCATTCGGGGAGAGATCATCCGCAGCCGGAATTTCGGATGGGCTGCAACCTTTAACTTTTCCTACAATACCAACAAGGTAACAGATGCACGGTTTACCAAACCTACCAGCAGCCAGGCCGTGTACGGTGGAACGCCCATTGAAGGTATGCCCACAGATTATGTATATGCTTATCGCTGGGCCGGACTGGATAGCCTTGGCCGTTCCCAGTTGTACGACAAAGATGGTAAGATCATTAACGCAGATGCGCCCAACAACCAGATCACCGCACAGGACCTGGTGTACAAGGGCCGCACTACCCCACCCTATTTTGGCGGGTTCTTTAACGACTTTACTTACAGGTCGTTCACATTGGGCGTGCGCATCACTTATGAAATGGGCAATGTATTCCGCCGGCTGTCCATTGAAAATTACCCGGATTATGCAACCAGTAATTACTATGGACTGATCGGCACCCAGCGCGATCTGGCCCTGCGCTGGCGCAAACCCGGCGATGAAAAATTCACCAATGTTCCGGGGCTGCCTAATGTAACCACTAACAGCAGTAACCGTTACAAGATGTCTGACCTGCTGGTGGAAAGCGGCAGCTTTATTCGCCTGCAGCAGATAAATGCCGGCTACCAGGTGCCCTCAAAAGCACTGGCCCGCACTCCGGTAAAATCAATTGGGGTTAATTTTTCAGTCAGGAACCTGGGATTGATCTGGCGCAGTAACAAGTCTGGGTTGGACCCCAGCTATATCATGAGCACTAACTATACCAACCTTCCGCCATCACCCAGTTATTACATGAGCCTGAATGCATCTTTCTAACAAAGCCACTTCATTACCATGAGAAAAAAGATTTGCTATATACCATTACTTGCTTTGGCCATAGGCGCCGCTTCCTGCCGCAAATATGTGGAAGTGGAACAGCCCAACCAACGTACGTTTAAATACACTGCGGACTACCAGAAACTGCTGAACAACGTAAGTGTGATGGAACGTTCCGCCAGCCTCCCCATGCTTTCCGCCGATGACATTAACCTGGAAAGCAATACCAGTCTGCAAACTCTGCTGACTAACGAATTAGGGAATATTTATACCTGGGCGGCAGATTACTATACTTCTGATCAGGGCGATGCCGGCTGGGACCAGCTATATAACCTGGTATACGTATGCAACCAGGTCACCGCTAATGTGATGGGCAGTGCAGAAGGCACGGATGCAGAAAAACAGGGCGTTTATGCTGAAGCACAGGTGCAGCGTGCAGCTACCTACCTGACACTGGTAAACCTGTATGCACGGGTTTATAACAGGGCCAATGCTGCTACAGACCCGGGGCTGCCGCTGTTGTTATCGCCCGACCTGTTTGTTAGCTTAAAGAGAGCTTCCGTACAGGAAGTATATGACCAGATCATTAAAGATCTTACAGCAGCTATACCCTATCTCCCGGACCAGAGCGCCAACAGGCTGCATCCCGGCAAAGCAGCCGGCTATGCATTGCTGGCAAGAACATACCTGTACATGCAACGGTATGCTGAAGCAGCGGAGAATGCTGCCAAATCGCTCTCATACCAGCAAACCTTGCTGAACCTGAATGATTATGCAGATGGTAGCCAGGCATTTCCCAGGAGACTTGATAATGCAGAAGTGATGATGTCTAAACAAGCATCCAAACCCGGCTATATCGACCTGCCCCTGAGCAGCGGCCTGGTAAACCTTTTTGATACACGCGACCTGCGCTATGTGTTGTTTACCCGCAATGGCAGCACCTTCCAGCCAGCGTTTACAGGCCGCGGTTCCTACCGCGACAAAATGTTTCTGGGCGATAACGTTACCGTAGGTGTGGGTGTGCCGGAGATGATGCTTACGCAGGCGGAAGCACTGGCAAGGGCCGATGATAAAAATGGCGCGCTGGCATTAGTGAACAACCTCCGCCAGCACCGCTTTAAGCCGGCCGATTATACACCGCTTACAGCCGCTACTGCCGCAGACGCTTTGCGGATAGTGCTGGAAGAAAGAAGACGGGAGTTGTTTGGTACCGGCCTTCGCTGGTACGACCAGCGAAGGCTGAGCGTTGAGCCAGCCTGGGTCAGTACCGTTACCCGCGTGTTCAAAGGCGCCTCCTACACACTCAGGCCCGGCGATCGCTACGTGTATCCCATCCCACCAAAGAATATAGAACTCAATCCTGAACTTGTCCAAAATGCACGATAAAAATATCAACAGTATGAGAAGAAAAATAAGCTGGATCGGATGCGCGCTCCTGCTAAGCGCCACAGTCGTATTCAGCCAGCAACAGAACGAACAATACAAGAATGCAGATCCTAAAGAACTGGTAAAGCGTGCAGATCTGAGCGAGCAACAACTAATGGAGATCCAGCGCTATTTCCAGGTACAGCTGAAAGACACGAAAAGGGCGCAGGAGCTGCAGCAGTTAGTAGTGCAGCGATCCCCTAAAGGACCAACTGCGCGGCTGGCCAGCTTTCAAAAGCTGCAGGAAGCTAAAACCGTGAAAGAAAGCATACAGCTTGCCGAAAACTTCCTGGTGGAATTTCCCCATGAAGAAGCGCAAAAGCAGCACAACCAACAGGAGTTTATTTACTACAGCACCTACCGCGTTTTAGGCAGCTCCTATTTTGATACCCGGCAGTTTAACAAATTCCAGGACATGGCCACCCCGCTCAATTTCAAAACAGAAAATGAGCTGTACCGCTGGAATATTATGCGGGCCACTGTTTTCAAAACAGTGGGTGCAGATACTATCTATACCATATCTACCCGTATGATCAACGAGCTGGTAAAAAAGAAAGACGATGATTCTTACGTGGAAAACGGTGTATTTAACAAGCAGCAGGCAGCAGCCAATGCCAGCGAGCAGCTGGATAATGAATTAACGAATCACATCACCCTGCTGCATAGCATGGGCAAGTACGCTGAAGCCAAACCCTACTTTCAGTATCTCTCCCCTGCGGCAGCATATGGCAGGGCAGAACTGAATGAACTGCACCTGGATGTATTGCAGCAAACCGGCGGCCAGGAAGCAATACAACCCTTCCTGGAAAACTGCGCTAAAGAAAATGCGATGACGGCCAAAATGCTGGAAGTCTTGAAAGCGGCCTACACTGCCCGGAACAGGAACGGTGATTTTGATAAATACTTTGCAGGACTTAAATCAGTGAAAGAGCGGCAGGAACTGATGGCGGAGGTAAAAGCCAACATGACTAACCAGGAGTATGTGCCGTTTGCCATGCAGGATCCTGAAGGCCACGTGGTACGGTCCAGCGATTGGGACAATAAGAAGATCGTAGTGCTTGATTTCTGGGCCACCTGGTGCAAACCCTGCATCGCCGCATTCCCGGGCATGCAGCTGCTCATAGATAAATACGCCAATGATCCGCAGGTAGCTGTTTACATGGTAGGCACCATGCAACATGATAACTACAAGGAAAAATCTGAAAACTATATTAAGCAGCAGGGCTATCGTTTCCATCTCCTGCATGATAATATAGACAAAGGAACCGGCAGCCAGGATGCGGTATTCAGGACCTTTGTGCCCTTCTTTAATTCATCTGCCATTCCAAGAAAAGTGATCCTTAAAGACGGGGTAATGCGTTATACCGCTGAAGGTTACTCCGGCAGCCCCAGTAAGCTGGTGGATGAACTAACCTATGCAATCGAACTTTTAAAAGCAGAAAAATAATGAGGCGCTTAAAATATTATTTTATAACACTGGGTTTGGCCTGTACCGTTTTCAGCCTGAAGGCCCAGGTGAACCCAAAGGAAAAACTCTGGCAAACCCTGAAAAGCATCCAGGACAACTACGTGGATTCACTCAGCGACGATGCCCTGGTAGATGCTGCCATTGCAGGCATGATGAGCCAACTGGACCCGCATTCCCGCTATTTCTCCGGTCAGCAGGCATCTCAAATGCAGGAGGCCATGAAGGGCAGGTACGCTGGTATCGGTATTGAATTTATGGTGGAGAAAGACACCGTGTATGTTACACAGATCATTAATGACGGACCGGCTGACAAAGCCGGCCTGCTGGCCGGCGACCGGATACTGGCAATAGATCATGCGCCGGTAACCGGCTCCACCAATTTTGAAGTAATGAAAAAGATCCGCGGAGAAAGGGGGAAGCCGGTCACCCTCCTGGTGCACCGTAAGGGCAGTAGTGAGGACATTACCAAAGAGATCGCGCGTGACTTCATAGTGGACAGGTCTATCCGGACTGCTTACATGGTAAATGACAGCATCGGTTACATTGCGCTGCGCATTTTCAGTGAAACTACCCGTAATGAAATGGACAAGGCCCTGGCTGATCTGAAAGCCCGGGGAATGAAAAGCCTCATTCTTGACCTGCAGGGTAATGGCGGAGGGTATGTGCAGGCGGCCATTGGCGTAGCCGATGAATTTCTTCCAAAAGACAAACTGGTATTTTACAGCGTAGGCAGAGATAAAGGAAAGGACTATTACTATACAGGCGGCTTAGGCCAGTTCATGGAAGGTAATCTCATAGTGCTGATAGACCAATATACAGCCTCTGCCAGCGAGATACTGACCGGCGCCCTGCAAGACTGGGACCGTGCTGTAATTGTAGGCAGGAGGAGCTTTGGCAAAGGATTGATGCAACGTCCTGTACCGGTGTTCGACGGCTCAGTGCTGGAACTGACAGGTGCGCGTTATTATACCCCTTCGGACAGGTCCATTCAGAAACCTTATCATGGCA
>JGI24740J21852_10000896_pt1 | contig 13181 bp, 20 predicted proteins | sample KBSCornC6_FD_21852 | JGI IMG/M metagenome (IMG submission 21852) | reverse complement strand
GTTTTAAAGTCGATGATAGCTAACTCGCCCTTATACTTTGCAATACAGTCCACTCGTCCTGCTAATTGCATGACGTTAGACCACAAAGGAAGCTCAAGGGCATGGATATCATCAACATGCATGCGCAAGACCCTTTCGATCTGGCGATACATGAACTTATACTCACCGGCATGCTCCGGCTTAGGATCGTTCTTGAGAAGATGTTCTAGTGCTAAGTGCACACCGGTCCCACGATTAGCACAACGCTCTGATTCTGCGTTAGCAGCATCGATTCCGCCTAATTTTTCGGCCCATCTTTCAAACCAACTATCATCTTCCTCAAGAGAACTAAGGAAGGTTGTTACAGAATGATATTTGTTTCCGTCTGGGGTATGATAGAATCGTCCTTCCGGAGTATCTTCATTCCAGCAATTATGTTCCAACAAAAAACACTGCCTGAACTTCTTATCGGCAGTGTTTTTCTTTTGCTTTAGTAGGTCAAATGATGGCATCAGTCTTCAAGATACCGAATGCTAAAATAGCGACCTTGTTTGTGAAAGTAGTATTTACCACTCAATACTCCCTTCACCATGAATGGAATAATCCGTTCGAACTCTCCTTGAGACATATAGAAACGCCTTCCGTGTTCATCTTCGAAAATGGTAACATTCGAAGAATATTTTTCAATATTCTTGAATATTAGATTTCCTTCATAGGCTCGATTACAATCCACATATTCGGTATCGGGCATTCTATAATCAGAATGCTGCATATTGCCATACTGGTCGAATGGCACCAGGATGGTCTTAATCTTATTGGATGCCATTGCGACGCTCCCGAATAATAGTCATGACTTCATCAAAGTGATACGGTGCCATATCCGCTTCCTTGCGAGTATCGATACCGATATCCATACGATTTTTGATGATCCGACATTCGTGATGCTCATCTCCGTGGATATGGCCATGAAGATGGATGGTATCACGATGCATCTGATCCCAGCTTTCAATGGGATAATGCATCAATACGATACGCTGATCAGCAATCCTAATAGTATCATAAATCTTCATACTCTCAAAATAACCATTGAGTCTTGATGACTGAATCTGCTTGTCATGATTACCAAGAGTGATGCGGATATTACCATTAAGGCGCTGCAGAACTCGTTCAGTCTGTTCAGTGCTGCCAAAACTAAAGTCTCCAGTATGATACACCGTATCTTGAGGCTTGACTCGCTTATTCCAAGCCTCAATCATCAACTCAGTCATTTCCTTCTCGTCTGCCCCATTTCTGGTTGTTGGACAGAACTTCAGGATGTTTTTGTGATAGAAATGCGTATCACTAGTAAACCAAATATCATTCATTATTGTTCTCTTTCAAATATTCTCGGATGATCCCGATACGTGTTTGTTCATCTGCGGTCAAGAATTGTTGTTTATTATCAAACAGATAGTCCAGCAAAGGATAGAACTCTTCATCAAATCTCTGGCGAGCAGACAAGCTATTCTCAGATAGTACCCCTTCCAGCAACTTCTTCTCGCCTGCGCGAGCTAGGAACTTAGTTGTCAGATAATATGGAGATTTGATTTTTAAAGCCGTTCCTGAAACATTACCATATACCATATATCCTTCATGGTCACACTTGTTGGCCATATTCACCGCATTAGAGAAGCGAACATTGAACATAGTCTCAGGACGCTTACATCCCAAATGGTAAGACAGAAGATTTAGTTCATACTCATTCAGTTGTCTACCCTGAGGCATACAACCAATTAGCCATGCTCCTTCCTGTTCTGGAATGATGTGAGGATCAGATGGATCACAAATTTCAAAGATATATGAACATGGTTGTCCATTCTTAAATTTGTCTTCATACTGCTTTACATGCTTCTCGATCAGATCGACAAAATCGCTGTCCAGACTGCCTGTTGTGGAGTAGATGATTTTATCCGTAATTCCTGGCGCATAGGTAGCTACACCCATGAATCCATTCACCTTGCGAACAACAGTGCACAATTCATCCCTATCAATTGTGGTTCCATTTTCTTGATAGTTGAATACCTTTGTGAAAGGTTTGATAATTACGTTATAGTTCTCATCCACCACAAGTCCTCGACATTCCTTCAGCAGAGGATTCAGATGCCAAAGATTATCATAGAAAACCTTGCGGTCATACTTAAGAACAAACAACCCAGGATATCGCTTAGATTCGCGACGTTGAACCAGCTTTGGGTTATTCTCCACAAACTCTTTCAATTCACTCGGAATAATGAGCACGCAGCTTCTCCATAAAGACGTCATGAGATTCCATCTTGTTATACATACGCTCCATCACTTCTTTAGGAACATTGTGAATGCTGCCATAATTGGTATCCTTATCCTTAGAGTACACAATGATATGCATACCCATATCCTTAGCGAATTCCACATAATTCTTGACTTCTGAATATACCAAGTTAGTGTTAGATTGAATAACACTAAGGCCATTAGCCATAAAGGCTTCTGCAGTTTGGAGACACCAGCGATGAGCACGACTCAATTCTTCAAACACAAAGTTATAGGTGCGACCAGGGTTCCGATACCAGTACATATCGGTCTCAAGGTGGATAGCACCTTTGCCATTAAAAATAAGCTGTTTGGCAAGAGTAGTTTTACCAGAGCCAGGAAGACCTCGAATGAGGATCAAAGATTGACTATTAGTATTACCACTGATGTAATCGAATTCGTATCCCAACGCTTTATTTGTCATTTACAATATGTCCTTTTCTGCTTCTTGCGTTTGTTAGCCTTGCGCCTAGTTTTACTGGCCAGTTCAGATGCTACTATTTTATTGAAATACTCGCGACAACTCTGGAAAATCTGATGCCAATCATCCTCTGAAAGTTGTGGTCTTTCAGCAAAATGAGCATATTCTACAAGCATATTCATTAATTTATTTTCCGCAACAAGGACATTTACGCCCATCTAAGATAAAACCTCGTCTTGCGTGAAGTGGAGTTTCACGCATATATTTGAGGGCTGCATCATAATCCCCCTCAAATATAGTAAGAATCTTCTTACAGTCCATCATTGTTTCGTTAGTCTCAGTTCGGAGACGATCGACGATAGTAGCCGTGATTGGAACAATGAACCGCATTACAGCCCCAGCATCATCTTGCGATAATCGATAGCATTTTTGATATCGAAACCGCGTTGTCTTAATTGGCCCTTAGCATCCTCAAGAAACTTGACTACTCGCTCGCATTCCTTGACGTGGTCTCTAAGTTCACTAACCAAAGGATCAATATTCATATAGCTAGGAATATCAGTCTTAAGAATAGCCTCAGTTAGTGGTTCTTTCTTATATTCCTCAGATGTGGCTTTTCCTGCGTAGTATCGATGCCGCTTGTGCTCTAGTTTGTTGAGAGCGTTGTACAGTTCTGACAATCGTCTTGATTTTTGTACATACATTCGATTGAGGTTGGTGAAGATTTTCGGGTTACGGATGGCTTCCCCGTCCAAATCATCAGGGTTGATGCTAAGAAGGCGATCAACTTCTGTTTCAATTTCTTCATATGTTGCTTCCTTGTAATTCATTCCTTATCCTTCAGTTTCACTTGGGCGATGATACCTTTGACGCGACTCAACAGTTGAAACGTCGCCACCTTATATTCATCATGCGCCGGAGAAAAGGCGTCTGCATAGACGGTTTTAAGCTTCAAATCCTTGAATGCATCCAAGATCAGCTCATCCACCGTCTTTTCCATCTTCTCCCGCTCGTTCGATTCTTTAGCGGCAAAAGATAACACATTAGATTCGCGCTGAGATTCGATTCGGTTTTGAATGAAGCTTAGACCAAAGTTGGTGATGCGAGGCACATTGGATTTACGACCGGAGCCATCACCAACATCCTTGAGTTGGCCATATCCTTGCTTCTTGAACCAATCCTTCAGATAAAGATTGTTATTTGATGCATACCGATCTGCATAACCCTCAGCAACTAGCCAATCATTTAGCTCCTTGGTTTTCATTCCCACCAACTGTGCGACCTCGCTAAGAGAATAGACCACATTGGGGCGCACTTTGACAGTCGCCTTGGTTGCTACTGGCGCTTCCTTCTGAATCCGATCCAGAGCCTCACAGATAGCATTCTGGTCTGCGATATATTGGTTCTGCAAATTCTTGGCCCATTCTGCGACCAGAATCATATGAGGCGTCTTTGTAGCATCCTTAGCTACCTTGCTCAATGATTTGACAGTCAGGTAAATACCGTCTTCCAACAGCACTTCTCGTTTCTTGCCCTGCGTATGGTAGCGCAAAGAGCTAGCCTTGGCGAATCCTGCTGCTTCAGCAATGTCAATCAGATTAAACAATAGCTTGGTGTCGTCGTAAGCAACACGAACCTTAACGCCACGAATAGAGGTAGCTTCGAATCGATGCATCTTGTAACTCCAGGTTTATACAATGGAAAGCCGTATTATACGCTACTAGTATGTATCAGTAAAATTTCAGCTATGAATAAAAATGCCTCCGATTTCTCGGAGGCTTTGAGCTATAAGTTGTTCACCAAATGCTCCAAACTTTCTTTTACACGATTGTAGTCTTCTGGGCTCAATGGTAGCCATATTGGACCCGTCATGTAATTTTCTGGTTTTCTTTCATAGAACCACTTCAAATTATTGCCTGATAAGCTATAGCTAATCTTACCGTGTTTATCAAATATGACGTAGACTCCCTGTCCAGGCAAACCGACATGCATAGGATGGGTATATCTGTCTTGAATAACAAGACTATCTCTGGGTATGAACTGACTCATTTGCTTCCTCCTAGTTAATTCTGTTTTCCCTCGGGATGGTGGGATTTTAGGCAAAAGATGGCCCAGGGATAAGGGCTCAGAATCATCATTAGATTCCTACCTTACCTCTGAACCATTTTCCTTACGCCTCTCGTAAACGGAGCCGACATCAGGCTGGGGATTGTGTTGATCCTCCCCAGTAGTCATACCCTCTTACGCTGCAATATCAACATCGCAGTCGAGCGCCCAGGGTTACACCGGTCCCTCACATACGGACCTAGATTGCGGGCAGCGGCTCGCTCGAAACACAGTAGCCGCAATGGTAAACACGCGTGCTGCCGTCTGAATACCGACCACGCGTGTAGAAATACTTAGGTGGCGACTATACGCCCTTTCCATAGTCAAGTCTACCAGCCTAAGTAATTTTACTATGAACTTTTATATGATTTCAGAATGACTAGAGAAACCCGTAAGGCTATGAAAGCCATTAAGCAACGTGTTGTGGATTTCTTCTTCATTTATTTCGACTCTAAGACATCCAGGACCATTGATCGACATCCTGAGATTGCGGTTTCTATGATCCGCGAGGCTATCGCTGATGGAATTCCAACAAGATCGCGTTTAACCATCTACTCAGCTGCCCTACGCGATGCGCTGGAGTATCAGCGCCTAGTCCTAGCCGACGACGCGAAAGCAGCCGTATGACTCATTAAACCACGCTACAACTCACGGAGGAATTATGGCAGATATCGCCATTGAGCGTGTTAATGCCAGTTTCATCCGTATATACACGGAAGATGCGGGCATCAGACAAGACATCGATGATCACTTCACTTATGATGAACCAGGATTCGTTAAGAATCGTTGGACAAAGTGGAATGGTCAAGTAAGACTATTGAAGCGCAGAGGGAATACCCTACCATATGGGTGTCTTCAAATGTTGCTGGACTTAGCCAAACATAGAGGCTGGTCTTTTGAACTAGATACGGCTTTTAAAAATGACATATCGACGGTCACGAGGGAAGCATTGGCTTCCTGGGTTAGTACCCTTAACATACATACTGGTGGGATGGCTATTGATCCATACGACTATCAGATGGAGTCCCTGTACCTAGGAGTCAAGTATAACCGAATGGTTGTATTGGCCGCCACATCTGCCGGTAAGTCTCTGATTGCGTATATGCTGACTCGGTATTATGAAATGTTGAGTAATGAGGATGGAAAGAAGATTTTGATTCTTGTTCCTTCTCAGATGCTGGTTGATCAGATGTATGCAGACTTTCAGGACTACTCAAGCCATAATGGTTGGAAAGTACATGAGAATGTCCACACCATTATGGAAGGTCGCCCAAAGAATGCCAATAAGATGGTCTACATCTCAACCTGGCAGTCTATCTTTGAGGAAGATGAGGAATACTTTAAGCAGTTCGGTAGAATCATCAACGATGAGACGCATCTGGCTTCTGGTAAGTCTATCACAACCATCATGAACCATTGCACCAACGCCTATCAAAGGGTTGGTATGACAGGTACATTGAAGGCAGAAAAGATTCATCCTATTCTTGTTATGAGCCTATTCGGTCCTATCCGACGGGTTGTGACGACAAAGCAGTTGATAGATGCGGGTAGAGCCACTGAGGTGAACATTAAGATGTTCCAGTTGAATTATGATCTGGAAGAATCTAATTATGTCCACAAATGTAACTATCAGAAAGAAATTGAGTTTCTGATTGGGCATGAATATAGAAACCAGATCATTGCTAAGTTAGCCGCTTCGGTAAAAGGCAATACGCTTGTGATGTTTGATAGATTAGAACATATTGAACACGTGGAGCGAATACTTAAGACTATTGATCATAAGAAGTCGGTTTACACAATCACCGGAGCAGTAGATAGAGACGAACGTGCCGCCATCAAGGCTATAGCTGAGAAAGAAGATGGTGTAATCGTGCTAGGCACAGCCGGGTGTGTATCGACTGGGCTATCTATCCGAAAGCTAAGAAATCTGATTTTCGCTCATCCTAGCAAGTCTATTATTAAGATTCTACAGGCTATTGGGCGTATTCTTAGATTACATGATGAGAAAGGTGATTCTAATGTATATGATATGGTGGATAACCTATCGTATGATGGAAAGCCCAATTATGCATTAAAGCATGCATTGGAAAGATGGGGAATCTATAAGGAATCTGAATTTCCTGTGGATTTCAAAACCATTAAGATGAAGCCACATGCTTCTTTATTTGACAAATAAAAAAGCCTCCGGATATCCGGAGGCTTTTTGTTTTAATGATAAAGAATCATAACCCTAATTCCATCTGGCCCTTCTGTTTCTTTAATCTCTCGGCTTGTTCGTCTAGATCGCGCTGAATGAACAGTAGTTTGACATCTAACTGCCAAGGAGTCATATTCATGATCTCCGTCAGATTCATATTATGGTCACGAACTAGCACGTGTTGAACCTCTAGACGGTCAATCAGCGTGCCGCCAATGATTATTGAAAAACCTCTTGAATAGAGTTGAATTCGATCTTATGAACATGACCGCACTTACTACAAGTCAGTTCTTTCTTGTAGTTGAGATGTGGCATGGTTGAAAAGAACTTATCAAATACCTCTTTCTTCTGCATCAAAGTTAATTGGTTCCAGAATTCCTTCAACTGATCGCGCGTATATTCGTCTGCCTTATATACATTCTCGGCATCAAAGATAGAATCGATACAACTAATGATAGTTTCGATCTCATCGCTCGTGTCTGTATCTGAATTCTCAAATAGAGAAATGCTAGGATACCTGAACTTAATACCAATAGGATCGGCAATGGTAATTACATTGGTATGACCTTCTTCCTCAATAATTTTAAAGTCTCGGGTATCGATCTGGATGGGCATAATATTGTTGCAGGTCTCATAATTATGCTCATTGGTACATTGGTATTGTTGATCGATGATTTCACCGATGGAGTTCTGTCTCAACCGAAGGAAAATTTCTTCCAGAACGAATAGTGGAATATCATCCACTTCAAAACCGGGGGACTGATTACATGCTTGTACGACTTGCTTGATTGCCTGCATCTTCTCGCGGTCATCAGTGCCATCTTTGACTTGAATGAGAATATCTTCAAGACCTACTGTAAAGGGCGTTAGAGTTACCTTGCCTTTAGGAAGATACTTATTCTTAACGTCAAACGTTTTCTTAGGGATAATCGGTAGGGAATTCATAGTGTCTTCAGTTATCTGTATATGATTACTTAGGCTATCGACTAGACTGTTTCCATAGTATGGGATAAACTTTTAACCTTCTGCGCCGGGTATGTTTTACTAAATACTCGGCTAGCACCAATTCTAAAACGTTTCAAGGTAAGAAGATGAAATGATTATTACAACGACTCCTAAAATCAAAACTCCAACAGAGTCATACACAAATAAGGATTACCCAGAAGCCATTGATTTTGCCGCCAAGCAAAATAGTGTTTTCTGGTTGCATGACGAAGTAAAAGTTGAGAAGGATAAACAAGACCTTCTAGTTAATATGACTCCGGCTGAAAAACACGGGGTCATTTCTGTTTCTAAGCTGTTTACTAAGTACGAACTATTTATTGGCGAAGAATACTGGGGGGATGTTATCGCCAAGAGATATCCAAGACCTGAGATTGCGCGTATGGCTAGTGCCTTCGCATTCTTTGAGCTAAATGTTCACGCTCCATTCTATGCTAAGTTGAATGAAGAACTGGGCATTGCAACAGATGAATTCTATACTTCATATGTAAACGATCCGATTCTTGCTGATCGGATGCGTTTCATTGAAGATATGTTAGCAAGTGATGATGAGCTTCTATCACTTGCTGCATTCACAATGATTGAGGGTGCGGTTCTTTATTCCTCATTCGCCTTTCTGAAGCATTTCCAAAGCAATGGTAAAAACAAGGTTATGAACCTTGTGAGAGGTATTAACTTCTCTGTTAGAGATGAAAATCTACATTCAGTAGCAGGTGCATGGCTATTCCGCACGGTTAGAGATGAACTAAAGCTGACTGAAGAACAATTAGATACACTGAAGAGAAAGATTCTTGATTGTGCAATGACCGTGTACCAACACGAGAAGCGCATCATTGAAATGATCTTTGAAGAAGGCGCTATTCCGGGTTGCGATAAGGATGATCTAAAGGCTTTCGTCAAGAAGCGTATTAATCTATGTCTGGGTGAGATTGAGATTGAACCTCTATTCCCAGAAATAGAGACAGAGAATACTATTGATGAGTGGTTCTATAAGTCTATCAATGATTTCCAATTCAATGACTTCTTCAGTGGAGTGGGTAATCAATATAATCGTAATTGGGAAAAGGCTGGATTTGTTTGGAAGGGTAATGCGCCATGAGTATTTATGAACAACTAAGTGAAGAGCGCAAGAAGCTGCAGGCGGATGGAAATCTACCAGAATGGTTCACGACTGGTGGTTATCAGATGTTTAAAGACCGATATCAGTATGATGCGGACACCCCTCGTGCTCAATATAAGAGAATTGCGGTCACTGCGGCAAAGCATACTAACAATCCAGAAACATGGGAAGCCAAGTTTTTTGAGCTTCTGTGGAAGGGTTGGTTGAGCCCATCCACACCGGTTCTGGCTAATATGGGCACCAACCGTGGTCTTCCTGTATCATGCTCTGGTCAATATATTCATGATTCTATCTATGGATTCAAGGCTGCCGAACTAGAAACTTGCGTTCTGACGCAAGAAGGTTTTGGTACGTCTGGGTATCTAGGTGATATTCGTCCTAGAGGTTCAAAGATTTCTCGTGGTGGAAAAGCAAGTGGCGTTCTTCCGGTTTACAAAGATTTCGTACAATCAATGCGAGACGTGGCTCAAGGGACTGCTCGCAGGGGTGCTTGGGCTGGATATATTGAACCAAGCCACGGGGATTTTTATGAGCTTGCCAACTTCATCAAGAATAATCCTGATGATGCTAATATCGGCTGGTGCATCAACGATGAATTCATACAAGGATTGGATGCAGGAGACGCAGATTATCTAGATCGTTATCAGACAATGATGGTCTTGAAGATGGTTACTGGTAAGGGCTATTTCTTCTTCCCAGACAAGGTAAATCGCCTGCGCCCTCAATCATACCTCAATCATGATCTGAAAGTAAAGGCAAGCAATCTTTGCTCTGAAATCTCGCTATTTAGCGATGATGAACATACTTTTACTTGCGTTCTAAGTTCAATGAATGCATCAAAATATGACGAGTGGAAAGACACAGACGCCGCCTATACTGCAACAGTTTTCCTTGATTGCGTATGTGCAGAATTCCTTGAGAAGGCGCGTAATATTCGCGGTCTTGAAAACGCCGTTAGATTCACTGAGAAGGGTCGCGCGCTAGGTCTAGGAGTTGCTGGATTCCACACCTATCTACAATCGCATAACATGCCCTTCGATAGTTATGAGGCAGTTCAGTTCAATGATGAGTTGTTCAGCCATATTCGTAGTGAGGCGGAAAGAGCAACTGCGGATTTGGCTAAGGAATATGGAGAACCGGAATGGTGTAAGGGTCTGGGTCGTCGCAATACCCATCTAATGGCTATTGCCCCAACAAAGTCCACAGCCTTGATTATGGGTGGTATCTCTGAAGGCATTAACCCCGATCCTGCTATGACCTTCACACAACTTACAGCTGCTGGTGAAGTTGATCGCGCTAATCCTATCCTTCTGAATATCATGAAGGAACGTGGTGTGTATGATGATGAGCATATGAAGGAACTTGCGCTATCTCAAGGTTCTGTTCAGAATGTGGATTGGTTGAGCGATCATGAGAAGGAAGTGTTCAGAACTGCATTTGAGATTAACCAGAAGGCTATTATCCAGATGGCATCTGCTCGTCAAATGTATGTTGATCAAGGTCAATCTGTAAACCTATTCTTTGATGCTAATGAGAATGAAGGTTATATCTCTGAAATTCATGAGATCGCCTTTAAAGATCCATTCATCACAAGTCTATACTACAACTATAGTAAAGCGGGTATCACTGCAGCCAAGGGCGAATGCACAGCTTGCATGTAATCTAAATCATTAGGAGAGAACTAGCAGCCGCTAGTTCTCAACTCAACCGTAATAAGCAATGATTGAAACTTCTAATATCGATCACAAGATTAATCAGCTGAAAGAATCATTCAAGAAAATCGACCCAAAAGAAGAATTGGTTGTCGAGGTTAATGATGATGGTAGTAAGCTAGTATATGGTCCTTTCCCGTCATTTTTGATTCTAGTGACTGAACTTGGCCCTATGCGTGCCCTGGTTCATGTGAATGCTGATGCACCCAATTTAATTCATATCTTCCAACATTTCTTTAGCGAGCTGACTATTGAATTTGATGGTCCATTCGCAGTTGATGGAGAAACCGGTCAACTGATCGTGGGCCCTGATGCATACAAGAAGAAGGAAGATAACATTCTCATGTTTGCTCAAGATATCATTCAGCGCCGTAGGGCAACAGAGCAAGAAGGTATTGTGGTTCCTGATAAGAAGATCATTATTGCGCAGTAAGGAATCATATGCTAACGTTATATTCAAAAGATAATTGCCCCCAATGTATTCAGCTAGAAAGTCTGTTGAAGGTAAAGGGTAAAGAATATCAAGTCAAAAAGTTGGACAAGGATTATACCCGCGAAGACCTAGAAAACATCTTTGCCGGTAAGCCCATTCCTCGTTCGTTCCCTATGCTATTCAATGGAACTGAATTTGTTGGTACATTGAATGAGGCAAAACTCGCTATCGCTACTGGCAAGCTATGAGTCTACTAAAATATAAAATGACTTGTTCTAGCGAGGATTGTGGAAAGATTGCAATCATCCTAGTCGATCCGGATGAAACCCAGGCTCCTAATATCTGTCCGTTTTGCGGGGCAGAATCTGCGGAGGATGTTGGAGACACAACAGAATAATCAAACCGGCTAAGTTAATATATACCCAATCGGAGAATATATGATCCTAGCCGGAATTGATTACAGCTATACCAGTCCTGCTATCTGTGTATATGACACAGATACAGAACTAAAGTTTGATAACTTGAAGTTCTATAATATGAACGACAAGAAGAAAATGCAGGGAGTTTATGGCGATGTGCATAATATCGCCATCACTAACTTTCCTGCATACCTGACGCAAGAAGAAAGATTCAGAAATATTTGTTATTGGGCAAGCAACATCTTAAAATATGGCCAGGTTGATGAAGTTTGTATCGAAGGATATAGCTTTGGTGCAAGTTCTGGTTTGGTGTTTAATATTGCTGAAAATGCAAGTCTGATTAAACAGTATATGGATTTGGCTGGCATCCCATTCACTACACCTACCCCATCGCAGGTTAAAAAGAACCTCAGTGGTAAAGGTAATTCAAAGAAAGATGCGATGGTTGCTGCCTTCCACCAAGAATTTCCTAACCACAAATTGCATGAAATTTTGGGTGTTAAGGAAATGACTAAGCCTATAGATGATATTGTAGATTCATATGCTGTGCTTAAGTGTCACAGTTATTTCAGTAAGGAAACAAAATGAGCGGAGCAACATCTGCATTTCTAAATGGATATCTTGCTGATGTCCAGACTAGTCAAGGACGTAAGCGCGACCTTGAACTAAGCGAACTACTTGATCTATGCGCAAAGCCTGAAAGCCAAGAAGAAAGAATCGCAACAGTTCAACGTCTAGGTGCGATGTATCCTGAGTTGAAGTATTTTCTGATTGTGGCTTACTTCTGTAAGAACGCTTTTAGTGAATTGAATTCTTTGGGTCCAATCGACTATAAACCCGCTTCGGTTCCGAAGGGAGGGAGCGTTGAGACCTTGAAGAGTATGTGGGAACAAGTCACGCGACTTTATGACTCATTCCCTTCAGGCCCAAAGATTAAGCGCGGTATTGCTTATCAACTGCTATCATCTCTACATGAAGATGAAGCTGAGTTGATCCAACAAATCATTCAGGGTAAATACTATAGGAAGGAACTCAACGAGATTGTAGTTCAACGGGCCTTCCCGAAGGAAACCCCTCAGGACCCAAAAGTCTAAAGCCAGTGTTCAGAACTAGACATTTTGAATTTTGGAGAAGAGTTAAAATGAAACTCTTCCGGTGATCACTGGCTTCATATAAAATTTTCATAGCAACAGAGGAAATGAAAGTTTCCTCTGTTTTTCCATTTTCTGAAACTTTACTTTTCCATAGGAAGTAAGGTATAATTCCCTTTACTCTTTAACCTATACACATACCAGAGGAAATATAGCACCACCTTTAAAATAATTCATAAGGAGAATATATGCTTGCTCAGTTTAAAGCAATGATAGTATCAATGTTTATGGCCGTTAATATCGGAACTACCCAACCCGCTATAAACATTGACAAAGTTGATGATATCAAAGAAGTGGCTTGCCTATCACAAGCAGT
>JGI24740J21852_10000891_pt1 | contig 13219 bp, 10 predicted proteins | sample KBSCornC6_FD_21852 | JGI IMG/M metagenome (IMG submission 21852) | reverse complement strand
GGCTTTGCCTCCTATGCGCAGATGCGCGTGCGGGGGGCGATGATCGACCATCTGCGCCGTCAGGCGACGATGACGCGTTCCGCCATGGCACAGCGCAAGCAACTGACCGCCATCCGCAACCGGCTGGAGCAGAAGCTGGGCCGCGCGCCGCTGGAGGCGGAAATGTCGGCCGAGATGGGGCTGGACGCCTCCGCTTACCGCGAAATGGCCGATAGCTGCGAGATGGTGCAGCATAGCAGCATGGACGAGGTCTATTCCGACCAGTCCATGTGGTTTGCCGATGTCGAGGACCGCGCCGACGATGTGATGGAGCGCGAGTCGCTCAAAGGCGCGCTGGCGAAATATATCGGCGAACTGCCGCAGCGGGAGGCTCTGGTGCTTCAGCTTTATTTCGTCGAGGAACTGAACCTGGACGAGATCGGCGCGACGCTGGACATCGGCGCCGCGCGCGTCTGTCAGATCAAGAAGGCCGCGCTCGACAAGCTGCGCGAGAAATTGCGGGATTGGGACTGAGCCTGTCCGACGCCTCCATGCCTGCCTTCGCAGGAACAAGGTGTTCTGACCGCTAGCCGTCATTGGCCACGTTGGACAATCCTTCGAAGGGCGGCCTTGCATTGTCCAACTGCAACTGCCGGTAGCGCGTCTTCTGGTAATTCTGCGTGCGCCACCACGGTTCCGCCACCTGGAACAGCCCACTTTTCGCGACATGCGTGCCCAGATCCTTGCGCGCGGTGAAGGCCGCGAAGAAGGGCGCCAGCACAAGGCCCGCCACCACAGGTATGATCCAGCCAAGCGAGGTATCGGATTTCACCGCCAGCAGCGTCAGTCCCGCGCCCAGCAGCATATGCCATTTGAACAGCCAGATCGCGGGCAGCATCCGCATGCCGTCCCGGTCGCGGGTCTGGCCGTTCCAGCTGCTCTTGCGGCCCATCAATATGCCGAACAGGTTGATGGTCTGCGTCAGCATGCTGATCGGCGCCATCAGGATCGACAACGCAATGTCCGCGATCACGCCGCGCATCATGCGCACCCCGCCGCCAAAGCCGATGCGTCGCGCCGGATCGGCCAGCGCCCAGAGCAGCGCGAGCAGCTTCGGCCCGAACAGCAGCACCGCTGTCAGCGCGAGCAGTCCGCCCGACGGCAATATCGCGCTGGGCGGCCACACGCCCGCCGCCGCGCCGCCCAGCACCACAAGCATCAGGGCCAGCCATAGCGGCGACGTGCAATAGGCCGACGCTCCGACGAAAAGCTGGAATTTGCTGACCGGGTGCATGCCCCTGATCTTCGAAAGCAGCGGCACATGCTGGATATTGCCCTGGCACCAGCGGCGGTCACGGGTGGCGAGGTCGGGCAGGGACGGGGGAAATTCCTCGAAGCTGTCGTCGGCCATGACGATATGCACGTCCCAGCCGCGGCGGCGCAGCAGCGCGGCCTCGACCATGTCGTGGCTCATGATATGCCCGCCAAAGGGCGCGCGTCCGGGCAGTTCGGGCAGGCCGCAGCTCTGCGCGAAGGCCCTGGTCCGCAGGATCGCATTATGGCCCCAGAACATGCCTTCCGATCCCGCCCACCAGATCATGCCGGCGGCGGAAATCGGGCCGAACAGGCGGCTGGCGAATTGCTGCCACCGGGCGAACAGCGTCGATGCGCCGACGATCGACGGCACGGTCTGGATCAGGCCGACATGGGGATGCCGTTCCATGTCGGCGGCAAGGCGCGCCATGGTCTGGCCGCTCATCACGCTGTCCGCATCCAGCACGATCATATGGTCATAGGCGCCGCCGAAGCGTTCGACCCATTCGGCGATGTTACCCGGCTTTCGTCCTATGTTGAGCGTCCGCCGCCGATAATGAACCGGCCGGGAAAAGCCCCGGCGCATCTTGAGATAGGCGACGCGCTCCTTCTCTCCATTTTTCGGGTTCGAATCGGACAGGATGAAAAATTCGAACCGCTCACCGCCCATCACCTGCGCGAGCGAGCGCTCCATGATCGAGAGGCGGGCGAGCACATCCTGAAAATCCTCGTTGCAGACCGGCAGCAGCACGGCGGTCCGGCCACGCAACGGCACCGTGGAGCGGGCGCGATAGGGTCGCACGCCCTGGCCGCGCCCCACGGTCAGCAGCAGGAAACCAATGAGGCTGGTGGCGAAGCCAAAGGCAATCCACGCGAAAAGCGGGATGAACAGGGCCAGATACACGCCTTCCCATGGCGATATGCCGTCAAGGCCGATGGAGCGCCGCATCTCATGCGCGGCCATGGAGGCGGGCAGCAGCGCCAGCAGCACGACCAGCGTGCGACGCGCCCACAGGTCGATGTTGAACGGACGATGCGGCAGGTCGCGGGGCGCCGCCGCGAAATCCTGCGCGGGCATGGCCAATGGCCGCTCCGGAGGGAGATGTTCGAAGGCCCTTGCAGGCGTCGATCCGCTGGCCCTGTTGCTGTGCACGCCGCCCGTTGCCTTCATACCGACCCGTTTCGCCAGAGGTTCGGGCCGAAACCCGTCATTCAGAACCAACTTGGCTTTGGCTGGTTCCCTGGAGCATTTTCAAGTTGACCGTTTACGGTCGACGGCTCGGAAAATGCTGCATCAAAAGACCAGAGCGTTTCCGCTCATAGTGAAAACGCTCTAGCATGCCTGTCATTCAGGCGCCCAGCGGGTAATGCACATATTCGCTGAACGGGCGATTGCCGGCCCTGAGCTGGGCGCGGATATCGGTCGCCTTGCCGCGATCCCGACGGATATCCAGGACCATCCGGAACATGTCCTTCTGGTGCAGGACCGGATAGCCGGCCTTCTTGACCAGGGTTCCACCGGCCAGATCGACCCAGATGTCGGGCTGCGTTCCTGTCGGCACCCCGGAGAAATCGACGAGAAAGCGGTCGACTCCTGCCTCGCCCGATTGGCCGGTCCAGATATTTTCGACCGTGGCGAGGCCGGCGGAGGCCGGCGCGCGCGCCGCCGACCAGTCAAGCCGGTAGCTCGCCTCTATCCGGCTGCCGGCGCGGGTGGGCGCGGCGGGGGTCCAGTAGGCCGCGACATTATCGGTATATTCGCTGTCGGTCGGGAAGGCGTAAAGCCGCACCTCCCCGGCGCCCAGCGGTTTGCGGCTGGTCGTCCACAGGGAAGGGCGCCGTTCGTAGAAGACCCCGTCATCCTGATAATGATCGAAATTCCGGTCGCGTTGGAGCAGGCCAAAACCCTTGGGATTGCGTTCCGCAAAGACATCGACCCGAGGGGCGGAGGGGTTGACCAGCGGGCGGCAATGGACGGTGCCGTCGGCGCTGGCGATGGACAACATGTCTGAATCATGGATTTCCGGCCGCCAGTCGGTGCGGGTGCGCCGGTCGGCCTGATCGTACCAGAACATGCTGGTCATCGGCATCAGTCCCAGTTCCGCGACCGCCTTGCGCGTGAACAGCACGGCATCGACATCCTGCCGCACGCCCTGCGGCGTGAGAGTACTGGCGAAGCGGAAGGCGCCGGTCAGGGACGCGCTGTCCATCAGCGCATAGACGGTGACGCTGCTGCGCCCCGTCCGCTCCAGCCAGAAATGCGTGAAACGGGGAAATTCCTCCTTGCCCGCGATGCTGGTGTTGATCGCCACGGCGCGGGCGGACAGGCCGAACTGCCTTTCAGCGGGCGCCCGGAAATAGGTGGCGCCCAGAAAGGACAGCCAGTCGCCGTCCCGTGCCGCGTTCATGATGCGAAAACCGGCAAAGCCCGCATCGGGGCCGAGATTGCGCACCGCATTGCCGGCTGGCGCGTCGAACATGTCGGGGTCGTAGCGCAGCGGCGTGGCGCGGCCCTGTTCCACCAATGCGATCTCGACCGGCTGCTGCACCGTGCTGCTGAGCGGGAACAGGCGGATGCCGGTGTCGTCGCCCCGGTCGTTCCAGATCGTCCGTTCATCCCGGAATCGCGCCTGGTTGAAGGCGTCGTAGCCGATCTTGTCGGCTCCGGGGAAAAAGGGCGTCACCTTGAACGCCGCGCGGGCCAGGCGTTGCGCCCGGGCGACCAGCATGTTCCAGGAAAAGGCCTCTGCCCCGTCCCGCGCCAGCAGGGAGCCGGGAAGCAGCAGCGCCGCACCGGAGGCCGCGATCATCGCGCGCCGCCCGATTCCTGTCGAAATATTCTTGTTCATCGCTGTCATCATGGGTGCGACAACCACCAATGCAAGTGTTTCGATCCCGCATCGATTGGAAAATGGTCGAACCGCAAATGCGATGAAGCCTCCGCCCGGGGGGACGGAGGCTTCGTTTGAGCTGGTCGTTTCATCGAAGTTTCTACCCCCGGCACGGTGGGGACTGTTGATGTGCCGGGGGTGGCATGAACGGCCGGGGTGACCAAAACCCCGGCCGGTCAATCTCAGTATCGCAGCTTAGCTGATCAGCTTCAGCACGCCCTGCTGGCTCTGGTTCGCCTGGGCCAGCATCGCGGTCGAGGCCTGGCTCAGGATCTGCTGCTTGGCGAGGGCGGTCGTTTCGGCCGAGAAGTCGGCGTCCTCGATGCGGCTGCGGGCGTCGGTCAGGTTGGTGACGTTGGCCGTCAGCGTGTTGACCGTCGATTCCAGGCGGCTCTGCGTCGCACCCAGCGTGGCGCGGGCGGTCGAGACCGACTGCAGCGCCGTGTCATAGAGCGCCAGGGTCGCGGTGGTCGCTGCCGAGCCGCTGACGGTGGCGGCGCTGGCGCCGACGACGGCCGAGAGGTCGATGCCGCCGACGGAGAGCGAAACCGAGTCGGCTGCGGTCGAACCGGCCTGGACGGTGATCGTCGCAGCCGTGGTCGGGAACAGCGAGATGCCGTTGAACTTGCTGTTGGTCATCACGCTGTTGATCTGGGTCGACAGCTGGTCGAGTTCCGAGGTGATGTTCGCCTTCGAATTGGTGTCGTTGGTGCCGTTCAGCGCCTGGACGGTCAATTCACGCATGCGCTGCAGCATGTTGTTGACTTCGCCCAGCGCACCTTCCGCCGTCTGGGCGAGGGAGATGCCGTCATTGGCGTTGCGGATGCCCTGGGTCATGCCGCGGATCTGCGAGGTCATGGTCGAGGCGATGGCGAGGCCGGCGGCGTCGTCCTTTGCCGAGTTGATGCGCTTGCCGGTCGACAGGCGTTCCATCGCGGTGCTGAGGGCCTTGCTGGCCATGGCCGAGGCATTGGATGCACGCAGCGCCGAGGAGTTGGTTCCGATAACAGTCATTTTGATACCCTTTCGTTCGTTCAGGTCGCTGCCATCAGGCTGCTTGCGGCCTCGAAAGGGGATAACGGCGCCGCGAAAAGAGCTTTTAGGCGGATCGCGATTTTTTTGCTATTTGATTGAAAATAAAGGGTAATATGTCGATCTGGCGGCTGGGGCGTCGCCCNTGCATATGCAAAAGCCGAAGAAAAGTTCCGGCCGCGCGGAAAAAAATTGCCGTTATGCGGCAAGGGGTTTGCCGNATTAACCATATGATAACCACAGTCGGGCAGTTTCAACCCATCGAAGAGGTTCGGGGCGTGCGGGGGCACAAGCCAGCCANAAACATGGGGACAAGTTCATGTCATCATTGGACGTGAGCCGAGGAGTCTGCGCGCTCGTTCCGGGCCTGCAGCACTGGCTGGAGAATGCGTTCTTTACCGTACGGATCGTGGATGCGCAGAGCCCGCGCGAGCGGGAAGACCGGCGCGTGTTGCTGGCGACGGAAATCGGCCATGCGACCCATCGCGACATATTGATCAATCTGGTCGACGGTGCGCCGTCGCTGGTGCCGGCCGCAAACGGCCTGCCCGCGCGTGTCGCCTTCGGCCTGGAGGACATGGGCTTCGCCTTCGCCCTGATCGCGGAGCTGGCGCGGCCCGCCGCCGTTCCCGCCGTGGGCGACGCCGGCAGCGCCCGCCTCATGACGCTGGCCGGGCGGGTCGCCCGCAGCGATGCCACCGTGCTGATCCAGGGCGATACCGGCACCGGCAAGGAAGGCATGGCCCGCTTCCTCCACACCCAGTCCGGTCGCGTGACCCGCGACTTCATCGCCGTCAACTGTGCGGCGCTGCCCGAAACCATGATGGAGGCCATGCTCTTCGGCCACAAGAAGGGCAGCTTCACCGGCGCGGCCCAGGCTTCGGAAGGCCTGTTCCTCGCGGCCGACGGCGGCACGCTGTTCCTTGACGAGATCGCCGAACTGCCGCTCAGCCTTCAGGCCAAGCTGTTGCGCGCGCTGCAGGAAGGCGAAGTCCTTCCGGTCGGCGCCACGCATTCGGTGCCGGTCAATGTCCGAATCATCGCGGCCTGCAACCGCAACCTTGCCGCTGAGGTTGCCGCCGGCCGCTTCCGCGAGGATCTCTACTGGCGCCTCAATGTCATGCCGCTGGAACTGCGCCCGCTGGCCGAGCGTCCGGGCGACGTCACCGCCATCGCCGCCGCCATGCTGCTGCGCCAGCAGGACAGCGCCAAGGATGCCTTTGTCTGGCCGACCGTCGCGGCGCTGGAAAAGCTGGCCGCCCATGTCTGGCCCGGCAATGCCCGCGAACTGGGCAATGTGCTTCAGCGTGCCCTGGTGCTGCGCGATGGGGACAGGATCGAGCCTGTCGACCTGCACATCAGCGGCGCGCCGCAACTGCGCATAGTGGAGCAGGTCCTGGCGCCCGCCGAGCCGATCCGGCTGCGCGATGTCGCCCACAACAGCAAGCTGGAGGCTGTCCGCGCCGCATTGCGCGAAACCGACGGTCACCGTGCCGCCGCCGCGCGCAAGCTGGGCATTTCCGAACGCACGTTGCGCTACCGGCTCGCCGAAATGCGCGATCTGGCCGCGGCCTGAGGAGGAATAGGGCATGACCGGAATTTCTCCGACCGACAGCGTGATGGCGATCCGCAACGCCATCCTCCAGAAGAACGCCGCGCTGCGCGATGTTGCCCAGACCGGCAATGTCGGCACGGGCGCGGCAGTCGGCACCAATGGCGCCACGGCGCCGGGCGGCTTCACCGACGCGCTGAAATCGGCGCTGAACCAGGTTAACGGCCTGCAGAACCAGGCGGGTGAAGCGGCCGCCTCGTTCGAACGGGGGGAAACCACCGATATCGCCGGGGTCATGCTGGCCAAGCAGCAGGCGTCGGTCAGCTTCGAAGCCACCCTTCAGGTCCGCAACAAATTGCTGTCCGCCTACAAGGACATCATGAGCATGCCGGTGTAATATGAGCGAGAACGCACTCACCCCCTCCGTTGGCGGCGCTGCCGCTCTTCCCGCCGCCAGCCCCGCTTCCTTTGGCGGAGCCAAGGGCGTCGACGCGCTGAAGGCGCGCTTCACCGGCTTCATGAAGCAGCCGGCGGTGGCGAAAAGCCTGCCGCTGCTGGGCCTGCTGGGCGTTGTCGCCACGGCGGGCGCGGCCTGGCTGGCGCTGCGCGAGCCGCCGCAGCGCGATCTGTTCCGCGCTTTGCCCGATGCCGACAAGTCGGCCGTGGCGCAGGTGCTGGACCAGAACGGCATTCGCTATGACTTCGACAATAGCGGCAGCATGACCGTTGGCGAGGACGATTATTTCAAGGCGAAGATGATGCTCGCCGCGCAGGGCCTGCCCAAGAGCGCGCCCGACGGCAACAGCATGATCGACAGCCTGCCCATGGGCGCCAGCCGCGCCGTGGAAGGGGAAAAGCTGCGTTCCGCCAGGGAAATGGACCTGGCCCGCACCATCGAGGCGATCGACAGTGTCGAGAGCGCCAAGGTCCACCTCGCGGTGGAGCCGCCCAGCGTGTTCCTGCGCGAACGGTCCAAGCCGTCCGCCTCGGTCATGCTGCGTCTTGCCTCTGGTCGCCAATTAACCGACGCCCAGGTCAGCGCCATCGTGCATCTGGTCGCCTCATCCATCCCGGAACTCAATCCGGAGGACATCTCGGTCGTCGACCAGAATGGCCGCCTGCTGAGCAACAATGACAGCAATGCCGCCGACGACCGCCAACTGGCCGTCCAGACCAAGATGGAGGATCGCTATCGCCAGTCGGTGATCGCGCTGCTGACCCCGATCCTGGGCGCCGGCAAATTCTCTACCGAGGTTCATACCGAACTCAACTTCGCGGAGCGTCAGGCGACCCGCGAGACCTATCCGCAGGACGAGGCGCGCCTGCGCACGGAGCAGGGCACCTGGGCTTCCGACCCGCGCGGACAAGGTACCGGTAGCGAGGCGAGCGGCATCCCCGGTGCGCTCAGCAATCAGGCGCCGGTCAACCCGACCGTGACCCAGACCAACCCCAACGGTCAGGCTGTGGCCCAAGGTTCGACCAATCAGGGCGCCACCAGCGCACAGACCGCCGCCCAGCCGGGCACGCCGCCCAATCCGCTGATGAAGACCGAAGAAACCTTCAACCGCAGCTTCGAACTGGGCCGCGAAGTCTCCGTGACCAAGGACGCCATCGGCACGGTCAAGCGCCTGTCGGTCGCCGTCGCGCTGGACAATGGACCGGACGGCAAGCCGCGCAGCGCGCAGGAAATCGCCGCGCTGGAGGCTCTGGTGAAGGGCGCGGTCGGCTTCGACCAGGCGCGGGGCGACGTCGTGGCCCTGTCCTCGCGCAGCTTCGCCAAGGAAGAAGTCGTCCAGGCGCCCTGGTATGAGGCCGGATGGGTATCGCCGCTGGTGCGCAATGTCTCCGCCCTGCTGGTCGCCTTGCTGGTGATCTTCGGCATCGGCCGCCCGCTGCTGAAGCGCCGCGCCGCCGTCCAGGCCGCCGCCGCTGAACAGATCGCCGCGGAGGGCCAGAAGATCGGCCGGGAAATCTCGACCGAACTCAGCCGTCAGGCGACGGTCAATCCCGACGGGTCGATGCCGGTCACGCTCGACATGATCTCCTCCACCTATGACTACGCCCAGCGCGCCGACCTGATCCGCAATTTCGTGAAGCAGGATCCGGATCGCGCCGCCCTGGTCGTCCGCGACCTTCTGAAGGAAGGGAAGAAGGAAAATGCCTGAGGTCGCAACCGCTGCCGCACTGAAGGGCAGCGCCGCCGCCGCCGTCCTGCTGATGCTGTTCGACGAGGATGAGGCCGCGCAGATCCTTTCGCGCCTGGAGCCCGAGGAAGTGCGCCAGCTTGGCTACGCCATGTATGACGTGGCCGACGTGCAGGTCGAGGAAGTCAACGAGGCGCTGGATCATTTCGTCACCAAGGCGAAGAAGCGCACCACCATCGGCTATGGCGCGACCCGCCATATCCGCGGCGCGATGACCAAGGCGCTGGGCGAGGAGCGGGCCGAGAACATGCTCGCCCGCATCACGCCGCCGACCCGTTCCACCCAGCTTGAAATGCTGAAATGGATGGACGCGAAGGAAATCGCCGTGCTGATCGAGGCGGAGCATCCGCAGATCATGGCGATCGTGCTTGCCCATCTGGAGGCGCCGATCGCGGCCGACGTGCTGCAATTGCTGCCGACCGAGCATCAGGAAGAGATCGTCTATCGCATCGCCACGCTCGGCCCCGTCTCGAACGAGGCGCTCGACGACCTCGAACAGCTTCTGCTGCGCGGCAACATGGCCAAGAAGCAGGGCGGCGCTTCCCAGCGCGGCGGCACGATCGAGGCGGCGGCGATCATGAACAATGTCCGCAAGGACAATGAGCAGCGCATCATCAAGGCGCTGGCCAAGCGGGACAAGATGGTCGCCCAGACGATCGAGGAGGAGATGTTCGTCTTCGACAACCTGATCGACATGGACGACAAGAATATGGGCACGCTGATGCGCACCGTCGACAGTTCGATCCTGGTGGTCGCGCTGAAGGGCGCGAACGAGATGCTGAAGGCCAAGATCTTCGGTTCCATGTCGGCCCGTGCTGCCCAGGCCATCGCCGACGAGATCGAGGAGCGCGGGCCGATCCGCCTTGCCGAGGTCATCGACGCGCAGAAGCTGATCATCGCCACCGCCCGCCGCATGGCGGACGCGGGCACCATCATGCTGGGCGGCAAGGGGAATGATTTTGTCTAAGCTCTGGGGCAGCGCAGAGGTCGCGAGCATTCCGCTTGGCGGCATGGGAAAGGTGACGAGCGGGGGCTTTCGCAGCCTGTTCACCGAGGCTGCAAGGACGCCCGGTCGCGCCGTCAATGACGTGGTGCCGCAGAGCGAGGAGGATGTCCTGGAACAGGCCCGCGCCGAGGCCTTTGCCATGGGCTTCGACGAGGGTTGCCGGATCGCCACCGAAGCGAGCGGTGCCGAGGCGGAGGCGCGCGAGCGGCTGACCCAGGCGCTCGAACTGCTGGCTCCCGCACCGAGCGGCATGCTTTCCACCATGTTGTCCGCGACGGTGGTGCGGCTGGTCGAACAGATTGTGGGCGAGGTCGAGATCGACATCGAGCGGCTGGTCGAGCGCTGCGACAGCGTCGCCGCCTTCATCGAAGGTCATGACGACAGGGGTGCGTTGCACATGCATCCCGATGACGTCTCGCTGCTCGAGGGCGAGGTGCTGGGCGTCAAGCTGGTCGCCGATCAGGACATGCATCGCGGCTGCGTGCGGCTGGAAACCGCCGACGGTTGGGTCGAGGACGGGCCGGATGTTCGCCTGTCGCGCCTGCGCGCGCTGCTCGACGATATGGAGGGCAAGGCCTGATGATTCGCGCCGCGCTGGCCCAGGCGGAAACGCTGTTCGATCATATGCAGGTGCAGAACCGCGCACCGCGCCATGTCGGCCGCCTGGTCAGCCATGATGCGGGCATGCTGGAAGTCACCGGCTTTCGCCGTCCCATCGGCGCCGGCGCGCGGCTGATCGCGGCGGACGGGACGATCTGCCGTGCCGAAGTGGTCGGCTTTCGTGGCGACAGGACGCTGCTGGTGCCGCTTGATGCCGACGCGCCGCTGGAAAATGGCGCGCGGGTGGAGCCGGACAGCCAGGCGACCATGGTGCAGGTGGGCGAGGGGCTGATCGGCCGCGTCATCGACGCCATGGGCCAGCCGCTGGACCGCAAGGGGCCGATCATCGCGGGTGGCTCCTGGCCGCTCAACGGGGTCAAGGGCAATGTGCTTGACCGGGGCCGCGTGACCGAGCCGTTCGATCTTGGCGTGCGCGCCGTCAATGCGCTGCTGACCGCCGGCCGCGGCCAGCGCATCGCGATCATTGCGGGTTCCGGCGTCGGCAAATCGGTGCTGATGGGCCAGATGATCCAGGGCGCCGAAGCGGACATCGTCGTTGCAGGCCTGATCGGGGAACGCGGCCGCGAGGTCAGCGACTTTCTGGAAACCAAGCTGAAGGGCGCGATGCACAAGAGCATCGTCGTCGCCGTGCCAGCCGACCATCCGCCGGTGTTGCGCCTGCGCGCCGCCGCCCGCGCCACCGCCATCGCCGAATATTTCCGGGCACGCGGCAAGAAGGTGCTGCTGCTGATCGACAGCCTGACCCGCTGCGCCCATGCCCAGCGGGAAATCGGGCTGGCGCTGGGCGAGCCGCCCGCGATGAAGGGCTATCCGCCATCGGCGCTGGCGATGATTCCGCGTCTGGTCGAGCGCGCCGGCGTCGACAGCCGCAGCGGCGGCTCGATCACCGCGCTTTACACAGTGCTGGCCGATGGCGACGACACGGACGATCCCATCGTCGATGCCGCCCGCGCCATCGTGGACGGGCATTTCGTGCTGTCGCGCCATCTGTCGGAGCAGGCGATCTTTCCCGCCATCGACATCGGCAAGTCGCTCTCCCGCGTCATGGCGGACGTGGTGCCGGACGAACAACGTCTTGCCGCCGCCAGCTATCGCCGCCTCTGGGCCGCCTATGAGGAAAATCGCGACCTTATCCTGATGGGCGCCTATCGGCCCGGCAATGATCCGGTGATCGACGAAGCGGTGCAGCGGCGGCAGGAAATACTGGATTTCATCCGGCAGGATCAGAAGAGCTTCATCGACCTTGACAGCAGCGCCGCCGCCCTCATCGCCGAGTTCGGCGCGTGAAGGGAGAGGTCGCCCGTCGCCAGCGCGTGCTGCGCGTCCGCCATGTCCAGCATGCCATGGCCGCAGTAGAAACCGCCCGCGCCCGCGACGAGGCGGAAGGCATCGCCCGCAATGTCGAGCGGCTGCGCAATGTGCGAAATGATCTTTTTATGGGGCAGGGCGTCGCAACTGGCGCGAATTTTGCAGCGATGCAGGAACTGGCGGGCCGGCTGGAACAGGCGGGGCGCCAGTTGGATGGTGCGCTCTACGATGCGCGTCGCAAGGTGGAGGTCAAGGAAGGCCTTTCCCTCGCGGCCAATCGGGATCGCGAAATCGCCGTGAAACTCAAGGATCGCGCCCGCGCGGACCTGGAGGAATGGCGGGAAAACAAGCTCGCGGCCTTGCCGCGCTATCGCCGGATGCAGAGGACAGGAGATGTCTGACGTGAACATGCCGACCAGCCTCAAGGCGCTGCTCTTTTCCTCGGCGGCGGCGCCCATGCCCGCCGATGGCGCGGCCGCATCGGCCACGCCCGTGGAAGGGGCGGCGGATTTTGCCAGCGTGCTGAACGGCACGATGGATGCTTCGCAGGAAGCGCAGGAAAATGCCGGGATCGGGGGTCTGCCGCAGATCGATCCGACCGCAACTCCGGCCAAGGCCGGCAAGGCCGACGAGACGCTCTCGTCCTTGTCCTTCGGCCTNGCCAATGCGCTGAGGGCCGTGCAGAGCCATCGCAAGGATTCGCTGCCGCTGCCGCCCGGCCTTGCCGCGAAGATCGACCCGCCGGCGCAGCCTGGCGTTGATCAGGTCAGCGTCGATCAAGTCGGCGTCGGGGGGACGGTGCCTGCGCACATTGAGGGCAGCGTGGAAGAGGTCGCGGCACAAGAGTCCGAGCCGGTGCCGGTCGTGAGCGAAGGGGGCGAAACTGACGCGCCGGAACTGCCCGTCGTAACGCCCGACAAGCATGCCAAGGCCACGCGTTCCGGCAAGGAAGCCAAGCCGGGGAAGGTAGAGGCTCAGCCGGAAACCGTGGCGGTGGAGCATTCCGACGATTTGGCGCCTGCCGAACAGGGCGACACGGACAAGCCGAAGGAACAGGCCGATGCGGCTCCGGCGCCGGCTCCGGCAACGGTCGTCGCCCCTGTCCAGACATTCGGGCCGCAAGGCGTGCCGGCGCAGGTGCTGCCGACGTCCGCACCCGTGGTCACGGAAACGGCGCCCGTCCGCCCGGATGGCGGCAAAAATCTGCCGGCAGCGGCGCCATTGCCGCCCTCATTTGCCGGACAGCCGGTTGAAGCGACGCATGTGGCGAATGGCTCCGCGCCGCCCGCCATGGCTGCGCCTGCGGCATCGG
>JGI24740J21852_10000888_pt1 | contig 13228 bp, 8 predicted proteins | sample KBSCornC6_FD_21852 | JGI IMG/M metagenome (IMG submission 21852) | reverse complement strand
CTCCTCCTCCTCCTCATCATCTTCATCTTCTTCTTCCTCTTCCTCTTCGTCGTCGTCTTCCTCTTCGTCGTCGTCATCATCTTCTTCATCCTCGTCAAAGTCCTCCTCATCATCATCTTCTTCGTCTTCTTCCTCATCTTCATCATCCCCCAGATCCTCATGCAGATCGTCCTCTTCTTCATCTTCCACCTCATCATCGCCGGGGCCAGGGCCAATGGCTTCTATGCCAGGAGTAGTTGCTTCATCATCAGCGGCTGTATCGGCAACCGGTTCGTTATCCCCGGTGGCTTCCACATCCGTATCCGCTTCTGTATCTGTATCTACGGGCGGTACTTCACTTTCGGTGTCTGTGTGGGCCGCTTCATCTATGATGTTTACGGTTGGGATGAATGCATCTTCCAGCAGCTCACCATTTTCTGATACCATCAGCACACCGTTATTATCTGTAAATGTTTCGTCGGTAATAAGGGTAGGCTGCATCATGGTTTCTTCATCAAATACTTCACGCAGCTTGGGCAGATCAGCAGGGGAGTTTAATCCAAAGTAATCCATAAAAGCCTTGGATGTGCTGTACAGCAACGGTTTACCAGGCAGCTCTTCACTACGGCCGGAGATCACGATCAGCTCTTTTTCCAGCAGTTTCTGAATAGAGTAATCAGAGCTTACCCCGCGTATATGTTCTATTTCGCCTTTGGAAATAGGCTGTTTATAAGCAATAATGGCCAGGGTTTCCAGCGCGGCGGTAGAAAGGCGTTTCAGGAACTTTTCCCCGTTCAGCTGCGCTACCGTCTGGTAATAATCCTTTTTAGTAAGGAACTGGTAACCTCCGCCGCTTTCCCGCACTTCAAATGCATAAAATTCAGACAGGTATTTTTCGCGGATGGCTTCCACGGCAGTTTCTACCTGGTCTAAAGTAGCACGGTCTTCCAAAAAAGCTAAAGCGTTATTGAGCAGATCCACTAATTCCAGCGTAGGCAGGGGCCTGTCTGCAGCAAAGATCAGTGATTCAACATGCGGTATGATCTGAGAGATTTCCATTGATAATTAGTTTGCAACATTACAACTCCGCAGGTGGTTAAAACCTGCGCGTGCTGTAAATAAAAACGTCAAAGACCGAAAGTTACAGTCTTTGACGTTATGTAAGAAATCGAAATTTTTTGATGTTGATTTGTTGTGAATAACCTCCACTTTTAACCTGCCAAAGCGGCGGCGCCACTTACAATTTCTGTAAGTTCTGTAGTGATGGCAGCCTGACGGGCGCGGTTGTAGGAGAGTTTCAGGTTACGCAGCAGCTCATTGGCATTTTCTGTGGCTTTATCCATGGCTGTCATACGGGCGCCATGTTCAGAAGCGTGTGCATCCAGGATGGCTTTAAAGAACTGCGTGTTTAAGATCTTGGGCATCAGCTCCGCGATCAGCGTTTCTTTTTCGGGCTCAAAAATATAGTCAGCTTTGATCTTCTGTTTAGCGTCTCCTTCTTTATGCTCTACTTTGGCAATGGGCAGGAACGGTTCTGCTACATATACCTGGGTAGCGGCATTGCGGAACTGGCTGTACACAATATCCACGGCATCATACTCACCTTTGATAAAACCGTTCAGCGCAATGGCTGCGGCCTGTTTTACATGATCAAAATTCAGATCGGCAAACAGGTGCCAGTACTGGTCATTGATCTTGTAACCATTCTTCACAAAATGTTCCCAGCCTTTTTTGCCAATGGGCATTATTTGTACCTGGCCTTTGGCATATTGCTCCGCGTATTTTTCGCGGATCCGCTGTTTGGCCAGCTTAATAAGGTTGGAGTTATATGCGCCGCACAGCCCGCGGTCAGAAGTAATTACCACGATCAGCACTTTTTCCACGGCACGTTGGTTAGCCAGGGCCATATCAATATCGCCTTCTGTGCTGGAAACAATGTTCTGCAGGATCTCCTGGAGCTTAACAGCATACGGGCGCATCTGTAAAATGGCATCCTGCGCACGCCTTAATTTAGCGGCACTTACCATTTTCATAGCCTTAGTGATCTGCTGGCTGGATTGTACTGATTTTATGCGGTTACGAACTTCTTTAAGCTGTCCGGACATTTTTAATAAAGAATTTTCAATTACTAATTACGAATGGGGTATCCCCGCTCAATTTGGCTGCAAAGGTAAGCATTGACACCCTAATTAGGAAATGCCTCAAAAGGATTATTTGTACATACAGTAAACGATTAATTATGAATGAATTACGAATTATCAATTACAAATTACGAATGTGATTGAAGCGTATTAGATAAACAAGAAGTCCTGCATTTTACTGCAGGACTTTTCTATGTACACTATTCAATTCATAATTCGTAATTAACTCAATATCCATCGTTCTGCGGAAAATCGCCCGGGTTGCTCACACGGTCTATCTGGTCCTGCGGAATGGGCCGCAGCAGGTGTTTGGGCAGTATGTTTTTAGTGGCATCCGGGTTATGCAGTTTTACCCTTTCCAGCAGCTTGCCGGTACGTTTCAGGTCAAACCAGCGGGTTTGCTCGCCTACCATTTCACGGTCCCTTTCATCCAGCAGAAAATCCAGGGTTATCTGGGCTTCGGTTATTTTCATTGCGTCCTTATGGGCAGTGGTTTCTTCAGGCGTAGCACCTACCCTGGCAGCACGCATGCGCAGGGTGTTCAGCAGGGGCACGGCTGCTCCTTTTTCCCCTTTCATGGCCAGCGCTTCTGCAGCATTCAGGTAATCTTCCGCCAGGCGGAAGGCAATAAAGGGCCGTACACCGGAGGCCTGGTTATCCGGACGCATGGCATCTGCAAACTTATTCAGGGATGGATATAACACCAGTGTATAGTTACGGGGAGGCACCAGCAGGTATGGTTTGCTCTTGATCATATCATCCGTTACATCATAACCCGGCATCCATACGGAGGTATCACCTACTTTCAGTTTGGCCGTAGCGCTGTTGGCGCGCCATACTGAAGTAAAGAATTTTTCGTAGCGGGTATCGTGTACACGTTCCTGGTAGAGGGTATCCAGCAGGAATTTTGTAGGCTTAAAACGCTTCCAGGGCGTACCATTAGCCAGGTCGCGCTTCATACCGGCCAATATATCATACTGCATCAGGAAAAAGCGGCAGGCATTATTATCACTGGAGTTGTACAATGCATCAGTGGTATATTGCACGGCCCATACGGTTTCTGCGTTATTTTCCTTGCCCTGCGCCCAAACCTGTCCTACATCCGGCAGCAGTGCAAACCCATAATTGTTGATCACCATTTGCGCATACTTAGCGGCATTGTCAAAGTCGGTAGCCTGTTTATAGGTAGTGTACCCGCGGGTTAAATACACACGGCCCAATAGGTGCTCTGCAGCAGGCTTGCTGGCGCGGCCCCATTCGGAAGGCGCATCCGGCAGGTTCTGTTCTGCATACAGCAGATCATCAATAATGGCATTATAGATACTGCCTACGGAATCACGGTGTGCATCTGTTTTGATCTCTGTATTCTCATGCAGGTTTAAGGGCACGGCGCCAAACATCTGCACCAGTATAAAATAATAATGCGCGCGGCAAAAGCGTGCCTGGGCCACCCCATTCTTTTTAACCGCTGAATCCAGGTTCGCAATTTTATCTGCCCGGTCTACCACCACATTACAGGTATTAATGGTTTGGTAAGTGGTATTCCATAATTCCCGCAGGTGGGCATAACGGCCGTCCAGTTGGGAAGTATATTGATTTGCAAATTTAAAATCACCATCAGAGCCGTTGGTGTAGGTATCTGTACCAAATACAGAAAGCGTCATGCCCCTTTCTGTGCTGTAAAAGCTGCGCATGGCCACATAAGAGCCGTTAACTGCAGCGGTAAAGCCACTGGGTGTATTATAAAAATCATCGTTTACAGTAGATACCAACTTTTCTTCCAGCATCTTATTACAGCTTACTGCCGCAAAGCCCAGCAGCGCTACTAACCAGCATATTTTTCGAGTATTCATAACGTTCATTTTTTAACATTAAAAAGTAGCATTCAAACCAAACTGCAGCATCCAGGTGGCTGGTGCATCCACGGCGATGGTAGTCACATCTTCCGGGTCAATGCCTTTGTATTTCTGACGGTAAGGCGCTATGATCAGCGGTTGTTTCACATCTGCATGCACGCGCAGTGCCTGCATACCCCAGCGTTTCATTAAACCTTCCGGCAAGTTATAGCCTACGCCTATGTTGCGGATCTTGAAGAAAGAACCATCAAAATAGCTGAGCGAGGTGTAGTTGTTAGGCCGCTCCTGGTTACGGTTAGGACGTGGAAACTCATTGGTTGGATTAGCAGGTGTCCAGTAGTTTACATCCAGGTTATTGTAACGGCCGAACAGGGTATTGTAGTTCTGGTAAAAATCACTCTTTACCATACCGCCTATACGTGCAAATGCTACAATGGAGAGGTCTATGCCTTTCCAGGAGAAGTGCTGGGTCATACCTCCGGACCAATCCGGCTGCTGGGAGCCCAGGATCACGCGGTCATTGGCGTCCAGCTTTTTATCGTTATTCACATCATTCAGGCGGATCTCGCCCTGGTGCTGCTGGTACACCTGCGCTTCTGCCTCGGTTTGCCAGATGCCTACTTTCTGATAGTCGTAGTACACTGTGATAGGCTCGCCAATGAACCAGGCATTACCCGGATCACTTTTAGCGCCATTGCCTAAAGACAATATTTTTTCGCGATTGGTGAAGAAGTTTACATCCATGTTCCAGTTAAAGCCGTTAGGGTTCTGGATAATGGCGGTAGACAAAGCTATTTCCAGGCCTGAGTTCTGGGTTTCACCCACATTCACCAGCACAGAGCCAAAACCATTGCTGATAGGCAGTAGTTTGTTTAACAGCAGGTCGCTGGTTTTCTGGCGGTACCAATCCACGCTACCGGTTACACGGCCTTTAAACACGCTGAAATCAAAACCTGCGTTCACAGAGCTGGTAGTTTCCCAGGTAAGGTTGGGATTACGCAGCTGGTTGGGCAGGTAACCCAGCACACCCTTGTTGTTATAAGAGTAAGGGCTGCGTAACAGGGAGCCCTGGGTAGCATAGGGCGGAATACCGGTGTTGCCTATTTTACCATAGCTGGCGCGCAGTTTCAGGTTGTCCAGCCAGGTAACGGATTTCATGAAATTTTCATTGGTCATGTTCCAGGCAACGGCCACGGAAGGGAAATATCCCCATTGTTTACCGGGCGCAAAGCGGGAGGAGCCATCTGCACGCAGGGTTAAGGTTACCAGGTAACGGTCATCAAACCCGTAGTTAATACGGCCCATGTAGGAGAGGATGGTCCAGGTACCCAACTGGCTGCCCAGCGCTGTTACGCTACCGGCTTCGTCCAGGTTGTAGAACTGCTGCGCTTCTACGGGTATGCCTCTTACGCTGGCGTTGCTGGAATCTTCCCGCTGGCGCTGCACGCTATACAGGGCGGTAACGCCAATGTTATGTTTCTGATGTATTACTTTGTTATAGGTTAAAAGGTTTTCTACCGTGTAAGCCAGCGTAGTATAGTTGGTTTTTTGGGCAGTGGCATCGCCGCCGCCTATCAGCAGGTCGGTATTGTTCTTACCCTGGAAAAGGCCATAGTTGCTTTGCTGAATATCCGGACCTACATTCAGGCGGTATTTAAGCCCGTCTATAATATCCACTTCACCATACAGGCTGGTGAACAGGCGGAAGCGGTTGCGGTCCTCTACGCGGTTGCCGGGCACATAATCCAGCAGGGCATTGGGTTGCTGGCTATCGCCGGTAGGTAGAATAATGAGGTTACCATTTGCATCATACGGGTCTGCAATGGGCAGCATTTTTAACGCTGCGCTCATCCCGTTATAGGTTTCCCCTCTCCGTTTGCTGTAAGTGCCCAGTAAGGATACGCCTGCGCGGATGCGTTTACTGATCTCCTGGTCCAGGTTCAGATGTATATTGTAGCGCTCGTAGCTTTGCAGCTCAAATACACCCTGTTGTTTAAAATATCCCAGGCTGGCAGCATACTTGGTTTTTTCTGAACCGCCGGATATGCCCAGGTTATGAGAGGTTTGCCAGCCGGTAGAGAGCAGCAGCTTCTGCCAGTCGGTATTTACGCCTCTTTTAATATTGGCGTATTCTGTGGCATTAAAGACGGCTGCATCGGAAGAATCGGGATTGTTATCATTATACTTGCCAATGGTGCGGTTGGCTTCCCTGCGCATGTTGGTATACTGTGTAGCATCCATCATATCTGACTCGCCCAGGGCCTTAATAATACCATAGTCCGCATTATAGGTAACACGTACAGGAGAGGAGGATTTACCTCTTTGCGTAGTTACCAGGATAACGCCGTTGGCCCCGCGGGAACCGTAGATAGCGGTGGCAGATGCATCTTTCAGTACATCCATGGAGGCAATATCCGATGGGTTAATATCATTGAGATTGCCCGCATACGGAATACCATCTACAATGTACAAGGGATCATTACCCGCAGTAATGGAGCGGTTACCACGTACACGTACGCGGGGCTCATCCCCGGGTTTGTTACTGTTAATCAATACATCAATACCCGCTACGCGGCCCTGCAACGCCTGTTGCGGGTTGGTAACAGATACTTCCTGTATGGATTTGGCATTAATAGAGGCAATAGCGCCGGTTACGTCCTTTTTCTTTTGGGCGCCATAACCTACTACTACCACTTCTTCCAGTTTCTTAAGATCTTCGGCCAGCTGAATGTCAATGCCGGAGCGGCCATTAATAGGCTGTTCCTGTGACAGGTAGCCGATAAAAGAGAACACCAGTGTAGTGCTACCGGCAGGCGCCTGCAGCTTATAGCTACCCTGCCCATCGGTTTGGGCGCCGGTAGATTTACCTTTTACAGACACGGTTACCCCCGGCAGCGGGGCGCCGGATTTGGCATCTGTAACTTTTCCCTGAATAGTAGTGGTGTTTTGTGCGTGGATGACGAGGTGGTGGCATAGCAAAAATAGCAACAGTCCCCCCGTTTGTAACAAGTTCTTCATACCGTGTGAATTTCTATTTAACGATTAGCGGTTTGGTGCAAAAAGTGTCTACAGTTTTAACACAATTTAACAGTTCGTGTACCCCAAGATAGATAATTCCGTGGAAAATGCAAACGATTGCAGGAAGAAAACAAAAAAACAGCACACAAGTTTGCTCCAAAAGGAACAGGCCGCTCATGGCCGATTGTGTGCTGTTTTGAGAATATGCTGAAAGATTACAGGGTGCTGATGCGGATATTGCGCCACCTTACTTTAATGCCGCCCCCGGAATGGATCTGTAAAGCGATCTGCCCGCTGCGGGCGCCTATTTTTTCATCAGTTAAAGTGATCATTTCATGCCCATTGAGCCAGGTGGTTACCTCGTTGCCCTTTACTTTCACTTTCATGGTATTCCATTCCCCCATTTTCAGGTATTGTTCCTTATCGGCCGTTGGCTGTATCAGCCATCCGCGCCCGTAGGATTCATAGATACCGCCGGTGTGCATGTTGGGCGGGGCCACCTCTGCCTGCCAGCCGGTAATTTTAGTGCCTTCTATGCTGGAATGGAAGAACACGCCGCTGTTGCCGTTGGCTTCCTGCTTAAATTCCACGGTAAGCTCAAAATCTTTGTACTCTTTTTCAGTACCCAGGTAACCATACTCTTTATCCGGGCCGCTTTCACATACCAGGAAACCATCTTCCACATACCATTTTTCCGTTCCGTAAATTTTCCAGCCATCCAGGTTCTTACCGTTGAACAAGGCTTGTGTTTTCTGCGCCCGGGTAGTAGTGGCAAGGCATAATAAAGCAATGGCCAGCAACCCGGAGCCCAGGTAGTAGCGTAAAGACGGGAATTTTTTCATGTTGCTGCTTAGTTAAGGAATTAATGATTCACAATGCCTTAAGATAAGCATTTCTATGAAAGTTAGCGGGTACAATCCAGCTGACCGTTAGTGGTATAATACAAAGTGATGTTGGTTTGCTGAGTATTTACCGACACTATTTTCCCGTTCTGAAAAACGTTTTCCTTGTACGAGTAGCCGGTGAAGTTATTGGCTGAAAGGGAGCGGTAGTAGAGATCGTCCCACTGCCACAGGTTTTTCAGCGGGTTGGCTTTAGTATCATAGCCGGTAAAAGTTTCCTCTTCCTGTATAGTAACCGTATTATCCTCAAGATCTGTAGTGGTGCGGGTAGTTTTATTCAGGTTACCATGGCTGTCAAATTCAAAGGTGCGCACCTTTTTTACCATAGTATTCCTGCTTTCAGTTCTTGTTATGCGGTTATCACTGCCGTAGTAATAATAAACAGTATCCCTGCCTTTTGCCCGCCATTTAATACGGCCATTTTCCAGCTCAATATCGCGCTGGTTGGGAGCCATTACCAGGTCGGTGCCGTTATAATGCGTAGTGATGGTAATATGATTGCCGTTATACACTACCGTATCGTACACCAGGGGGCTAAACATATACATATAACCGCCGGCTCCGGCAATGGTAAGGATGCCGCCGGAACGCCGTACCGGTTTTTTTGCCTGGTAAGTAAAACCAGCCATGGGATTAGCGGAGCCAGGGAGCAAAATGGGACCACTGCCGCCAGTAACCGGCGATACGGAATAATCATTACCTATCATGAATTTGTAGTACAAACTATCTACCGGCGGTGTTTCCGGCCGCGGGTTATCAGACTTTCCACAGGAAAATAGGGCCATTATTGTTATAACAGCCAGGTATAGGTAAGGGCGGTTGAACATGGGTAAACAATATTTAGGCTAATCTACAAATTCCGGCACAAAAAAAGCCCCGTTCACCAGGTGGCAAACGGGACTTTTTTGTTATCCTTATTAGCAATTACCGGGCTATGTTCACGGCGCGTTTTTCGCGGATCACCGTTACTTTGATCTGTCCGGGGTACTGCATTTCTGTCTGAATTTTGGTAGCAATATCAAAAGAGAGGCGGTCTGCATCGCTGTCCGTTACTTTATCACTTTCAACAATTACGCGCAGCTCACGGCCGGCCTGTATAGCGTAAGCTTTTTCTACGCCGTCGTGGGCCAGGGCCAGGTTTTCCAGGTCTTTGATACGCTGCAGGTAGCTCTGCATAATTTCACGGCGTGCACCGGGGCGGGCGCCGCTGATGGCATCACAAGCCTGCACAATGGGGGAAATTACATACTGCATTTCCATTTCATCATGGTGGGCGCCTACGGCGTTCACCACGGCAGCATGCTCGCCATATTTTTCACACAGCTTGGCGCCTAAAAGGGCGTGGCTCAGTTCTGTTTCTTCATCCGGCACCTTACCAATATCATGCAGCAGGCCGGCGCGTTTGGCCAGCTTGGGGTTCAGGCCCAGCTCTGCCGCCATTACGCCACACAGGTTAGCGGTTTCTTTGGAGTGCATGAGCAGGTTTTGTCCGTAAGAGGAACGGAAACGCATTTTACCTACCAGGCGTACCAGCTCTTTATGCAGGCCATGGATACCCAGCTCTATCACGGTCCTTTCACCGATTTCCATTACCTGCTCTTCCAGCTGTTTCTTGGTTTTTTCCACTACTTCCTCAATACGGGCGGGGTGTATACGGCCGTCCTGTACCAGGCGCTGGAGGGAGAGGCGGGCTATTTCCCTGCGCAGGGGATCAAAAGATGATAATACGATGGCTTCCGGGGTATCGTCCACGATCAGGTCTACACCGGTAGCTGCTTCAATGGCGCGTATGTTACGGCCTTCACGGCCAATGATCTGGCCTTTGATCTCATCGCTTTCCAGGTTAAATACGGTAATGGCGTTTTCAATGGTTTGCTCAGCTGCCGTACGCTGGATGGATTGTATAATGATCTTCTTTGCTTCTTTATTGGCCTTGCTCTTGGCGTCTTCAATAATTTCCTGGATGTGGGCCAGGGCCTGGCTGCGGGCTTCTTCCTTCAGGCTTTCCACCAGCTGGTGCTTAGCTTCTTCTGCGGTAAGGCCGGCTACTTTTTCCAGGCGGCGGATATGCTCTTCCTGGTGTTTTTCAAGGTCATTGCGTTTAATGGCTACCAGCTCCATCTGCCGGTTCAGGTTTTCCTTAATGGCTTCATTTTCCTGTACCTGTTTCTGCAGCTGCTCGTTCTTCTGGTTCAGGCCTAACTCTTTCTGCTTAATGCGGTTCTCCGAATCGGCCAGCTTCTGATTACGCTGCAACACTTCCTTATCATGCTCCGTTTTTAACTGCAGATATTTTTCTTTGGCTTCCAGTAACCTATCTTTTTTCAGGTTCTCTGCACTTATCTGGGCATCACTTACGATCTTTTGGGCCTGTTGCTCTGCATCCTGTATCTTCTGCTGCGTGTTTTTGGCAAATATCACCTTACCTAACACAATCCCTATTACCAATGCCACCACCGCGGCTATTGTCGTTATTACAGTTGTATCCATACAAAAAATTTAAAATTGAATATATATTGCATTCTTCATCACCGCCTTTTCCGGGAGGTGGTAGAACTTGACGCGCGAAAATAACAAAAATAATGTGCAGATGTGCGATGTGAGGGTATGCAGAACAGTGTAAATCGCCTGTTTTACAACTTCTTTAACGAAATGGTAAGTAATTAAGCCGCTTTATTTCAGTTGGTTACGAATTAATGAAATAAATTTATATTACTCCCTGTTAATCTATTTTTTCAAAAGATCCCAACACAATCAAAAAACCACACATCATTTCAACTGCTCATCCAACAGTGCTTCCAGCCTTTGCAATTTTTCCTGTAAATAGGGTGCTCCTTCTGCCTGTGCCTTTCCGCCACTGGTAACGGGGTGGGTAGCGTACATGATCAGCGCCATGGCAATGTAATCCTGGAGGTCTTTACCGGCATAGGCCGTTTTGAACTCAATGATCTTGTCATTCACCTCTTTCATGATGCGGCGTACGGCTTCTTCTTCCTCCGGTTTGATCTTGATCCGGTAAGAGCGGTCTGCCACTACTATATTTACAGGAATCAGTTGTTCCATAACTACTAATTAACACATTTACCGGCTAACTGTTCAATAATGCTATACAACGGTCTATTTCTTTTATATAGTCGTTGATCCTGGTGCGCATTTCCTTTTTAAAGTCCTCATCTTCTTCCGGAGAGGCGGGCGGCCCGGCTGCTACCGTGGCTATTTTGGCCAGGTGCAGCTTTTGTTCCAGCTGAATAATGGTTTGCTGCTGTGCCCGTGCCTCCTGTTGCTGCTGTTGCAGCTGCTCCTTCAGCCACGCACTTTCCGCCTGCTCCTGTTGCAGCTTTTTCAGCAGCAGTTGCAGCTTTTCTTCAATGCGTTGTATGTGTTGCTCCAGAGCCATTATTCAATGTGCAAATGTGCCAATATGCAGCTGTGCAAATGCTAATTCATTGCACATTTGCATATCTGCACATGGTATCATTTTCTTATCTGCGCCTGCAGTTGTGTTTCAAAAGTTTTTACCAGCTTGTCCATTACGGCATCTATTTCTTTGTCTGTCAGCGTTTTCTGCGTATCCTGGAAAGTAAAGCTTACCGCGTAGGAGCGCTTGTTGGCCCCCAGTTTTTCGCTTTCAAAAACGTCAAACAAATTGATATGTTGCAGCAGTGAGGATTTCACGGTGCGTGCAGCGGCTTCCACATCCGCAAACCGTACCTGTTTGTCCAGCACCAGCGCCAGGTCCCTGCGCACGGCCGGGAATTTCGGAATTTCGCTGTAAAAGGTATCCTTTTTTGGTAAAGCGGCCAAAACAGCCTGCCAGTTAATATCGGCAAACCATACCGGCTGCTTAATGTCAAACTGCTTCAGCTTGGGGCCGGATACGGCGCCCAGCTGCACCAGGGGCTGGCCATTACCTTTTATCTGCCAGGCAAATTGCAGGCCGTCCACTTCCAGCTCAGCCCATTGTAATGAGCGGATGCCCAGCTGGGCCAGCACATTGCCTACATATCCTTTCAGGAAATAAAAATCTACCGGGGCGGCTTCGTATAACCAGCTTTCCGGTCTTTTACGGCCGGTAAGGTACAGGCACAGGTGCTCTGTTTCCTGGTACTTGCCCTGGCCGGTGGTGGCGTAGGTTTTACCATATTCAAAGAACAGCAGGTCCTCATTTTTGCGGTTCAGGTTATAAGCTACGCTTTCCAGGCCGGTTTCCAGCATGGAGGGGCGCATTACATCCAGGTCTGCGCTGAGGTTGTTGATCATTTTTACCGTGCGCTCCAGCACTTCCGGCGTAAAATATTTGCTGTTGGTAATGGAGTTGGTAAATATTTCATTAAAACCGTTGCCTGCCAGGTAACCGGATATTTTTTCACGTACGGTTTCCCGGTCCGGCCTGGCTGTAATGGCGGGTGTAATAAGCACCTGGGAGGGGATCTCCACGTTATCCAGCCCATCGATACGCATTATTTCTTCTACAATATCGGCAGGTATGGAAATATCCGGTTTGCTGTAGGGTACATTCACCTTCAGGTGCTCCGCTGTTGTTGCCAGTATTTCAAAACCCAGGCTGGCTAATATGTTGCTGATCTTTTCTTTGCTGTATTCCTTGCCGCTCAGTTTTTTAATATAGGCCCAGGTAACGGTTACTTCCGTTTTAGGTTTGGCCTGTGGATAAATGTCTGTTACTTCAGACGCAATCTTACCACCGGCCAGCTCACAAATAAGGGCGGCGGCGCGTTGCAGCACAAATACGGCATTGGAAATATCCACTCCTTTTTCAAAACGGGTAGCGGCATCTGTACGCAGGCCGTGCCGGAAAGAGGAAGCGCGTATACCCGTACCGGTAAAGCAGGCGCTTTCCAGGAAAATGTTGTGCGTGGTATCCGTTACCCCGGAGTGCAGGCCGCCAAATACGCCGGCTATACACATGGGTTCACTGTTGCCATTACAGATTATAAGATCTGCGGCATCCAGCTTACGTTCCTTGCCGTCCAGCGTTACAAAGGGCGTTCCGGCTGGCAGGTTCTTTACGATCACTTTAGCACCGGTAATAGCATCTGCATTAAAAGCATGCAGGGGCTGCCCGGTTTCGTGGAGTATGAAATTGGTGATGTCTACTATATTATTAATAGGCCGTACCCCAATGGCTAATAATTTATTGCGCAGCCAGTCCGGTGAGGGGGCAGTTTGCACCCCAGTAATGGATATACCGGCGTAGCGGGGGCAGGCGGCTGTGTTTTCCACACTAACGCTAATGGGTAATGGCGCTGCTGCTTTAGGCAGCTCCGGTATTACGGGGAGCTTAGCCTGGTACTGGCGGGTATTTTCCAGGTTA
>JGI24740J21852_10000886_pt1 | contig 13235 bp, 13 predicted proteins | sample KBSCornC6_FD_21852 | JGI IMG/M metagenome (IMG submission 21852) | reverse complement strand
AGATATTGATTCGAACAACCGCGTGTCGTCGCAGCGTGTGGCGAATGCGCGTATCACTTACGCGGGTAGCGGCTCGCTGGCCGATGCCAACCAGCCCGGCTGGCTCGCCCGGTTCTTCAACAGCCCCTGGATGCCGTTCTAAGGATGACACCATGAAATTGAAGCTGAAGCGATTCGCCACCTTTGCCGCCACGTGCGCAGTGGTCGTTGTCGCGGCGCTGCTCGGTGCCGTGCCCGGCGCCCGTGCGCAATCCGTCGGCAGCCTGGTCGACGTGGAAGGCGTGCGCGAAAACGCGCTCGTCGGCTACGGCATCGTCGTCGGCCTGGCCGGTTCGGGCGATGGCACGCAAGCAAAATACACCACGCAATCGCTGCAGAACATGCTCAAGCAGTTCGGCACGCGCCTGCCCGAGAATGTCAACCTGCGCTCGCGCAACGCGGCGGCCGTGATGGTGAGCGCGACCTTTCCGCCGGGCTACCGTCGTGGCCAGAAGGTGGACGTGACCGTCTCGTCGCTGGGCGATGCCAAGAGCCTGCGTGGTGGCACGCTGCTGATGACGCCGCTGCGCGCGGCCGATGGCGAAACCTATGCGCTGGCGCAGGGCAACCTCGTGATCCCGGGGCTCAACGCCACGGGCCGCAGCGGATCGAGCGTCACCATCAACACGCCCACCACGGGCCGCATTCCGAAGGGCGCGACGATCGAGCAAGAGATCGTGACCGACTTTGCCAGCACGCCCACGGTGCGCCTGAACCTCAAGCGCCCGGATTTCTCCACCGCATCGCAGATTGTCGACGCCATCAACACGAAGTTTGGCAACGACGTTGCCAGCACGGCAGATGCAACGTCCGTAGACGTGCTTGCCCCCGAAGGGCCGAGCCAGCGCGTGGCGTTTGTTGCCCGCCTGAAGAGCCTGCAAGTCAAGCAGGGTAGCGAGGCGCCGCGCATCGTCTTTAACTCGCGTACCGGCACGGTCGTTATCAGTCAGGGTGTGACGGTGAAACCGGCGGTGGTTTCGCACGGCGCGCTGAAGGTCACGATTGCCGAAGGCACGATGGTCAGCCAGCCGAATGAATTTGCGAATGGTTCGACCGTGGCCGCACCCATCAGCGAGATCGGCGTCGAGCAAGCCGGTGGCAATGCTTTCCAGTGGAAGTCGGGCGCAAGCCTGCAAGCGATCGTGGACACGATCAACCGCACGGGCGCCACGCCGGACGACCTGATGGCCATCCTGCAAGCGCTGTCTGAAGCCGGTGCCCTTACGGGTGAGCTGGTGGTGATCTAAGACCAAGGAGCGCGACCATGACACTGGAACCGATGCACCTGATACAACCGATGCAAACGCCGGGCGGCGCGCCCGCCGGCGAGGCAGTCAAGCCCGCCGACCCGGCATACCGCAAACGCGTGGAAGAGGCCGCCGTGCAGTTTGAAGGCCTGTTCATCGCGCAGATGCTGAACGAGATGAAAAAGGCGACCGACCAGCTCAAGAGCGACGACAGCGGCACCGACCGCACGAGCGACGCGATGCTGGACTACGCCAACCGCGCGGTGGCCGATGCGATTGCGCATCAGCGTGCGTTTGGGATTGCCGACACGCTGGTGGCGCAGATGTTGCCGCCTGAGGCTGCATCTGCTGCCGCATCCGCACCTGCACAAGACTGACGCGTGCCACCCCATTTTTAGCCTACTGGAACCCCATCATGAGCATCTCCCGAATCGGCCTGTCTGGTTTGCTTGCCGCACAAACGAACCTCAACATGACGGCGCGCAACATCGCCAACGTGGCAACGCCCGGCTATACACGCCAGGGCGTGCTGCTGACCGCGCGCGTGGGCGGTGGCGTTGATGTTGGGGCTCTGATCCGCTTTGGCGACAACTACAAGATCCAGCAGAAGTGGCTGTCGCAAGGCCCGGTGGGGCAGCACAGCGCGGCGGAATCGTATTTCCGCCAACTGGAAGAGGTGATGGGGCTGGAAGACGGCAGCGTCAAGGCCGGGATGGACAAGTTCTTCGGCGCGCTGGATGAAGCCAGCGCCGACGTGACCAACCCCGCGCTGCGCCAGCAAGTGCTGATGGCCGCCGGTGGCTTGGCCACCAGCTTCAACAACCTGCAGCAGATGATGCGCGGCCAGCTCGATACGCTGCGCCAGCAGAGCGCAGCCACGGCCGACCAGATCAATGGTCTGTCGGAATCCATTGCCGACCTGAACCGCCGCATTGCAGATGCCGAAGCCACCGGCGGCGCGCCGTCGGAACTGATTGACCAGCGCGACATCGCCATCGACCAACTGGCCGCGTTGGCGGAAATCCGCACCGTGCGCCAGCCGGACGGCACCATCGACGTGAACCTCGCCAGCGGTACGCCGCTGGTGGCTGGCAACCAGGTCGGCAAGGTCAATGTGGAAACGAAGGCCAATGGCGAGTTCGCGCTGAACATCGAGTTTGGCGGCACGACGTACCCGATTGACGGCGCCAAGGTGGGCGGCACGCTGGGTGGTCTCTACACGTTTGCGCAAGACACGCTGCTGCCGCAAATGGAAGCCATCCGCTCGTTGGCCGGTGAGATTGCCGACAACTTCAACAAACAGCTTCAAGCGGGCTACGGCATGGATGGATCGCCGGGCAAGCCGTTGTTCACGTTCGATCCGGCAACGGGCCGCCTGACGCTCAACGATATGAAGCCCGAGGAACTGGGCTTTTCCGGGGATCCGAACACCCCAGGCAATAGCGACAACCTGCTCAAGCTGATCGAACTGCGCAATCAGCGCGTTGATCTGCCGGGCTTTGGTGAAACATCGCTGGGCGACGCTTACACGCTGCTGGTGGGCAAGCTGGGCTCGCAGAGCCAGCAGAACCAATCGGCGCTCGCCATGGCGGGTGAGATGCGCAAGCAGGCCGAAGAGGCGTGGCTGTCGTCGGCAGGCATCAACGGCGACGAAGAAGCGCTCAACCTTCAAGAGTTCGCGCAGGTCTACCAGGCCAACATGAAAGTCATTTCGGTGGCGGCCGAGCTGTTCGACGCCACGCTCAAGAGCTTCTAAGGAGAACACCATGCGCGTGACCAATCAGCAACTCAGCATGACCGTGCTCAGCACGCTGCGCAACTCGAACAACAAGACGGCCGACCTGCTGACCAAGATTGCCTCCGGCCAGCGCGTACAGCGTGCCTCCGACGACCCGATCGCCGCCGTGCGGCTTCTGATGCTGGAGCGCGACACGTCGGTGCTTGAGCGCTTTCAAAAGAACATCGACACGCTGACGGTGCGCTTGCAGAAGAACGAAGCGCATATGGACGGCATGCTCGACACTGTGATGTCTGCACACGACATGCTGCTGGCGGCAGCCGATGGCAGCCACAGCGCCGCCGACCTGAACGCCATGGCCGGCCCGCTGCGCACCATGCTCGACAACCTCAAGCAGGCCGCCAACGCCAAGGATGGCGACGGCAACTACCTGTTCTCCGGCACGCAAACCGACACCCCGCCCATTGCATACGACCCGACCGCCCCCGCAGGCAGCCGCTACAGCTTTGCCGGCAACCACGAGCAACAAGAAGTGGTGATCGGTCATGGCGTAACGCAAACCGCCAACGTGACGGTAGACCACCTGGCCGACGTGCTCAACAAGCTGGAAGTGGCCGTGGATGCCATGGCGGACCCCGCAGTGGACCCGAATGACCCGGCCGTGCGCGCGCTGCTGACCGCAGGCATCGACTCGCTCAAGAACAACGGCATCAACGCGCTGAGCGCCAAGATTTCGCACCTGGGCGGTGCGCAGAACACGCTCACCCTGATGAGCGACAACCATGCGGCGCAGCTCATCGCCAACGGCCAGGCTGCCAGCCTGGTGGGCGAGCTCGATCAAGCCGAGGCGTACGACCAACTCAGTAACTACATGGTGGCGATGAAGGGCACGTATGAGGTCTACGGCCGCATGAAGCAGATGTCCTTGTTCGACGTCATCTGAGGCCACGCTCATGGAGATGCGACTCACTGCGCCGCTGGGTAGTCAGCCGGTATCCCGGCGCGACGAGAACACCGCTACCGCGCAGACCCGACGTGGCGCCGCTGCGGAGGTCGCGCACGCGGCCCCAGCCAAGCCGGCGGTTGCGCAGCAGGCCGCAACCTCGGCAGGTGCGGCGCGCGCGCCGGGCGCCACCGCCGTCTTCACCGCGCGGCAAGCCCAACTCAACGCCGACGTGACGGGCACGCAGCGTGCCCTCGCGTTTGTGGATACGGCGGCAGTCCAGTTGCGTGGGCTGAAAGCGGCACTGAGTGCCACGCTGGGCGGCGCCGCCCGCTGCAGTGATGAGCTGACGCAACGGGTTGCCCGTTTTGACGGGCTGTGGAGCCACCGCGCAGCATCAACGGGCGGCGTGCTCGACGCACAGTTGGGCGTGCATCTGGGGGGTGATGCCACACGGACTTTCCGCGTTCGCGCGCTCGATACCGAGCAATGGCGCAGCCAGGGTGCCGAAACGTTGACCTTTCACCCGATGGGCCTCGGCAAGCAGGCGGCATCCATCACGTTCGACGGTAAGCCGCTTGAGCCGACGGCGCTTGCAAAGCGGCTAGACCGGGCGCTGGCCGCCACCGGCGTACGCGCGTCGCTGGCTGCAGATGGTCAGGTGGATTTCGCCGTGGCCGAATCGCGCTGGCCCGCCGTGCGAGACCAAATGATGGTGCAAGGCGGTGGCAAGCGCTTCCCAGGTGGGCGCCCGAGCCGCGCACAAGCGGATGCCGCAGCCGAGGCCATTGCACCAGCACGCTGGCAAGTGGGGGACCGGACCGGGCAACGTGCAACGCTGCGTGATGTGGTCCGTGCGCTCGATGGGCTCACTCAGGCGGATCGCACACTACGCGGCCACCTGGAGGCCGCCACCAGCCGCCTGCGTGGCGGCATGGGCGACGCAACCGGCCCGCAGGCTGCACGTGCTACCCGTTCGATGGCCGATACGCTGGGCGGCTCGACGGACTTCAACGTGCTGACCACCGTCACAGCCACGCTGTCGGGTCTCAGCCGTGCCCGCGTTGAGACGCTGCTCAAGCGCTAAGGCGTGAAGCGCAGCCGTCTGCGCGGATTCTGTTGAATCATCAAGAATCTGTTGAACCTTGTTCAGCGCCGCCGGAGATTCAGCGAGGCTAGGGAAGATCCACCGCTTTAAAAGGAGCCCCCAGCCGATGACGTCATCCTCCCGCCTCCCACGCTTGCGCTTTACTCCGGGCACGCAGATCTTCCTCGCCATCGTACTGGGCATTGCCGCCGGTCACTTCATTGGCGAGCCAGCCAAGCTGCTCCAACCGCTGGGCGACATCTTCATGTCGTTGATCCGGATGTGTGTGATTCCGGTCGTGTTTGTTTCTCTCGTCTGCGGCATCACCTCGCTCTCTGATTTGGCCGCGATGCGCCGCATCGCATGGAAGTCGGTTGCCATCTACATGCTGCTGATGTCTCTGACCGCCGTGCTGGCGATGATGGCCACCGGCATGTTCGATATCGGCAAGGGCTTCAACCTGCCGGCGCAGCTCGATACCTCCATGCTGGTAGAGCCGACCAGCCTGAAAGACGCACTGCTCGCGGCCATTCCGTCCAACCCGTTCAAATCGTTTTCCGAAGGCGCGCTGCTGCCGACCATCGTGTTCGCCATCTTTTTTGGGCTGGCCATCAATCTGTCTGGCCAGGCAGGTGAGCCGGTGCGCGGGTTCTTCAATAGCTTGTCGGCCGTGGTGTTCAAGCTGATCGGCATGGTGCTCAAGTTCGCGCCCGCGGGCGTGTTCGGCCTCATGGCGTATGTGACGGCGGACCATGGGTTCTCCGCACTCGGCCACCTGGGTGCGCTGGTGGGGGTGATCTATGTGGTGCTCGCGCTGGTGGTGTTTGGGCTGTGCAGTGTGCTGCTGGCCGTGTTTGGCCTGAACCCGCTGCCGTTCCTGCGCAAGATGCTGCCGGTGCAGTTGTTTGCGTACTCCTGCGCCAGCAGCGCCGCCACGCTGCCGCTGAACATGGAAACCTGTAAGGCTCGTCTTGGCGTGGATGGCCGTGTCGCGAGCTTTGTGCTGCCGCTGGGCTCCACCATCAACATGGCGGGCTTGGCGTGCTACCTCGGCGCGGTGGCCATCTTTGCCAGCAATGCGTACGGCATTGAACTGTCGATGGCGCAAATGGGGATGGTGGTGCTGACCACCACATTGGCATCGATTGGCGCGGCGGGCATTCCGGGCGTTGGGCTGGTGGTGATGAGTCTGGTGCTCTCCGCAGTGGGCCTGCCGCTGGAGGTGATTGCCGTGATTGCCGCTGTAGACCGCCTGATCGACATGGGCTGCACGTCGGCCAACGTGACGGGTGACACCGTGACCGCCGTGGTGGTGGCGCGGGCCGAAGGTGCATTGGATCTGGAGCGTTATCGCGCAGCGTAACCGCATCGCCGCACCGTCACCGTCAACGTCAATCGCCGAGCCTAGGGCTGCCACGTCCGAGGCTTGGCGATTTTTTTGAGGTCTAGGAAGTGCTTGCAGGACATGCAGCCCAGCGCGACCTAGCGCCGTGGCTAGGCCGGATTGCGCTGCCTCGCGTTCGCGCCAACGCCGTTGGCAAGCAGCGCTGGCCATTCTCTGTTACCTGTCGGGGCGCACATGGCCACCTATGCTGAGATGTTCAAGGAAGCGGAGACCGATGCAGATGGTTTCCTCTCGCTTGACCAGTTCACGACTCTATTCAAAAAGCAGAATCCCGGCGCCAGCGACAGAATCATTCCCACCATTTTTCAGGACACCGATGCTAATCGCAACGGGAAAACCAGCTTTGCTGAGTTCCAACACGCGATGACTCCCAAGGCAGAGCGCTAACGCGGCCAAAAGCGGGACAAACGTCCCAACATCCAGAGGTTCAAGGCTTCAGAAAAAATGGCGCCACGTGGCGCCATTTTGATGTTCGCGTGCTGTTCAGCGCGCCGGCCAGTGGTCAGTGAGGCCAAGCTTCGTGTCCACGCGCTGCCCTTTAGCCGAGCGTCCCCACAATGCTCACTTCCTTGTTCTCTGGAATCTCGTTGTACGACAGCACCGCCAGCCCCGGCGCAAACAGCTTGGCGTAGCGCGCCAGCATCGGTCGCACACGCGGCACGACCATCAGCACAGGCGTGGAACCCATCTGCTTCATCTGCTCGGCAACGGCGGGCATGTGGGTCTGCAATTGCGAAAGCACGTTCGGCTCCACCGGGAAGTTATCGAGCGGCGCACGCGTGCCGGATTGCTCCGCACGGCTCAGTGCGCCGAGCAGGATGTTCTCCAGCTCCACCGTCAGGCTGAAGCCCTTCAGCGCGCCCTGCGGATTGCCCAGCCCCGACACGATCTGCCGGCGCAGCGCGCAGCGCACTTCGGCCACGAGCAGCAGCGGGTCCTTGGTGGTCTCGGCGGCTTCCACCAGCGTGGAGGCCACGGTTTCGATGTCCTTGATCGATACGTTCTCGGCCAGCAGCGTACGGAACACCTTGCGCAACTGGCTGTGCGATAGGCACTTGCCCAGCGCATCGGCCAGCACGGGGGCAATGCCCGTCAGGCGTTCGATGATGGCGGTGACGTTGTCGTAGCTGAACAGCTCGGGCAGGGTCTCGCGCACCAGTTTGGCGGCATGCGTGGCGATGACGGTGGCGCAGTCGACCACCTGGTAGCCAAGCCCCAGCGCGTGGGCTTTCTGCTCGGGTTCGATCCAGGTGATAGGCATGCCGTACGCGGGGTCCACGCCTGGCGTTCCGTCCAGCTCGCCGTACACGGTGGGCGACGGAATCGCCATCAGCTTGCCGGGCTGCACTTGCGCCTGGGCGAGCGCCGTGCCGTTGAGCATGATCGCGTAACCGGCGGGCGGCAGGCTCATGTCGTCGCGCGCGCCAATGGGCGGCAGCAGAAAGCCGAGCGATTCCGACAGGCTCTGGCGCGTGCCCTGCAGACGGCGCACGAGCGGCGCGCCCTGCGCGCGGTCCACCATCTGCACCAGCTTGTAGCCCAGCGACACCGACAGCGCATCCACATACGGCAGGCTCGTCCAGTCGAGTGCCTCTTCACGCGGGGCGGCCAGCGTGGCCTCAACGGCGCGGGCGGTGTCTTCTGCATCAGCGGCTTCAGCGGGCGATGGCCGTTGCGACATGCGCCAGCCCACATAGCCAAGCACGGCTGCAAAGCAAAGGAACACCAGCGTCGGCATGCCCGGGATTAGGCCCAGCGCGGCCATCAGTGCGGCGGCGCTGAACAGCACCACCGGCGAGGCGAGCAACTGCTGGCCCACCTGTTCTTCAAAGTCGCGCGAGTCGTTGATCCGCGTGACGATGACCGCCGCGGCGGCAGAGAGCAGCAGTGCCGGAATCTGCGCGACCAGGCCGTCACCGATGGCCAGCAGCGCGTACTTGTGGAACGCCTCGCCCGTGGGCAGGCCGTGCATCATCACGCCGATCACCACGCCGCCGATCAGGTTGATGATCAGCACCAGAATGCCCGCGATGGCATCGCCGCGCACGAACTTCGATGCACCGTCCATGGCGCCGTAGAAGTCGGCTTCGGTGGTGACTTCCTTGCGGCGCTTCTGGGCTTGCTCTTGCGTGATGACGCCGGCGTTCAGGTCGGCATCGATGGCCATCTGCTTGCCGGGTAGCGCATCCAGCGTAAAGCGTGCCGACACTTCCGAGATCCGCTCCGCGCCCTTGGTGACCACCACAAAGTTGATGATCATCAGGATCACGAACACCACCAGGCCGACCACGAAGTTGCTGCCGATCACCACATTGGCGAACGACTCGATCACCTGACCGGCCGCACTCCCGCCGGTATGGCCGTTGAGCAGCACCACGCGCGTAGAGGCGACGTTCAGCGTCAGCCGCATCAGCGTGGCGGCCAGGATGATGGTCGGGAACGCCGAGAAATCCAGCGGCCGCTTCACCGTCACCGCCACCATGACCACCACGATGGAGAGCACGATGTTGAACGTGAACATCATGTCCAGCGCCATCGGCGGCAATGGCAGGATCACCATCGCCAGGATGGCGAACAGGGCGAGCGGCGCGGCAAACTTCGCGCGCTTGAGCATGGCTATCAAGTTCATGGGGATGGAGCCTTTTGTAGATGTTCAGGAATATCGAAACCCGTGGGCAATGACGGCGAGACACCACGGCCGCCGTTGCGGAATGCTTTGATCTGCAGCACGTAAGACAACACCTGCGCCACCGCGCGATACAGCGCGGCCGGAATCTGCTGGTTGACCTGGCTGGTGTGATAGATGGCGCGGGCAAGCGGCGGAATCTCCAGCACTTCCACGCCGCGCTCCTTCGCCAGATCACGAATGAACAGCGCCACCTCGTCGATGCCCTTGGCGACCACATACGGCGCTTGCGCGCGCGATTCGTCGTATTTGAGTGCGACGGCGTAGTGGGTTGGGTTCATGACCACCACGTCGGCAGTCGGCACGGTCTTGCGCATGCCATTGCGCGCCATCTGGCGCTGGATCTGGCGGATGCGGCTCTTCACCTCGGGCTTGCCCTCGGACTGCTTCATCTCGTCCTTGATGTCGCGCTTGCTCATGCGTTGTTCGCGCATGAACGTCATCCATTGGATGGGCACGTCGATCAGCGCAAACGCGGCAATCACCCCCGCCAGCGTGAGCGCGGAGGTGAGGAACAGATCAGCGCCGCCAGCCAGCGCATCCATGAGCGGTGCGCCCTGCAGGCGGATAAAGCCATCCAGGTTGATGCGGCAGACCACGTAGAGCGTGACCATCAACGTGATGGCCTTAAGCACCGTCGTGCCGAACTGGATGTAATGCTTGCGGGAGACCAGCCGCTTGAGCCCGGCGATCGGGTTCAGCTTGCTGAACTTCGGCATGAAATTCTTGCGGCTCATCACCCAGCCACCGGGCACCAACGATGCGATGACGATGCCCGCCGGCACCGCCGCCAGCGGCGCGAGCATCTTGCCGATCAGCAGCAGGGTGGCCGGAAACAGCATCGACCCGGCATTGCCAAGAGCACCATCACCATGCAGGTCGGCAAACGACAGCGCGAAGATGCGTTTGAGATCCACGGACCAACCCGGCGCGAGCACGATGATCAGCTTGAGCGCCACCAGAATCCCCACGGCGGTACCGATGTCGCGCGAGCGCGCGACCTGGCCTTCCTGCTTCGCTTTGCGCAGCTTCTGCGGGGTGGCCTTTTCGGTCTTGTCGCCGTTGTTGGATTGCTGGCTCATGGGCGAGCCACCTTGGCCAACAGGGCGGGTGCGTCAGACACGTCAAACGCAACGGGCACGGTGAACACGATCAATCGCCTCCTCGGGTGAGTTGCGGCCATTGTCGGCAAGTCGTTGCGAGGTGTTGAGAAGGTTGAACAGACCTTGAACGGCCCGCGCAACTGCGGCATTGGGCCTGCGAGGCCCGTGCATGGTGTTCAGAACCCCGGATTCGATACTTTTTCGTCCGTGAACGGACCTCCGATGCACCGTTAATGCATAAAAAAGCAGCATTAACGAGGCTCGGAGATGCGTTCACGACCCTCGGAGGCCCGTTAATGCTGCTTTTTGGAGCGTCAATGCCGCTTTTTTAAGCGTTCACGATGCTTCGAGACGCGTGAACGGACCCCAAGAGGTCCGGATTCGAAACTTTTAGTGCGGAAGTCGGAGCTTTGAGGTGCGCCGTCGGCCCCCTGAGGTCCGCCCGGGAAGCGTAGCGGTGCGCACACCGCCTGTGTCGGGCGCGTCACACCTTGCCGGGCGCGGGCGGTAGAGCCAGTTGGTCATACACCTCCAGCACGTGCTCCACCATGCGGCCGTAGTGGTCGGGCAGCGAGGGCAGCAGCAGCGTCAGCAGCAACAGCCCGAACATCGTCGTCACCGAAAAGCCCAGCGCGAACAGGTTCAACGCGGGCGCAGCGCGGTTCAGCAGGCCCAGGCCGACTTGCACGACCAGCGTGGCAAACATCACCGGCAAGGCCAGCGCCACGGCCGCCGAGAAAATCCAGCCCACCGCAAACGCCAGGTGTTTGAGTGCCGCCAGGTCAAACGCAAAGCTGCCCACTGGCCACACCGTAAAGCTGCGCGCCAGCACGTGCGTGAGGATCAGGTGCCCATCCACCGCAAAGAACAGCAGGATGAACACCACGTACATCACGCTGGTCAGCACGTCGGCCATCTGGCCGTTCATTGGGTCGTTGATCTGCGCCATCGACAGGCCCATCTGCGACGAGGCGATGGTGCCGAAAATCTGCAGCGCAGAGAGCACGAGGTGGAACATGAAGCCGAGCAGCCCGCCGATCAGTACCTGCTCGGCCATGGCCGCCACGCCTTGCAGCGAGATCGGGTCAATGGTCGGTGGTGTCGGTATGCCCGGCTGCACGACGAGTGCGAGGATGAGCGCCACCAGCAACCGAATGCGCATCGGCACCATCACCTCACCCAGGATCGGTGCTGCGGCCAGCGCAGCGGCGATCCGGCAGAACGGCCAGACGATCGCGTTGGCGAGTGGCAGTAGCTGGATGAGGACGTCTTCCATGCGTGCTTGATCAGCCGGCCAGTTGTGCGGCACGGCCGAAAATCTCAACCGTGTAGTGCATCACGCGGTCAGCTACCCATGGGCCGGCCAGCGCCAGCGCGATGAGCGTGGTGACCAGGCGCGGCAGAAAGCTCATCGTCTGTTCGTTGATCTGCGTAGCGGCCTGGAAGATGGCGACCAGCACGCCGGTAATCAGCCCCGGCGTGATGAGCACGAGGATGATGACGAGCACGAGGCGCAGCGCATCAATGGCGAGGCTGGCGGCAAGGTCTGGGGTCAGCATCAGAAGGCCCTTATGTTCACTTCACACTGGTGATGAGGGTGTTCACCGTCAACGACCAGCCATCCACCAGCACGAACAACAGCAGCTTGAGCGGCAATGAGATGACCAGCGGTGACAGCATCATCATCCCCATCGCCATCAGCACGGAGGCGACGATGATGTCGATGATCAGGAACGGGATGAACAGCATCGCGCCCACCTGGAACGCGGTCTTCAGCTCGCTGAGCACGAAGGCGGACAGCTTGACCAGGAAGGGTTGGTCTTCGGCTTTCTCGATCTTCTCGGTGCCCGAGAGCTTGGCCATTTGCGCGAGCGTGGCCTTGTTGGTTTGCGCGAGCATGAAGTTGGAGAGCGGCTTCTCTGCCGTCTGGAGCGCGACTTGCATGCTCACCTTGCCTTGGTCATACGGCACGAAGGCCTTCTGCCAGATCTCCTCGCCAATCGGGCGCATCGTCAGCATCGTGAGCACCAGCGCGACGCCGGTGACGATGCGCGCGGGCAGCCCTTGCTGCAGGCCCAGCGCCTGTTTCAGCAGCGACAGCACGACCACGTAGCGCAGGAAGCTCGTCATCGTCATCAGCAGCGCGGGCAGCAACCCGAGCAGCGTCATCAGCACGAGGATCTGCGTCTTGACGGTAAAGCCTTCACCCTTCGGGCCGCTGGAGGCGAGCGTCAGCGTGTCGGCATGCGCGAGTGCGGGCACGGCCAGCGTGGCCAGCGCCAAGCCGGCAAACACGAGCAGCCAGGTGCCGAGGCGGACGAGGAGGGCGCGGTGTTTCATGACGTGAGCGAGCTCAGGTCGTCCAGTTCAATGATGCGCAGGCCGTAGTGCTCGCCCGAGACCACGACTTCCGCCGTGCCGATGGCGGTGCCGTTGACCTTGATGACGAGCGGCTCGCCGGCCAGGCGGTTGAGTTCTACCGTGGAGCCGGCTTCGTACGACAGCAGATCGGCCAGCGGCACGGTGGCTTCGCCCACTTCCAGCGTCAGGCGCACGGGGATGCGGCGCAGCATGCGCATCGGGTCGCGCGGGGCGGCAGCTTCGGCGGTGGCCTGAGGCTCGTCGCCCAGGTCCAGGTCGTCCAGCGCGGAGAGGTCGATATCGTTGATGGCAGTCATGTCGTGTTACTCCACAAGTTCGAAAGAGGTGATCCACATGGCGCCTTGCTGCTCGGCCAGGGCCGCGCGGTAGAGGCGCACGTTGTCGACGAGCACGTCGGCGGTATCGGGCAGCCGGACGGGCAGGATGTCGCCGGGGCCCATGCGCAGCAGGTCTTCCAGGCGCATGTCCTTGGTCAGCATGCGCACCGACAGCGTGATGGGGATGCGCACATTGGCGGGCGTGCCGTCCGAGGCGGACGGCGTCGGGCGCAGACGTTGCGCATCGAGGCGGGCAAACAGGTGCGCAAGCCACGCTTCGTCCAGTGC
>JGI24740J21852_10000885_pt1 | contig 13241 bp, 13 predicted proteins | sample KBSCornC6_FD_21852 | JGI IMG/M metagenome (IMG submission 21852) | reverse complement strand
CGACTCGGCCACGGCAGGGGCAGGCGCCGGCGCCGTTCCGCCGAGGGAGAGCACTTGGCCGGGGTAGATGATCGAATCGGATCCGAGCCCGTTGGCCGCGTACAGGGCGGCGACAGTGGTTCCGTGGGCCTGAGCGATGTCCCACAGGGTGTCCCCGTCCTGCACGGTGTAGGAGGTGACAGGCACGAGTTCGGCCGGCGCAGTCCTCGCGGCGAGGGCAGCCGCGACCGCGCCGGTCGGCAGCGCGGTCAGGGGAGGCAGAGGGATGCGGGCGGGTGTGTGAGCCTGGGCCGGCGTCGCCACGAGTGCGGTCGCCACGGTGGTCAGCAGCACCGTCGGCACAGTGAGGCCGAGAGCGCGGCGCGGACTGGATGTGGTCGTCATGGATCCCCCGATTCTGACGTCTGGTGCCGGTGCGCCACGTCGCGCATCGGCCCTACGACGGTGTCACGGATGCATATCCAAGTCAACTGAAGTGATGAATGTTAAAGGTGAGATCAAACGGTGAATCGAAGCCCGTGACCTCCGTCCGGCCGCGGGGATGAGAACATTGCTGAGTGTCTGAAACGGAAACGGCGGCCTCCACGGCCGAATGGCTGACCCTCCCCGAACTCGTCGAGATCCTCGGTGAGCCGCTCGGGCGTGTGCACCGGCTCTTCGACGAGCAGCATCTCGTCGGATCGCGGCGCAACGGACCGCTCGCGGTTCCGGCCGTGTTCCTGAAGGATGACCAGCCGATCGGATCGCTGCGCGGCACGATCATCGTGCTCAGGGACGCCGGGTTCAGCGACGACGAGGTGATCGACTGGCTGCTCGCCGAGGAGGAGTCGATCGGTCGCGCCCCGATCGCCGCTCTGCGCGACGGCCACAAGAGCGAGGTGCGCCGGGTCGCACGCGGTCTGGCCTGATCCCACGGGCTCGCGTTCGGCCGCCCGCGTACTGATCTCGGTCGACGCGGTGGTCGGCGGGATCGTCGGGCAGCACCCCGCCGGAATCAGGCCGTGCGCTGGGTGGCGTCGCGGGCGAGTCCGCGCAGCAGCTCGAGCGCTCCGGCATCCAGTGGCGCTTCCTGCAGCGCCGCTTCGCCCGCCTCGGCGTACTCCACGATGAGCTGCTCCATGCGAGCGAGCGCTCCGGATTCCATGATGATGGCCTGCAGGCTCGCGATCTGATCCGCGGTGAGCTGCGGGTCTCCCAGCAGCTCGTCGACGAGACGCCGCCCTTGCGGCGCCAGAGCCTGGCGGGTCCATGCGATGAGCAGGGTGCGCTTGCCCTCGCGCAGGTCGTCGCCGGCCGGTTTGCCGGTGACCTGCTCGTCGCCGAAGACGCCGAGCACGTCGTCGCGCAGCTGGAACGCCATACCGAGCGGATGCCCGAACGCGCGCAGCGCGGCCTGCTGCGCCCGATCGGCACCAGCGATCACCGCCCCGATCAGCAGCGGCTGCTCCACGCTGTATCGCGCCGCCTTCAGCGAGACGACGCGCAGGGCGCGTTCGGAATGGCCGTCGTCGGCGTTCACGCTCCATGCCGACTCCTCGGCGATGTCCAGGAACTGCCCGATCGTGACGTCGCGGCGCATCCGGGCGTATTCCGTGCGGACGGCGTCGGCGTGCGGATTCGCCGAGATCCCCGCTTCCAGCAGGTCGTCGCTCCACGCCACGAGCAGATCGCCGAGCAGCACGGCGGCGGCGCGGCCGAATTCCACGGCGCTGCCGCTCCACCCCTGTCCGACGTGCGCGGCCTCCAGCGCTCGATGTGCGGACGGCCGGCCCCGGCGGGTGTCGGAGTTGTCGATCAGGTCGTCGTGCACGAGCGCGGCCGACTGGAACACCTCGAGTGCCGCGCAGGCGTCCCAGAGCGCGGTCGGCGCAGCGTCGATCCCGTTGAGGCCGGCGACCGAGGCCCATCCGGCATGGCAGAATCGCGCACGCAGGCGCTTGCCCCCGCGCAGCGTCGCCTCGGCGGATGAGACGAAGGCTGCGGCATCGGGGCCGTACGTCGCGGTCTCCTCGCGCACCCGGGCGACGAAGGCGTCGAGACGAGCGGAGACCTGGTCGATCACAGCGGTTGAGGATGCCACTGGATCAGCCTACTCAGCGCCACCGTACGGAACCGGACCGCTTTCTGCAGGGTGATGCCCAACTCCCAGGCGAATCCCTACCCTGGGGCATCCCGGCACGCGTAGACTGGGTGGAAGACCACCCGAGGGGGATGAAATGCCACTCTCCGAACAGGAGCAGCGCCTGCTCGATGAGATGGAGCGCCATCTCATGCAGAACGACGCCGACGTCGTTTCCGCGCATGCAGGAGACCGCGCGCTCAGCTATCGCAATCTCATCTACGGAGCCGTGCTGCTGCTCGCCGGCGTCGGCGGCCTGATCGTGGGCGTCGTGGTGGGCAACATCGGCGGGATCATCATCGGCGTGGTGGCGTTCGCCGCCATGCTCGGCGGACTGATGCTCGCCCTGACGCCGGTCCACCACAGCGTCGGAGACGACGGGGCGCCCGGCACCAAGAGCAAAGAACCGTCCCCGTCGTTCATGGATCGCATGAACGATCGGTGGGACCGTCGGCACGAGGAGCGCTGACCTCGTCACCATGACCTTGTGAGGGTCCGGACGCCTCGGCGTCCGGACCCTCTGTCGTCCCCCCGGCTGTCCATTCGCCCGGAGTCCTCCTCTTTCCTCCACCATCCCCTCCACTTCACTCCACAGGCCCTCGTTCCGCATGATCTCGCGGATCGGGGGCCTTCTTCGTGCTCTGCCCCTTGCTTTCCGAGACAGGAATAGGTATCGGAATGGAGGGAAGTGGAGTAAAGTGGAGGAAACGGCGGCGAAAGGGGGATAGGCGCATGTTGCTCGGCACGCATTCCCCCAAGCTCGACGACAAGGGCCGCGTCATCCTCCCCGCCAAATTCCGCGAGGATCTGGCCGGCGGCATCGTCGTCACCCGCGGACAGGACCGCTGCCTGTACGTGTTCAGCACCGCCGAGTTCGAGAGCGTGCACGAGCGCATCCGTCAGGCGCCGCTCGCGAACAAGGAGGCACGCGCCTTCCTGCGCATGTTCCTCTCGGGAGCGAGCGCCGAGATGCCGGACAGCCAGAACCGCATCACCATCCCCGCCCACCTGCGCACCTACGCAGGCCTCGGCAAGGAGCTGGTGGTCACCGGCGTCGGCGCGCACGCCGAGATCTGGGACGCGGCCGCGTGGAACGCGTACGCCGAGGGGCACGAGGACGCCTTCGCCGAACTCGAGGAGGAGGTGATCCCCGGCCTGTTCTGAGCCGACCCCTGACTGTGACTCCCAGCCGCTCCCGCCCCGGCGCACCTTCCCCGGTGCCGGGTCGAGCGGATGGGGATCAGGGTCAGGGACCGGAAGGCCGAAGGAACCATGGACATCCGTCGCATACACACCCCGGTGATGCTCGAGCGCTGCGTCGAGCTGCTTGCTCCTGCGCTGCAGCACGACGGGGCGGTCCTCGTCGACGCCACGCTCGGCATGGGCGGGCACTCCGAGGCGTTCCTCGAGCGCCTGCCCAACATCCGGCTGGTCGGCCTCGACCGCGACACCGACGCGCTGCGCATCGCAGGGGAGCGGCTGGCCCGCTTCGGTGATCGCGTGACTCTCGTGCACACCGTCTACGACGCGATCGGCACTCACGCCCAGGGTGCGTCGGGGATCCTGTTCGACCTCGGTGTCTCCTCGCTGCAGCTGGATGAGGCCGAGCGCGGCTTCGCCTATGCCAAGGACGCGCCGCTGGACATGCGGATGGATCAGTCGAGCGGCGTCACCGCCGCCGAGGTGCTCGCCACCTACAGCGAGGGCCAGCTGCGCCGGATCTTCGAGCGCTACGGCGAGGAGAAGCTCGCCGGACGCTACGCCCGGGCGATCGTGCAGGCACGCCAGACTGCGCCGCTGGAGCGCTCGGGACGCCTGGTCGAGGTGCTGCAGGACGCGACCCCTGCTGCGGTGGCGCGCGCAGGGCACCCGGCGAAGCGCGTGTTCCAGGCGCTGCGCATCGAGGTGAACCGCGAACTGAACGTGCTCGCGGACGCGATCCCCGCCGCCATGGACGCCCTCGTCCTGGGCGGGCGCATCGTCGTGATGTCGTATCAGTCCCTGGAGGACCGGCTTGTCAAGCACGCGTTCGCCGCCGCCTCCGCCTCGACGGCTCCCGCCGGACTGCCGGTGGAGCTGCCGGAGCACGCACCGCGGTTCAAGACCTTGACCAAGGGTGCGGAACTCGCCGACGAGGAGGAGCGCGCCGCCAACCCCCGTGCCATCCCGGTGCGCCTGCGCGCTGCAGAACGTGTGAGAGACGATCAGAGGAGGGCCGCGCGATGAGCCTGGCCGAGAACGCCCTGCTGCAGCCCGAGTTCGACGAGCCGCAGCGCTCGCGGCACCTCCAAGCGATCGAACGCCCCTCCCGACGCCGCCGTCCACGTCTGGCGTACGCCATCGTCGCCCTCGTCGGAGCGGCCCTCATCGCCGGCGCGCAGATCGCCCTGACCATCGCGACCACGCAGGATTCGTTCGCGGTCGCGAAGCTGACCCAGCAGAACAAGCAGCTCACCTGGCAGGCGCAGGCCGCCGCGCAGGACCTCGACGGGATCAGCTCGCCGCAGTCCCTCGCCGCGGAGGCGAGCAAGCTCGGGCTCGTGGTCGGCGGCAGCGCAAGCTATCTGCGGCTGAGCGACGGCGGAGTCATCGGCGCCGCCGGGGCTGCGCCGTGGGCCTCCACGGTCAACCCCACCGGCTCGAACGCGGTGCCGAACGCCCTGGTCCACGACACGCCGCCCGCCACCGCGACCAAGCCCGGGGGTGCAGGCGTAGAACCGAAGGCACAGGAGACCGCTCCCGTGCAGGCGGAGGCTCCGCCGACGGCCGAAGGCCTGCCGAGCCCGACCATCCGCTGACCGAGCCGCCGGCTCTCAGCCCAGACGATGACAGACCGCGAGCCCCGGACGGAGATCCGATGACACCCCGAGCCAGCCGGACCCCGCGCCGGCGGACCGTCCTCGCCCTCGCTGTGATCCTCGCGGTCATGTGCGGCTTCCTGGTGCGCCTCGTCGACATCCAGGTGGTCAGCGCGTCCGCCACGGTCAAGCAGTCGGTGAAATGGAGCCTCGGCAGTACGCGAGAGATCGACGGGGCCCGGGGGAAGATCGTCGACTCCAACGGCACCGTGCTCGCTGAGAGTCAGCTCGTCTACGACCTTCAAATGGATCCCTACACGATGACGCAGCTTCAGGAAGCGAAGACCAAGCCCAAGCTGCCCTGGGCCAAGGCTTCCGACAAGATCGCTGCCATCATCGGCGAGAGCGGTGACGCGATCCGCAAAGAAGTAGCGGATGCACTGAAGGCGAACCCGGAATCGCAGTACGTGATGCTGAAGCGGGGACTCAGCACGGACCAGTTCCTCAAGCTTCGTGCCCTCGACTTGGCCTATCTCTGGCCGATGCCGCGGTCCGTGCGGGTGTATCCGAACGGCGCCGTCGCGGGCAACCTGATCGGCTTCATCGCAGGCAATGGCGACAAGGAGGGTCTCGAGGAGGCCCAGAACCAGTGCCTGAGCGCGACGAAGGGCCAGGAGACCTACCTGCAGGGCAAGGACGGCGTCGTCATCCCCGGTAGCCAGAGCGAAACGCCGGCGGTCGACGGCGGGACCGTGCAGCTCACGATCAACACCGAGCTGCAGTGGTATCTGCAGCAGATGATCTCCGAGGAGGTCAAGGCGCAGGCGGCGAAGGCCGGCACCGTGACGGTCGTCGAGGTCGGCACGGGCAAGATCCGCGCCGCCGCCGAGTTCCCGACCGTCGACCCCAACGACCCCGGCGCCGCGAACCCCGAAGACCGCGGATCGCGGATCTTCTCGACGAGCTTCGAGCCCGGATCCACATTCAAGGCCATCACGGCGGCTTCTGTCATGGAGTACGCGAACGCGAACGCCTCGACCAGGATCACGGGCGCCTCCAGCCACGAGGAGTTCCCGAACGGCGCGGTGATCAACGACGCGTTCGAGCACCCGGCCTACGACTACACGCTCGCGGGTGCCCTCATCGACTCCTCGAACGTGGCGCTGTCGAAGTTCGGCGACATGGTCACCGACCAGCAGCGCTACGACGAGCTGGTCAAGTTCGGAGTGGGCAGCAAGACTGCGATCGACTTCCCCGGCGAGACTTCCGGAGTCATCCACCCGGTCAAGGACTGGGACTACCAGTCGCACTACACGACCACGTTCGGCCAGTACTACACCGTCACCGCTCCGCAGGTCGCGAGCGCATACCAGGCCATCGCGAACGGCGGGGTGAAGGTCCCGCTGTCCCTGGTGGAATCCTGCACCGACGCGTCGGGCAAGGTCACCGAAGCGCCCGCCCCGAAGCCGCAGCGCGTCTTCGATGCGGCCAAGGACGCCGAGCTCAGCCGCATGATCGAGAACGTGGCCGAGCAGGGCAGCGTCTCGGACCTGATCAAGGTCCCCGGCTACCGCATCGCCGCCAAGACCGGAACCGCCCAGAAGCCCGATCCGGAGACCGGCGCTTACAAGGAGGGGATCTACTTCACCAGCATGGTGGGATACGCCCCTGCCGACCACCCGGAGTACGTCGTCGTGGTCACCCTCGACGAGCCCACTAGGGTAACCTCGTCTGCGGCCACCGCGCCCGCCTTCCAGAAGGCGATGACGCAGGTGCTGAAGACCTATCGCGTGCAGCCCTCCACCACACCCATGGAACCGCTGCTGCCCAAGTACTAATGATGGCCGTCGTCGCTTCGGAGCGATGGCGTCGCCCTCGGAGGATCCCATCCCCATGATCGCTCTGTCTCTCGCGGAGATCGCCGAGATCGTCGGCGGCGACCTGCGCCCCGCCGCAGGTCACGATCCCGCATCGATCGTCTCCGGCGTCGTCGACACCGATTCTCGTCAGATGTCGCCCGGCGGCATCTTCGTCGCCAAGCCCGGTGAGCAGACCGACGGCCACCGGTTCGTGGGCGCCGCGATCGAGAACGGCGCCGTGCTGGCGCTCGTCGAGCACGCCGTCGATGAGGCGATCTCGCAGATTGTCGTGCCCGATGTCGTCGACGCCATCGCGGAGCTGGCCCGTGCGGTCGTCGCCAAGGTGCGGGCGGCAGGCGACCTGCGCATCGTCGGCGTCACCGGATCCAACGGCAAGACCACCACGAAGAACTTCCTCGCACGGATCCTGCAGGACGAGGGCGAGACGATCGCGCCGATCGCCTCCTACAACAACGAAGTCGGCGCGCCGCTCACCATGCTGCGGATCACCCCCACAACCCGCTTCCTGGTGTGCGAGTTCGGCGCCAGCGCGCCGGGCGAGATCGCGCGCCTGGCCGGGCTCGTGACTCCCGACGTCGTGATCGAGCTCATGGTCGGACTCGCGCACGCGGGCGGTTTCGGCGGCATCGAGGAGACGGCACGGGCCAAGGCCGAACTGGTCGAGGCTGCGGCCCACGGTGGCACCGCCGTGCTGAACCTCGACGACCCGCGCGTAGCGGGCATGGCGCCGCTCGCCGAGGAGCGCGGCCTGCGGATCGTCGGCTTCGGCCAGACCCCCGCGGCAGACGTGCGCGCGGCCGAGATCGACGTCACCGCATCCGGGACATCGTGCATCGTGCACGTGGACGGGCAGGCGCTGCCGCTGCGTCTGCAGGTGCTCGGCGCGCACCACGTGAACAACGCGATCGCGGCGATCGCTGCGACCGGCGCACTCGGTGTCGCGCCTGCCGACGCCATCGCGCGCCTGGAGACCGTGCAGCTCGCCGAGCGGTGGCGCATGCAGCCCATGGGCGGCGCCGACGTGCGCATCATCAACGACGCGTACAACGCGAGCCCCGACTCCATGGCGGCCGCGCTGCGCACCCTCGCGCAGATCACCGGTCCGGACGAGCGCACCGTCGCCGTGCTGGGCGCGATGAGCGAGCTCGGCGAGACGGCCGGCGACGAGCACGACCGGATCGGGCTGCTCGCCGTGCGCCTGAACATCCAGCGCATCGTCGTGGTCGGCGCGGAGGCGCGCCGGCTCTACCTCGCGGCCGTGGGCGAGGGCTCGTGGGACGGTGAGGCCGTACATCTCGCCGACGCCGACGCCGCCTTCGAGTACCTCCGGGGTGAGCTGCGCCCCGGCGATCGCGTGCTCGTGAAGTCGTCCAACTCCGCCGGACTCCGGTTCCTCGGCGATCGTCTGGGAGAATCGTTCTCGTGAGATCCCTGCTTACCTCCGCCGCGATCTCCCTCGCGTTCACGCTCCTGCTGACGCCGGTGTTCCTCCGGCTGTTCCGGAAGTGGGGCTGGGGACAGATCATCCGCACGCCGGAGTCGATCAGCAACCCCAGCCACCAGGCCAAGCGGGGCACGCCGACCATGGGCGGCGTCATCTTCATCCTCGGCACCGTCGTCGGCTACGGCGTCGGCACCTTCACCGGCGGGAGCTATCCGACGGCCTCCGGGCTGCTCGTGATCTGGCTCATGCTGGGCTTCGGCGCGGTCGGCTTCATCGACGACTACATGAAGCTGCGCCGGCGCAACAGCCTCGGACTCTCGGGCTGGCGCAAGATCGTCGGGCAGGTGCTGGTCATGGTGCCGTTCGGCATCGTCGCGCTCACGGTGCGCAGCCCCTCCGGCAACACCCCCGCGAGCGGTTTCGTCTCGCTCTTCCGCGACATCCCCGTGCTGTGGTTGTTCGCGCTGGGCCCCATCGTCGGCTGGTTGCTGTACTTGCTCTGGATCTCGCTGATCGGCATCGCGACCTCCAACAGCGTCAACCTCACCGACGGCCTGGACGGCCTGGCGGCCGGCTGCGCCGTGTTCGTGATCGGCGCCTACAGCCTGATCTCGTTCTGGCAGTTCAAGCAGTCCTGTGCCGCTGAGTCGCTGTCGCCGTCGTCACTGGCAGGCTGCTACGACGTCGCACATCCGTTCGACCTCGCCGTGATCTCGGCATCGTTCGTCGGCGCGCTGATCGGTTTCCTGTGGTGGAACGCGCCCAAGGCGAAGGTCTTCATGGGCGATGTCGGATCCATGTCCATCGGCGGCGTGATCGCGGCGCTCGCGATCCTCACCCGCACCGAGCTGCTTCTCCTGCTCCTGGCGGGCGTCTTCATCATCGCCTCCGGTTCGGTGATCGTGCAGCTGGCCTACTTCAAGCTCACCCGCGGCAAGCGACTGTTCCTGCAGAGCCCGTTCCATCATCACCTCGAGATGCGCGGCTGGCCCGAGGCCACGATCGTGGTGCGGATGTGGATCATCGCCGGTCTGCTCTCCGTGTCGGCGTTCGGCCTGTTCTACGTCGAGTGGCTGCGGCTGACCAGCTCATGACCCGTGATCTTGACGCCCTGACCAGCTGGCACGCCGACTGGCGGGGCCTGCGGGTCGCCGTGCTCGGCCTGTCCGTGACCGGGTTCTCGGTCGCCGACACCTTGACCGAGCTCGGCGCGGAGGTCCTGGTGCTGTCCGAGAGCGCCACCGAGGAGTACGAGCGCCTGGTGCCGCTGATCGGCGCCGAGCTGTGGCTCGGCGATCTCGGATCCGTGCCGGAGCGGCTCGTCGAGTTCGCACCGGAGGTCGTCATCGCCTCGCCGGGCTTCGCGCCGGCACATCCCGTGATCGCGTGGGTCCGCACGCAGCCGATCGGCCTCTGGGGCGACATCGAGCTCGCCTGGCGTGTGCGGGACAAGGTCCTCCGCGACGACGGCACCCCCGCGGAGTGGGTGCTGATCACGGGGACGAACGGCAAGACCACCACGACCCAGCTCACCGCGACGATGCTCGTCGCCGGCGGTCTGCGCGCCGCCCCGTGCGGCAACATCGGCGTGCCCGTCCTCGACGCGGTGCGCGACCCCGGCGGCTTCGACGTGCTCGTGGTCGAACTGTCCAGCCACCAGCTCTGGTATCTCGGGCTCTCCGCTCCCGCGGGACAGCCGGTGCCGTGGGCGGCCACGTGCCTCAACCTCGCCGACGACCACCTCGTGTGGCACGGCAGCGCCGAGGCGTACCGCGATGCCAAGGCGGTCGTGTACCGGAACACGCGCGTCGCCTGCGTGTACAACAAGGCCGACGCGGCCACGCAGCGCATGGTCGAGGACGCCGACGTCATCGACGGCGCCCGCGCGATCGGATTCGGGCTGGGGATCCCGGGACCGAGCGATCTGGGGGTGGTCGAGGGCATCCTCGCCGACCGCGCGTTCCTCGATGAGCGCCATCACAGCGCCCTCGAGCTCACGACCGTGGCGGATCTCGCCGCGCACGGACTGAACGCCCCGCACATCGTGCAGAACATCCTCGCCGCGGCGGCCCTCAGCCGGTCACTCGAGGTCGAGCCGGCGGCGATCAGGACGGCGCTGGACGGATTCCGCCTCGATGCGCATCGCATCGAGGTCGTCGCACGTTCTGCGGGGATCACGTGGGTGGATGACTCCAAGGCCACGAATCCGCACGCCGCCCAGTCGTCGCTGCGGGCATTCCCTGGCGCGATCTGGGTCGTCGGCGGGGATCTGAAGGGCGTCGATCTGTCGGAGCTGGTGGCCGGCGCCGGCGCGACCGCTCGGGCGGCCCTCGTGATCGGCGTCGACCGGACGCACCTGCTCGAGGTGTTCGCGCGACACGCGCCCGGGGTGCAGGTCCTGGAGGTCGTCCCCGGCGACACTGAAGAGGTCATGACCCGCGTCGTCGAACTGGCTGCGGGCATCGCCCAAGAGGGGGACACCGTGCTCCTCGCTCCGGCGGCGGCGTCCTTCGACCAGTTCGCGAGCTATGCGGATCGCGGCCACCGCTTCGCCGAGGCGGTGCGGCAGTGGATCGATCAGGGACGGTCGAGCGAGCAGGGGAGCGCCGATGACGCAGGTGGCACCACGCCCGACGCCGGCTCCTGAGCCTCGTGTCGACGGCCTCGCCGCGCGCGTCCGTCTGGGACGGGTCTTCCGCCCGGTGTCCACCGAGTTCGCACTGATCGCCTCGACGTCGCTGCTGCTGACGGTGTTCGGCCTGGTGATGATCCTGTCGGCGTCGAGCGCGAACGCGGTCGAGGGCGGCCAGGATCCCTTCGCGATCGTCATGACGCAGGCCCTCGTCGCGGCCATCGGAGTCCCGCTCATGTTCCTGATGAGCCGGTTCCCCCTCACGTTCTGGAAGCGCACCGCCTGGCTCATCCTGATCGGCGCGGTGGGGCTGCAGATGCTCGTCTACACGCCGCTCGGATACGCGAACGACGGCAACACGAACTGGCTGAGGATCGCGGGCCAGGTGGTGCAGCCCTCCGAGTTCATCAAGCTCGCCCTCGCCGTGTGGGCCGGCTTTATCCTGTGGCGCAAGCAGGACCTGCTCGGACGCTGGAAGCACGTCTTCATCCCGCTCATCCCGGTCGGCTTCCTCGCCATCGCCGCCGTGCTGGGAGGCAAGGACCTCGGCACCTCGATGATCCTCTTCCTGATCATCCTCGGAGCACTGTTCTTCTCCGGGGTGCGGATGCGGCTCTTCATCCTGCCGCTGCTGATCTCCCTGGTCGCGGTGCTCGGATTCGCCTTGGCGGATGAGCGGCGGCGCGCCCTGATCCTCGGTGTGTTCGACCACACCAATGACGCGGCGTGCTTCCAGGACACCTGCTATCAGCAGGTGCATGCGATCTGGGGCATGGCGAACGGCGGCATCTTCGGCCTGGGGCTCGGCAATTCACGCGAGAAGTACGGATGGCTTCCCGCCGCCTCGAACGACTACATCTTCGCGATCGTGGGCGAGGAGCTGGGCCTGATCGGCTGCGGGCTCGTGCTGGCCCTGTTCGTCCTGTTCGCCGTCGCCGTGTTCCGCATGGTGCGCAGGACCGACGACCTGTTCGTCCGCGTCACCTCGGGCGGCATCGTGGTGTGGATCCTCTCGCAGGCACTCATCAACGTCGGCGTCGTTCTGCGCATCTTCCCCGTGCTGGGTGTTCCGCTGCCGTTCATGTCGCAGGGCGGCACCTCGCTGCTGTCCGTGCTGCTCGCCTGCGGCGTGCTCCTCTCGTTCGCCCGCACGCTGCCGGTGCCGGCGCAGAAGCCGGCCGCAGGGCGGTCCGGTACGCTCCTGAAGTGACCACGTATCTTCTGGCCGGCGGCGGGACCGCAGGTCATGTCAATCCGCTGCTCGCCGTCGCCGACGGTCTGCGCGCTCGTGATCCCGAGGCGTCCGTGCTGGTGCTCGGCACCCGCGAGGGCCTGGAGTCGCGGCTGGTGCCGCAGCGCGGTTACGACCTGCTCACGATCGACAAGGTGCCCTTCCCGCGCCGCCCGAACGGCGCAGCGCTGGCCTTCCCGGTGCAGTTCGCGCGCGCCGTGAAGCAGGCGCGCGCGTACATCCGCGAGCACGGGGTGGACGCGGTGATCGGCTTCGGCGGCTACGCCTCGGCACCCGCGTACGTCGCGGCGAGGCGGGAGCGCGTCCCCTTCGTCGTGCACGAGGCCAACGCCCGCCCCGGCATGGCGAACGTGCTGGGCGCCCGTACGGCGGCGGCCGTCGGCGTCGCGTTCCCCGGCACGCCCCTGCGCCGCGGCGAGGTCGTCGGCATGCCACTGCGCCGGGAGATCGTCGACCTGGACCGCGCCGCCCTCCGCACCGAGGCCGCGGCGGAGTTCGGACTGGATCCCGATCGCCCGGTGCTGCTCGTGTTCGGCGGCTCGCTCGCGCACAGCGCCTGAACGAGGCGATCGCAGGGTCCTGGCAGGACGTCCTCGACGCGGGGTGGCAGATCCTGCACGCGACCGGCGATCGTTCCGAGATGCCGGATCCGGGTGCTCCCGGTTACAGCATGCGTCGCTATCTGGACCGCATGGATCTCGCGTTCGCCCTGGCGGATCTTGTCCTCTCCCGCTCCGGTTCGGCGACGGTGAGCGAGATCAGCGCCCTCGGCATCCCCGCGATCTACGTGCCCTACGCCGTCGGCAACGGCGAACAGCGGCTGAACGCCGCAGCCGCGATCGATGCGGGCGCCGCCGTGCTGATCGAGGACGGGCAGCTCACTCCCGAGCGCGTGCGGAGGGAGGTGGTCCCGCTGCTTCGGGACACGGATCGCCGTGCGGAGATGAGGCGGGCGGCCGAGAGCGTGGGATCGCGCACCGGGACCGAGGACCTCATCGCCCTCGCCGACCGCGCGCTGGCGCGCTGAGCCCCTCCAGCCCTGACCCGGCGAGCCGGGCGCCGCCCCGCTCGCCCCGACTTAGGATTATTCAGTCATGATCAGACCCGACCTCTCCC
>JGI24740J21852_10000884_pt1 | contig 13247 bp, 8 predicted proteins | sample KBSCornC6_FD_21852 | JGI IMG/M metagenome (IMG submission 21852) | reverse complement strand
TGTTCATAGCCCACCATGCCACGGGCAGGGCGATGACAACAGCAAAAAATACCAGCTTTAAAAAGCCGCCTGATAGCATGATGGACACATCACTGACAGTAGCCCCCATGATCTTGCGGATGCCGATCTCCTTCTGTCTTTTCTGTGCAGTAAAGGCGGTAAGCCCAAATAAGCCCAGGCAGGATATAAGAATAGCCAGTACGGCAAAAGAGCGGGATAAAGCAGCTACGCGCATTTCTGAAGTATACAATGCCTGGTAATCATTATCCATGAATGTAAAGTCAAAGGAATAACCTGGCAGGAATTCACTGTAGTACTTTTTAAGCCGTTCTATGGTATTGCTTTCCATTCCGGCTTTTATTCTCACCAGGATATTGGACCCGTTAGGATCGAACCTTACAATGAGGGGTTCTATGGAATTATGGAGCGATCCATAATGAAAGTCTTTAACCACGCCAATAATTTCACTACCGCCATTGAGGTCAATGGCTTTACCCACCGGATCTTTAAGGTCCATCATTTTAACGGCGCTTTCGTTTAATATAATTTTTGAGTAATCGTCGTTATACTTCCTTGAAAAAGACCGGCCTTCTTTAAGCTTTATATCCAGTGTTTCAAGAAAGTCATAGCCTACTATGGGTGATTTAAACATATAATCCTGGTCTGTTGCCTGCCCTCTCCAGGAAACACCGGATTGAAGGGGGATCTGGTCCAGGATATTACCGGGCATATTGCTTGCATTTAACACTCCCGGTACATTTTTTAGTCCCGCCATAAAGGTTTCAAAGCTGGCATTTGACTTTCCACTTAATAATCCATTCCATTGGTTATACAATTCTCCTTTCCATTGAAAGCACAGCACATTGTCTTTATTATATCCAAGGTTCTTGGTTTGGGAGTATTTTATTTGTTGATTGATGATTAAAAACCCTATAATGAAAATGACGGATATGGTAAACTGAACCACAACCAGCCCCTTGCGTACCCATACTTCGCCAAAAGAGGTGTTAAGCTTCCCCTTTAACACCGCTATCGGGTTAAAACCTGAAAGATAAAATGCAGGATAGCAGCCCGAAATAATTCCGGTAAATAAGGTAATGGCTACTGCCGGCAATATAAAACCGGTAACATTGGCCAGGCCAATGTGCTTGCCTGTAATAGCATTGAACTGAGGCAGCAGCAAGGCAATGAATACAAACGCAATAAAAAGTGATAAAAAAGCCATGAAGATAGATTCTCCAAGGAATTGGATAATTAACGATCTCCGGCTTGCGCCGATCGTTTTTTTCACACCCACCTCCTTCATTTTTCCTGAAGCCTGTGCAGTAGACAGGTTCATGAAATTAATACAGGCAATAAGCAATATGAACAGGGCAATAATGGAAAACAGCTTTATATATGCCATCCTTCCGCCTGTCGGTACCCCATTTTCATATTTGCCGTTGAGATATTTTGCAGAGTATTGCTGAAGGAACAATGTAAAATTCTCTAATCCGGGATTCTGTGTTTTTAAGTAATGGGCTATCTTTTCATTGAACCGGTCAACATTTGTTCCCTTTCTTAAAACCAGATATGTTTCACCGAGAAAGTTCGTCCAGTTATGTGCTTCACCGTCATTTGCCAGTAACACACCGATATTGAGCACAAAATCAAAATGGCGGGTAGCGTTTGCAGGAGGATCCTTAAAAATGCCGGAGATCCGGAATGCGCCTTTGTAGAACGGGTAATTCCATTCCAGGGTTTTACCAACGACATTGTCTGTAGTATTAAACAATTTTTTTGCCAGCGTTGCCGATATTACAATATTGTTTTTATCTGCCAGCGCCTGGTCCTTATTTCCCCGGATAAGGTTATAGGAAAATACATTAAAAAAATCTTTGCCGGCATGCCAGCCCTGTGTTTGTATATGCTGGTCGCCGTATGACAGAATGCCTTCCTTGCTTTGCCAGTTAAAAAAATCGTTGACAGATACCGCATATTCCACTTCGGGCATTTCTTTCACTAATGCTTCCGGCAGCGAAACAGGCGTTTTTTCAAATGTAAGGGTGCCCTGGGCCGTTTTCAGGTCATTTATTACCTGGTATAGTTGCTGGTCGTTTTTGTTAAATTTATCAACGCTCATCTCATCACTCACCCACAAACAGATCAGTAGCGCACCAGCCAGGCCGGTTGAAAGCCCAATTAAATTGAGGATGGTAAATTGCCTGTCTCTCAGCAGGCGCCTCCAGGCGGACTTGAAATAATTTCCTAACATAGGTGGTTCATTTCTGAAAGTTATTAACCGGTTGGGACTTCATCACCTTTATGCTTCCACCGGCAAACGTTCACCAGGAGTGGTTGTTTCATCCGGGTATTTGCCGGGAAGTTCCTTTCACAGGGAAGCCTGCAGGTAGTTTGATAGGGCCGGGCCAAAATAATGCCTGTTTCATATTTTGCTGACAATCAAATATATAAGAATTTTAAATTGAATAAAACTGTTCGCATTTGATACAGCGGATGTTCATTTCCGAAATTTTCTTAAGAGGAAAGTAACGTGGGGTATTGCTATCGTGAGTTGGCTGGTTACATCAACATATGGAAAAATACAGCCCGGAGGAAATCGTACTCCGGACCTTTACTTTTCAGCAAAGGCACTGTTGAATGCCGCTATATTACTGCCGTCTTTACTTTTATCCAGTACTGCGAAAACAACGGATTTAAAACATTGACTGTACTTTCCGCCATTCAGCAGGTAGAATGAAAAATACCTGGCAATATCCTTCGGGTCGTTCCGGAATACACCACAACCCCAGGCCCCAAGCAGTAAGTGTTTTATATTGTGATGAACGAATAGGGCCAGCACTTTATCCATCCTGCGTAACATAGTCTCTTCGGTATGCATCATTTCTTCCGGGCGGTTATTTTTTATCGCTCCAACGTTTACAGCCGGACTGGTTATAAAAGACATTTTGTAAGGATCGGCTAATAAGTGGCCGTCGTCATTGCGGAATACAACAGTTTCGGGACTCCAGATCATATGGTCAGAGTAAAGTAAGGTTGGCCTGCTTCTGTTATACTCATACATTTCAAAATGCTTTGTAAGCGTAGCATATAATGCAGACGATAACGCAAGACTCTCTTCCTGGGCAAGTGCGCCGCCAAGGAACCCACCACCTGGATTTTTTGCAGAGGCAAAATTGAGACAGCCAACTCTTTCATCCTGTTGTGCACTTTCAGCAGCCGCTTCCAATACAGTGCTATTAATTACTTTGATCTTCGTATGGTATTTTAATGCCGCCGATTTAGCTGTTACATCCTGTAACAGAGCATCAAACTCGTCGGAGCGATATAGCTGGCTGTTGGATACAGCATAGGTAATGTCATCTTTAACGTCTATACGTTGACCATTAACATCATAAAAGCCCTGGTCAATAATGGCCAGTGTTTCCTGGGCTTTCTCGGCTCTCGTCGTCTTTTTCATCTTTTAACTTTAGCCGTTAAAGTTATACTATTGCCCACAATGACCAAAGTATTAGTAAAAGCCCCCGTTTTACGGGGGCTTCAAATTTGTATCATATCAGTCTTACTAAGCGGGTTGCAATCATCAGATCAATTTTTCTAAACAGTGGTATAAAGATCACTGCCCTACAGGGCCATTCTTCCAGTATTTTACATTTTTCCAGCGGGTTTCAGATCTGGATCCGGATATATTATACACGCCGCATTTGAAGTAATGGGTGGCATTGCCGCGATCTGCGTAAGTTCCTTTAAGTACCCTGTCCAGGTAAACATAGATCTTACCATTGTCCGCATCATGCTGTACATTTACGTGTATCCATTTATTATAGGCGCTTGTCATCAACGTTTCATTATCATATCTTTTTATAGTACCACTGCTGCCTGAATGAATTTTAAGCATGATAGCTGTTGCATTGGTCGCGCCACCGAATACCTGCATAATATCCGTTCCCACTGAACCGGAAACAATGTATACATCCCCTTCAAACTGGTGTTTCCCGGAAGTGTAGTTATTATTCATACGTAATTCTGAACGGGGCCCGGTAGTACAGCCTTGAAATTGACAGGCATCGCCTGGATATATCCAGAAGCGATGTTCTCCGCCGGAATAACTGTAACGGCTGGACTGGGAAAGATCCCACGGGGTTTGTATGCCATAGGTATAAGAAGTCTGTGTCCATCCACTGGTTGGATCTACGGCGGCAGTAGTTACCAGGGCTGTTGGGTTGCCTGAAGCAGTTGGTCCGTTGCTCTCCGGTTCCATTGCAGTTTTCCTGCAGCTGCTTACTAAAAGCGCAGAGAGTATAAAAGCGCACAGCATTCCTTTTGAGGGCAAAGCACTGAGGTTGCCCTGGGCAGATAAGATGTTCATTGGGAAGTTTTAATGATTAATAAATAATGATTCGGGTAATGCCAGAAACAATGGCAGGAAACGATTAACCGGGTACCGCGGTTGTGCTCCTGGGGTAGATGTTTATAGCTAAGACATCAAAATTTAAGGATTCAGCAATGTAAATGCTCCGCAGTTTGGTGTTTTGTCCACTTTGGTTTTATTAGCACCCGCAGCCACAACTTGGACGGGCAGCTCCGCAACCGCCGCCGGTGTTGAAAAAGTTGGCCGTCTTTTGGAAGAAGGGAATATCAAAAACACCGTTGAAACGATTCAGAATGATGGCCTGCTGGTGTAAGGTCCTGATATCATTAAGCGCTGCCCGCCGTTTTTTAAGCGCTTTTCCCATAATTGTATGATCGCTGTCCGGAGTTTGCCAGGAAACGATTGAAAGGAGCCACAGGAGAAAAAATATACCATATAAAAAGCCGGTGAACAAATTAACTTCTTCAGCAACAGGAAAACAACAGATGATCATAGCCGACAGCACTGTCCAAACAGGATAAAGTATGGCATCTCTTTCCGGCGGCGCTGTTTGTACGGTAGCAATGGGATGCAGGTATTCACTCAGCGCCGCTGTCAGCTGGGGTAGACTGAATTTTGATTTATTATACAGGCGGTCCATTGATTGAAACAACACTTCAGGTTGGATGAAATTCTGATCTTCAAAAGCATTTGTTTGATCTATTATAAGTGAAAAGTATTTTTTGGCAAATTCTTTTTTCGTATCGCGGATCTTAATCCAGTTATTTTCCTCAAGGTCATTTACCAATAGTAAAAAAGCATTGTCATAGCCACCGGATAAATAAGCCAGCTGATAGCGATTGTAAAGCGGCAAATTGCTGATAACGGGCTTTAGATGCCGCTGCTCATCCATTACTACAAGCTTCCTCAGGATAAAGAGCACCGGTGTAAAAAGAACAAAGTATTGTAATACAGAAAGATGAAGAAGGGGCAACTCACCAAATAATAACCAGGTAAATATAAATGGGATCACCAGGGTCAGATAATAAGCTGCCGGCGCTATTTGGATGCTGGAAGCCCTGAATGCCTGTTTAGTAACAGAAGTTTTATCAGGGTACAAATAAGGCTTTAGCGCAGGGGGAATGCGCCAGAATTTTGCAGGCGGATTTTGTTTAAACACCCGTATATATAAGATCAGGGTTTCCAGGTACCAATCATGATGTTTTTTGTAATCTATAATACCACCTACATTGGGAAAATGATGAAGCTCCCGCTGCAGGATATTGGGGCAAAAATTTTTCCAGTATTCGGTGGTATACAATAAATGCATATGCCATACCTTGTCTACCACAATAGAGGGCGATGCTCCGTTTTCAGCAATGCAACAGAGATAAACAAACCGCTTATATTCCTGGATGGCATCTCTGGTAAAGCGCTCAGTCCACTTTTCCGTTTGTGCTATTTTTTTAGAAAACGGAATAACGGCATTAGCATCGTCAATGGCATAATTCTCAATCCGTATCCAAAGCGCGTTTTCCCGGTAGTTTATATGCTCGTCCGTTAACTGGATGTTTGAATGTACTGGTTTCATGGCCCTTTTTTTCAATCGTGAACTTCTGAAAATAGCAGAATGTAAAAGTCTTATACTCGTCTTATTTAGTGCTGTTTTTATCTTATATTCGTCTTATGGAAAGAGAGGACTTATTACATCTTGAAAAGCTGATGAATTTTCTGGCTACTCATTTTATCAGGAAGAATGCCTGGAAAGATGTTTCAAAATCAGAGTGGACCTATATTGCTGAGGAGCTGAACAGATTGTTGGAGGAACGGAACAGGAAGCATAAAATAAAGAAGGAAGCAGATCTTTTGGGTACAAACTATCTTTACGAACATCTCATCATTAATAAGTTAAAAGCATATGAAGCGAAAAAAAGCCTGGCTGGGACCAGTAAGCCTAACCTTAGTAAATTAAGCCGGATTGTACAGGTATTGGGATATGATAACTACTTCGATTTTATTAATTCGCATAAAGAAACCTTTAGTTTTAATGATCTGAAGATCGAAATCCCGAAGGCAACAGTTAATACAAAGCTATTGGATGAATTAATTGGATTTTGGTATTCCTTTAACCGCAACCTGCCCGATAACCCGGATAAAATTAATGAAGAAAGGATCTGGCGCTCATCAGTGGAAATATACAGATCAGAATCTTCAGGCGAATACCTGATCGAGAGAAGCGGCGGCGACAATCATAAGTATTATGGCAAAATAACCGCTTACGCGGATTATGTTTTCATTATTATGAATAGCAATACTTTTATCCGGCAACGGCATTTTATTTCACGTTTGAAAGATATTAATGAAAAGCTAAAGCAACCGGGTTATAAATTGAACGAGATGCATTTTATCAGCACCTGCATCAGTTTTAACCAGGAGCCCATCGCCCTGTTTGAGATCTTCCAGAAAGTAAGCAATACAAAGAATTTTGTTGCTGAATCTATAAGCTTTCTCATGGAAAGCAAGGAGCTTCCGGCAACAGTGGTGGCTCATCTGAAAAATACAGAAGGGAGCAGGATTAACTATAGGTAACGTCTACCGCTTATACCTGAACTGTTTCAGCAGCTCTTCTTTTTTCCGCCTCGAAACCGTTATATACACCCCGTTTTCCAGCTCTATCTGTCCGCCCTCTCCCCGTATATAGCGCTTAATGTAGTGGAGATTGATAATATGCGAATGATGGGGGCGAAAGAACAAGTCGGTGGGCAGCAGCTCCTCAAAATCTTTCAGGGTACGGCTGGTAAGCAGGCTGGGGTGATTGGAAAAGTAGATAGTGGTATAGTTGCTCTTCGCTTCCAGGTAAATAATGTCGGATATATTAAAGAAAAGCAGACCTTCTACCGTTGGAATAGCAATTTTGCCCGGCAGGGGCTTTGTGTCCAGGTTTTGCTGCAGTACCTGCAGCTTTTCTTCCGTATGTTCCTGTGACTGCTCTTTGGCCCTTTCAATGGCCGATTTCAGCTCTTCAATATCCACGGGCTTCAGCAGGTAATCAAAAGCAGCGTACCGGATAGCCTTGATAGCATATTGGTCGTAAGCAGTTGTGAAAATAAGATGAAAATCTTTTTGCGGAAGCAGGTGCAACATTTCAAAGCCGTTCATGCGCGGCATTTCAATGTCCAGGAAAACAATTTCCGGCTTTTGCTCCTGGATAAGTTTCAGGCCTTCTTTGCCGTCTGCTGCTTCGCCCAGTACCCGCACTTCCGGGCAATAGTCATGCAGTTTTTCACGCAGGGCAAGGCGCCCTTTTTGTTCATCATCAATGATTATGGCTGTCAGCATTACTGAGTTTTTAATAGTACCTGGACCCGGGTACCTGTGGGTTTTCCTTCATTCTTCAGGTCCGTTATCACAACAGAGGCATATTCTTCGTTGTTAAAAAATCTTACTCTTTCCCCGCTCATCTGCATGCCGTAGGAATGGTCATGTTTCCGGCTGCCGTTCATGAGCGTATCTCTGCCTACACCGTTATCTTCAATAACATATTCAATGTTTTCTCCGTTTTGGGTCACAGTGATCGTTAGCCGGCCATTATTATCAGGGCGTTGCCGCAGACCATGCAGGATGGCATTTTCCACATAAGGCTGTACCACCAGCGGGGGTACCTGGTAGTCGTCCAGCAGCAGGGATTCATCTGCTTTGATGGAAGCCGTGAATTTATTTTCATCCCTGAGCTGTTCCAGGTCAATATACAATTGCAGCGTTTCCAGGTCTTTTGCCAGGCTGATGGTGTTTTGTTTTGAGCTGTCCAGCACATTGCGGAGCAGCTTGGCAAATTTGTTCAGGTACACCGTTGCATGGTATTTATCATTGCTTTGGATCAGGGCATCAATGCCGTTGATGCAGTTGAAAATAAAATGAGGATTCATCTGTGCCCGCAGCGCCATCATTTCAGTTTGGGCAATCCGGTGCTTTAATTCCGCCTCCCGCCAGATGTTCCTGATCCGCCTCCTGATCAGGAATGCCACCAGCCCAATGAACAGGATCAGCGCAGCGGTACGGAACCACCAGGTTTGCCACCATGCCGGGTGGGCTTTTACAAATAATGTCAGCGTTTGTTCCTGCTTGTTAGCCAGGTTATCTGACACCTCTACCGTAATGGTATATTCTCCGGGGGTTATATGATGGAGGGATAGCTCCGGGCGATGCCCCAGGTCATGCCAGTTATTTTCGTCGCTGTATTTATACCTGAAGTACACTTTATGCGGGTCCAGGTAAGACAGGTCAGAAAAATACAAAGATAGGGCGGTTTCTTTCCTGGATAATTCGGTACGGGTGTTATTTCCATTTCTGAAAACGCCGTTTACACTGGTTTGGGTAAGGCTCAGCCGGTTTGCTAAGCGGGTTTGCAGGATCTTTTCAGTGTCTATCAGCAATATTCCGTTCGAAATACCCAGGGCCAGTTTGCCGCTGTGCAATTTTTTATGGGCATTTACCAGGTAGTCTGTAGGCAAACCATCTATCTGTGAAAGGCGCACTACTTTGTTCTTTCCCTTCAACCAAACATGCAGTCCTTCGCGGGTGCCAAAAAAAACATTCCCTTGCTGATCTTCAGAGATCCCTACAACATAGGTATCTGCTATGTCGTAGTCGTGCGTATCTACTTTCTGGATTATTTTCCCTTTTTCATCTGTACGGTTCCATCCGCCATAGGCCGAAAACAAAAGATTCCCATTTGCCGCAAGGCCTATGCTGTTGTAATAATCCCCGACAAAAACACCTAATTGCTTTTTATTAATGGTGGAATCAGAGATCTCCACAAATTGATTCTTAGCCGGATCGTAGCGGGCAATACCCCAGGCTTTGGGCATCCATCCTGCCAGCCAAACGGTGCCGCTGTTATCTACCAGCATATCATTCCAGGTATTGCCGGTCCAGAAAGCGCTGTCATTATTAAATGGCCTGGAGAATTTTTCAAAGCCGGGATAACTGTACCGCATGATCTGCTGACCGGAGAAAACAACCCAAAACTCGTTCTGGGGTGTCACCAATACTTTTCGTATAGCGCTTTTTATTTGCAGGCCCGGCAAATGAAGCAGCTGAAACCGGTTGCCCTGCCACAGGAATATTCCCTTATTGGTGGATAGCATGATCTGATGATCCACTTCATCCAGTGCATAGCACCTGGTATCAGCCCGGTTTGAAAAGCGCTTGTTAAAGGAACCGTTTCCATAAAACCATACGTTCCCTGAGTGGGTAAGCATCCACAGCTCGCCTGCTTTTTGTTCCACAATAGATATTACCGGATCGTCTTTCTCATTTGTTCCGGGGATCCTGAGTGTTTCAATAGCTTCGGGAGGGGGCGTTAATTTTATCAATCCCTTTGTGGTGGAAACCCAGAACAGGTTGGTACGTGCATCAAAACTTACGTAATTGATCATGCCATCATCAATGCTGCAAATTTCCCGGTAATCATTTTGTTCCCTGCGGTATATTTTCCGGGAAGCGTAAAGGAACAGGCCCTCTTTGGTATTCAGGAATCCCTTGATCACATCGTGGGCGGGCAGCGAAGGAAGATATTCAAATTGCCCGGTAGCAGGATCTACCCGGATCAGCTTCCCATCAGTGGTGGCAAGCAGTACTTCCCTGGCATTCACCTGCACGGCGCTTTCATAGCTCAACCGGTTTATTGCCGCTGCAGGGTGCAGCTTCAGCTTGTTGCTGGCTTCCTCCCAAACCCAGAGCCCGGACCTTGCCGGTACCCAGATCTGCCCTCCGGAAACTTCCAGCAGGTCTATATTTATTTCAGCATCCTTATTATCCGGGGCAATGAGGAAGGATGAGATCTTGCCATTTCCCGGCAGGTAATACTTTACATAATTAAAGTCTGTTGACCAGATCCTTCCTTTTTTATCAAGGAAAATATTTCTGTATGCATCGTTATTGGGATCAGCATCCGTAAAGATATTCGCAGTCAGCAGCCGGGGCGCTGCATAAAAACTTTTTAACCGGTTTAGCCCTCTGTCGTCATAAAAGTAAAAGGTATTGCGATCCAGGCATAGATCACTTACCCCCAATTGTAGGGATGGATGGTTTACGAACCGGTAACCATCATAAATGGAAATACCTCTTTGGGATGCTATGTATAAATACCCGGATGAATCAGGGATAGCTGCATACACATAGTCGGACGAAAGCCCGTCCATGTAGTTCAAAATTTGTTTTCTATAGTGATCCTGGCCGTTAACGTTCCCTGTATAGCAGTTACAGAATATCAACCCAAACAGCGCGTGTAATATAGTACGCGGTAAAGCCAACGTTTTTTATTTAAATGTACAAACATTTGTAGTTATCCTCCTGGTGTTCCTGCCTCATTCCCCTGTTTTAATCCTCTTTGGGCAAGGGTTGAGCTGCGCAGGATCCTCCGGATTGCAATCCGAATGTTGCGTTGTGGATGATCTCATTACCATAGGGAGTTAACGTATTGAACTCTCCATTGGTGGTCATCTCGCGCGGTTTGCAGCAATCCTGGGAATAGGTCCAGGCAAGCCAGCCAATACCACGCTTGCAGGTTTCACCCAGGATAATGCGATAGAGGTTGCTGATATCGTAGGCGCAACAGGTATTACCATCCTGCCAGTTGCCCACTTCTCCAAACACAAAGCATACGCCTGCGTTATCAATTTCGTCCAGTTTCGTTTTTACGGCAGCTTCGGTATTGGCATAATTCGCCCAATAGGTGTGGGTAGAGAAAATAATATTCTTTTTGGGATCGGCATTAAGGATGTCTTTTGCTACCTGCACCAGCGGTGAAGAAGAAGTGCCGCAATCAGGAGCGTCAATCATAAACGGAATGGTGATGCCGGCATTCCGCAGCCGCTGCACGGCCTGGATGTAATTGGTTTTGAATGTTTCCTGCGCAGCCCGCGGATCTGCCGCCCACAACACATTGCCGAATTCACAGGCAATGTTGGCAATGAGGTACTTCTTATGTTTATTGATAAGGTCCAGTACTTCCGGTTGTTGCCACCAGGGCAGGGCTACGTTATTAAAATAATCCCAGTCATCCCTGCATACGGTGTTCTGGATCACCAGGATGGGGATCATTCCCTTTTGGTGGCAATACCCTATGATATTACTTAATGTGCCGTCTTTGAGCAAGCCATCTACTGTGCCTGGTTTCCCTTCCACAGCATCATCCAGCCAATGGGTGCCGCTGGTGTACCATTGAATACGGATCGCATTGGCGCCGGTTTTCGCAGCTTCATCAATTTTAAATTTGTATTGAGTGGGGTTTCCCAGAGTAGCCAGGCCCTCATCAATAATAGGATAATTGATGCCGCGCAGAACAAATGACTGGCCGCCGGACAGCACAAGGTTTTTACCGGATACGGTAATAGTAGGGGAGTGCTCAACGTTATCATTGCCGCCATTATCGTCATGACTGCAACTTATTATGATGGCCAGCGCCATCACCAGAACGGCTAAGAAGGCGGGCTTTTTTATTGCTTTCATTTTTTTAGTTTTTGTTTTCAGTAAGATACCCGAAATCAGTTACAGGAATATTGACTTTCCTGTTTCATCATACTCATAATTCACGTTTATCCTGTGTTATGCTGCAAGCCAGGTTTGCATTTGGGCAAACAGCTGTTCGGTCCAGTTGCCCCCGCAATGGGTGTTGCAGTTAGTATCGGTTACTCCTTTGCTTTTTAGCTTGAAGGGAGAATCATTGTTGATGGCATCGTACAGGTCTTTACCTGAGCGCCCGCCGGCATCAGGGGAGCCGGAGCAGGTAATAGTGAATATCGGTACGTGAAAATAGGTAGCATCCTCTATGGCGCCGCAGGCAGCAAGCAGGCCCTGGCAATAGGCCAGCTTCTCGGTCCAGGCGGTATTGTTCAGGAGCATATAGGCTGCGTAGGAATAGCCTCCAACCACAGCGCGGTTTTTATTCAGCCCGTATTTTCCGGCCAGGGCGATTATACACTTGTCATAATCCTCAGCTATCATGTTGGAGCTGGCATCCCAGTCGGCCAAACCGGGTGTTTTGCGGTATTGCACGATGGCGGCTATATAGTTATTTTCTGCTGCTTTACGGCAAAGGGATATCTCGGTGTCACCGTCCAGGCTGCCCTGTCCCGGGTTTTCAGCGTCGTTGCCGCTGCCCATTACCAGTATGCCCTTGTAGTTTGTAACGCCCCCTTTTATAAACAGCTTGTAGGTAACGCCGTTAGCGGTTTCCACGATACCGCCTGTTTGCTCCTCCTCTTTGGGCTTATTGTCAGATTCTTTGCCGCAGTACGAAACTGAAAAAGCGAGCAGTCCTATACAGCCGGCGAGTTTGAAAAAGGAAATTGTTTTCATTTGGATGATTGATTTAAAATTGGGGTTATTTGCTGGATCAAAAGTCCAATACAGGCGGGAGAGGAAGAAGTGCCGTTTAGCAAATGGGGGAGGTGGGTGAGCCGGCGGGGAATACCGTGTCGTAAATAGCCCTTCAGTTAGTCCTATACAGCCGCTATCCAAAACAAATTTTCCTGCCATCTTTGTTGTGTCGAAATCAATAAACAATCGGCATAAACAAAAGTGGAGCAGCAACCACTTTAAAAACGGGCGGAACCGAAAAGCCAGAAGAGTAGGGAACAAAAATATATTTTATGTCAAACAATGTTGTTTCACTGCACAGAGTTCTTAAAACATCTCCCGAAAAGGTATACCGCGCATTTACCGAAGCCCTGGCAATCGCTTCCTGGTTACCTCCTTATGGATTTCTTTGTACCGTTCATGAAATGAATGTAACGGTAGGTGGTTCCCATAAAATGTCATTCCTGAATTTTACAACCGGTGGTGGTCATTCATTCGGTGGTACATACCTGGAGCTCAAACCTAATGAGTTATT
>JGI24740J21852_10000881_pt1 | contig 13265 bp, 14 predicted proteins | sample KBSCornC6_FD_21852 | JGI IMG/M metagenome (IMG submission 21852) | reverse complement strand
ATAGCGCCGTTAGCTTTTTCATCGTCTGTTTTATACGCGCAGCCGCAATCATTACTGCTGCGGCCAATGCCAAAATCGTAATTACCGGCAATAGTAGGGATACCGCGTTTGCGGATCTCCTGTATCACTTCATTGGGCCAGATGTTATAGCCTACCAGGTCACCCAGGCAATAGATGGCATCAGGCTTACGGTTCTCTACATCTTTAAAGAAAGCTTCCAGTGCGGGCAGGTTTGCGTGAATGTCGCTGAAGAGTGCAATTTTCATTTTAATCAGGCGCTTTGTAATGTTTGGTTGTTATAATATTTTTTCCTTAACCAGAAAGCTACGTTAACGAGGGCTATAAGAGCCGGTACTTCTACCAGCGGGCCGATCACCCCTACAAATGCCTGCCCTGAATTAATGCCAAAGACGCCGATAGCTACCGCGATGGCCAGCTCAAAATTGTTACCGGCTGCCGTGAAGGCAATGGAGGCGTTTTTGGAATAATCGGCTCCCATGGCTTTACCTAACAGGAAGCTGACCAGGAACATAATGGCAAAGTATATTACCAGCGGAATGGCGATCCGCACTACATCCATAGGAATTTGTACGATCAGTGCTCCTTTAAGACTGAACATCACCACAATCGTAAATAATAGTGCTATGAGCGTTATTGGGGAAATGAATGGCACAAACTTTTCCCGGAACCAGGTTTCTCCTTTAAGAGCGATCAGGCTATAGCGGCTGATCACCCCGGCGAGGAATGGTATACCTAAGTATATTCCAACACTTTTAGCTATTTCCCCTATAGTTACCGATACGGTTGTGCTTTTCATACCCAGAACACCAGGTAGCCAGGTTATGAACACGTATGCATACACGCTGTAAAGTAATACCTGGAATATACTGTTTAATGCTACCAGGCCTGCTGCATACTCCCTGTTGCCCTCTGCCAGCTCGTTCCAAACTATCACCATTGCAATGCAACGGGCAAGTCCTATGAGTATTAAGCCGGTCATGTATTCCGGGTAACCGTGCAGGAACAGCACTGCCAGCCCAAACATTAATACCGGACCTATGATCCAGTTTAACAGCAGGGATACAGTAAGCACTTTTGTGTTTTTGAATACCCCGCCCATATTTTCATACCGCACTTTGGCCAGTGGTGGGTACATCATGAGTATTAGCCCTATTGCCAGTGGAATATTGGTGGTGCCGGTAGAAAAGGAATTAATAAAGGTAGCGGAGGACGGCAGGAAATATCCTATGGCAATACCTGCTGCCATTGCCAGGAAGATCCATAGCGTTAAATAGCTATCCAGGAAACTCAACTTTTTTCGCTGCGTGGGATTGCAGGTTAGATTGCTCATGTGGTTTATTTTAGGAGCCGGTGGTAGGGCTTCTTCTTTCCAGCAATAATGTATCGCGCCAAACGCCATTCATTTGCCCGATCTTTTCACGACGGCCTACCAAACGGAAGCCGCATTTTTCATGGATCTTTACACTGACGGTATTTTCCGGGAATATACCTGCCTGTAGTGTCCAAAATCCATTGGCTTCACTTTCTGTTATTAATGCCTGTAATAGCTGTGTGCCAACGTTTTTTCCGCGTGCATCCGGATGCACGTATACGCTTACCTCTCCGACGCCGGCGTACACACATCTGCCTGACACGGCTGTTAAAGCAGCCCAGCCTACTACCTGGTTATTTTCAACCGCTACCAGCCTGCAGGTTTTTACATGGGCATGGTCCCATTCTTCCCATTGTGGTGCAGAGGTTTGAAAAGTAGCATTACCCGTAGCAATACCGCTTTCATAAATTGCTTTTACCTGCGGCCAGTGATCCGCTGACATTTGTATAATATTCATAGAGCCATTATTTACAACAATCCGGGCCGCAGCAGGATGCTGCAGCTGGTTTCTCCGCATAAACAGTGATACTATAGATACCTGTTTTGCTGGTTCTGAATTGCGCTATTTCATCCATGGTCAGATATTGGGCGAGTATATCACCAGGGATATTGATCACCTTTTCCTTCTGGATGGTAATATTAATAAAACCATTGTTTGTTATCAACTCAAGATATGCGTGCTTTTGTATGGCCCCGGATACGCAGCCGGCGTACATTTCAGCTGCTGCCTGTATTTTGGGTGGCAGATTGCCGTCCAGCACAATATCGGAAATACTGAAGTGCCCACCGGGTTTCAGGACGCGGAAGATCTCTTTAAAAACACCATCCTTATTAGGAACCAGGTTTAATACGCAGTTGCTTACAATAACATCGGCCGTGTTGGCGGTTACGGGCATGTGCTCAATATCCCCCTGCCGGAATTCCACGTTATTGAACTGCAGCTTTTCGGCATTTGCGCGGGCCTTCTCTATCATGGCCGGTGTAAAATCTATGCCGATCACTTTCCCCGCTTCGCCGGTTTCCTGCCGGGCTATAAAGCAGTCGTTACCGGCGCCTGAGCCCAGGTCAATAACCGTGTTGCCCTTCTGTATTTTGGCAAACTGCGTGGGAAGGCCGCAGCCTAAGCCCAGGTCTGCATCCGGGTTATAACCTTCCAGGGTGGAGTAATCGTCGCTCATGATATTATATACTTCTGTGGAACAACAGCCGGAACCGCAGCAGGAGGCCGCGTTCGCTTCCTTTTCCTGCAAAGCAATTTCACTATACTTCTGCTTTACCATTTCTTTTAGCTGGTTATCTGTAGCCATAAAAGATGATATTTTATTATCTTATTATTGCAATATTGCGATTAATATAAGTAAATTTTTTTAGCAACAGGATGGCCCGTTAAGATCAACCTCTTTAAAGAAGCCGGCAAATAGTTGCTGATATTGTTTCCATACTTTGGGATTAATACAATAGCAAACGCTGGCGCCTTCAATGGTGCCCTGTATTAAACCGGCTGTTTTCAGCTCTTTCAGATGCTGGGAGGTAGTGGCCTGTGCCAGCCCCAGCTCGTCCACCAGGTCGCCGCACACGCAGGCGTTCTTTTTAACCAGGTATTGCAAAATGGCAATACGGGCCGGATGGGCCAGCGCCTTTGCCATGACGGCTATATCATTCTGTTGTTTCGTGAATAGGTCTGTTTTGGTAGCTCCCATCGGTTCGCTTATTGTGATATCGCAATATTACGATGGATAGTTGAGATGGCCAAATGAAAATTTATTATGCCGGAAATGAACTGCTCCCTATTCAAACCGCTTCAACAAATTATCGGAAGCAATCCTGTAGGCTTCATGTGCGCCTTTTTCCCTTATCTCCCTGCCGGCTTGTTCATTCATCCCGTTGGGTGTTTCAGCATGCTGAGCCAGTTCTTTAAAATTAATGGAGCTGTCTTGCTGTGCTGCAAAACTGAGCGCCTGGAACAGTCCTGCAATGTATTGATTGGCGGTTGTGGCGTCTACACCATTGGCAATAGTCCAGCTGCTCAGCTCATGCAGCAGGTCGTAAAACGGGGTAATGAGTCCTGTGAGTGTCCACAATGCATGTAGCTGTTGTTCATCAGCTACCTGTACTGGCTGTCCTAAATGGCTAAACAGCTGTATTACCGTATCATTGGCCTGAAAGAGAAGAATAGGGCCTGTATGCTGCATAACGGTTGGGGTGGGAACGGCGCGGGCCACCTGGGTGGCCGGTGCTACCGCATTAAGCAGCTCTGCTTTCTTTAACAGGGGAACCAGCGATACCACGATCTGTTCTTCCCGGAATACCAGTGAGCGCAGTACTTCCACTGCAACAGCAGGCCGCACAGCTATAAAAACAATATCTGATTGATCGATCACCTGCTGATTGCTTTCCAGCCGCTGTACTTGTGCGTATTTCTCCGCCAAATGTTGCGCATTGGCTTCATTGCGGGGCGAAAGCCAGATCTGCGTGTTTTCGATGAACGAAGTGCATAACCCTTCTACAATAGCGTTGGTGATTTTTCCGACACCGATAAAACCGATCTGCATTTTTTGTATTAAAGTTATTGTTATCTGATTAATGCTGTTATGTCCAATGTAACCTACTTCAATCAATAGATCAAATCAGCGTTTGTATTTATCAATTTAATGGAACTAATAAAAGAATTTGAAATCAGAGAATACTCATTAATGCTATATGTTTTAAAAACGCCTGCCTGAGTTTTAAGAAAACCAATGTTATGACTATTGATAAGAAAATCAGCAAATCCAATAAAGTTCTTATCCTCACTGCTGCTATATTCTTCAAGTATCCTTTCCAGCGGCCAAATAGAGAACATGTTTTCTCTCCAATCATTATCAGCAAATCCGTTGACCTGATTATACAATTCTTTAAACTCTTCAGGAAATTTGAATCCTATGATATTTTCTATCTCTACTATTGAATTAGGTGATGCTCCCGGATTCCGGGAGATTTTTTCGTTCGCCCATTGTGTCAGTATTTCTTTGATAGCAGGATTTTGCATCTTAGCGGAAATTGAACGTTGTAATAATACTATATTTTAATTAACCGGCTGCCTTAAAATTCGATATGGCATTTTTATCGTTTGGCGGAGGGGAGAATATGCCAATTAAATAAAAATCAATTAATTACTCAAACTAACTATCCCTGAAAGTCATCTGGTTTAGAAAATGCTGGTTCATACCTGCAACTTTTCCCGCGCACAGTCGTCTTAGCTAACTATCTGATCACTCAAAACCCATAAAATGAAGCGCATCATCATCCTATTATTCTCCGTACTCACAATTACAGCTTACGGACAAGACAAGTACAATTACGTCAACTTCAACAAACTCACAGAGCTTGATGGAACAGACTATGTGCTTGCAACCATTGAAAATACCGGGAAAATGTATACCAAAAACAGTACTTCCCTGTTGTTCATAAACGCCAGGAACGGGCAGTCAAAACAAATTGATTTTCCTAAAGGCGGCTCCATACAAAAGATAGAGCAGATCAAAATGGATAGTTTTCAAATTAATAAGGTAATGGTAACAGCCCGCACGGTGAACCTTGATAATGATAAAAGCATTGACTGGGGAGACCCCACCCAGATCATTATTCTCTCAACAGATGGACAGGAAAAAGTACAATTAACCGAAGATAGCTTTTTCGTAAGGACCTGGTTGATCAATCGCCGGACAGGAACAATTGTTATTGCAGGACATACCGACACCAATAATAATGGCAAATATGATAAAACAGACAAAAGTGAGGTACTGCTTTACGACTTAAAGACATTGAAATTAATATCAAGGATCTAGCTAATCCGTGTCCGCTGTAAAGAAGAAAAAAACAACCCGCGTAGCGCTACGCGGGTTGTGCTATTTATTTAGCAACCGCCAAAGTTATTGCCATTCCCGTTCCAGAAGAGATCAGGAAATTATCAAAGGACATATCAGCAGCATGCGCCCGGATGCCTGCTTTACCACTTATGATCGGCGCGGGATCCGTATAGTCAATGACCGGCGTTATCATATCATTCAGATAGACCTTTATATTAGCGCCATTTAGTACGGCCCTGAGCTTATAGGATTGCCCGGCGCTAAGCGCTTGCGCCTTATAGGCAAGAGTGGTCCAGTTATAGTTCTGTTTGCCTAGCGCAATGCCGCCGGCTTCTATACCTGCGTAGTAACCCTGCAGGTAATCAGAGCTAACGGCATTGGATGTACCAAATTCTCCTGCTGCCGGGTTACGTACGCGGAAGATCAGCCCACCATTTCCCGCTGAAGGACATTGAACATCTGCTTCAACGGTATAATCCGTCCAGCCAACATTCCCCATGGCCCGTTTGCCAAAACCATTAATAGCAGCCCTGCCGGACGATATGGAGAAATTGCCGTTGTCATAATTCCATAAGCCTGAGAAGCTGCCGGAATCAAAATTATCTGAACCACTGGGCAGGGTGGTGGTCCCTGATTCAAATTTCAATGTAGAGAAATCAAATTCACCTTCTATGGTCTCTAAACGGATGGTATGATTGCCTGCAGGGAGATTTAAATTTTTTAGAACAGCCGTGCGCCAGCTGGTCCAGGCGCCTGTAGCTGGGATAGCAACAATCCCGGAAACATCCGCTCCGTCGCAGTAAACGCGTAGTTTACAGGAAGTGAAAGTAGTGGCATATCTCAAACCAAGATGATAAGCGCCTGCCGATTGTACATTCACATTGTACTGGTACCATTCACCGGTCTGGTTCCAGCCGATATTTTCTCCGCCTTCTTCACAGTCACGTATATCTACTTTGTCTGACCGGTACTTACCGCCTGTGTTTTCGTTTGTGAGATCGTGATAGCCAACCCCTTCGCCTCCCTCATTATAATGAACCGCAGGAATGGTGCCGGGAACAGGCTTATTAAAGCTAAATACCCCGCTTCCGTTTACCCGGTTGCTGAAGGCTGTGTATCCGAAATCAGCATGATCGTTATAGGTGGTTACACCGATCTTGCCGCCTGAAGTAATGTTAGCTGTACGGGTAGATTTCAGCATGCCATCTACATAGATCCTGAAGGTAGCGCCTTCCTTTTCTATCCGTATTACATGCCATTTCTGATAATCCCATCCGGCAGGAAGCTGAATGGAATTTACGCCGATAGATGCTCCGTTCACTTTTATATCTGTTTCAAGCGTATTATTAAAACTGCTCAGCAATGCTGAACCAAAAGTGTTTTCATCAATATAGGAAAACACGGCTCCGAAGCGGGCGCCATCTCCACCACGACCCATTTCTTTCATGTTAAATTCCGCAGTATAATTGGCTGCAGCGGTAGCCGTTGTAACCTGCCGGTACCATTGTAAGGTGGCTTTATTATCCTGCCACATGAGCTCCTGGTTGTATATTCCCCAGTTGCCACCGTTGATATTTGTCCAGCTGCTGCCAATAGCCGTCCGGTCAAAACGGTCATAAAAAGCAGGTAAGGAAGGGGAGGGCTGGGTCCAGTTTGTAGGGCCGTATACGAGTAGCTTGCTGCCGTTAAAGCCCATGGGATCAATGTTCAATTTTCTATTAGGCCCTACAATAGTGCTGGGCCCTAACAGGTTATGATAGGCAATGAACCAGGTATCCAGGTCAGGGCCTATCACAGCGCCGCTGTGGCCCAGGCCAAAGAAAGCGCCTTCCGTATTGAGTAAAATGGGATTGTCAGTACCTGCAGTATAGCTGCCTAATGCTGCGGTGGCCGTGGCATAGTTAACGCGGTATCCCCTGCTGAAAACATGGTTGCCGGTATAGGTGATGTAATAAACGCCGTTACGTTTAAAAATGGTGGAGCCTTCTGTCCAGCCGTTGAGCGATGTACCGCTTAAGGTGCTCGTTGTACCGATGGATAAGGGACTGCTCATGGTAGCGCCTTGTATACCGCTGCCGCCTGCATTGGTGAAATACATCTGTCCATTATCATCTGTAAATACGGAACCGTCAATACTGTGTCCCAGGTTGCCTGTTTGTACAGTGAATGGCCCGGTGGGGCTGTCGGCCGACAGAATATAATGACCATTACCCGCCGGTGATGTATACATATAAAATTTGCCGTTCCAGTAAATTACTTCAGGAGCATAGGCTCCCTGTGATATAGTAACGGAGACGGCTACACAGAGCCCTTCATAGTTCCAGTTAGCAAGGTCCCAGCTGCTCCAGCATTTAACACCTGCCTGGTCATCACGTGTGCTGCAGTATAAATAGTATTTACCCCTGAACTTAAGAATGTAAGGATCTCCAATACCGTATTCTCCCCATTCCTGGGGAAGTGTGCGTGGGTTAATGACCTGGGTGTAAGCTGGCAGGGAATACAGCAGGGAGCTTAATAACAGGGCAAGCAAGGGTTTTAGAAGCGCGGTTTTTTTAATTTGGAAAATGGAAAGGAGGGTGATCGTAGAAATGGTTTTCATAACAATGTGATTTAGTGGATAGATAGATTTATAATACCATCTTCATGGGTAACCGGGTTATGTGGAGATGAAAGATGGAATGGTTTATAAAATAACAACAATTTTGTTGGCTTTTCACAAAATGGTATCTTCCACGTTCAAGGCTTCAAGGTATCATGAAAGCATTAACAGTTATACTACCGCACTCAGTAAGTTGTCCTCCCACTAAGGCTCAAATTGTCCGTTTCCGGACGCCGGCTGCTTACATTTGAACAAGTGTAAAAAAAGATAATATATAAGTGATGCATCTTACATGCCGCTCAGATATGGCAACCTTCTTGTAGCAACTCCTGTATAATATCAAGATTATGAGCCACATTGTTATTCCTATTCCACCACTTCCAGGTAAGCAGGAAATAGAAGTTGAAGTAACGATCAACAACCAGAAGCAACAGCTGCACTACCGGGTAGAGCTGTTTTACTGGGACGATTGCTCTAATCCCATGGGGCACCGGGCAGATTGCATCAGTGAAATGCTGTCACATCATGATCCGGAGTGGATGGTATATTATATCGGTGCGCCTACGGACAAATTTGTGCCGATCACATTTGTTAGTAAGGAAAGCAGGAAGCTCTTGCAAAAAGTTAAAGTATGAGTTGAATAGCTACGATCCGGCTTTTAAATTCCTTCAGCAAAAAAGACAAAACCTCCGGTTAGCGGAGGTTTAGCGTAGTTGTCTGTGTCTCTCAAAACCTAGTACAGTAGCTGCTTAGCGGCGGCGACTAGTGCAATTTTATTACCTGTCCGGTTCCTGCACCAAATACACTTTTACGGAATCCATATTCCAATGCTTTCATGGTGGTGGGAATTTCTCCGGGAAAAAATGGGAAGTATTGCGGTGAGCTTTCAATAACAGTTGGGCTAACGGCATTGATCCGGATGCCATTTCCTAATTCAATGGCTGCTGCACGCACAAAACCTTCAACCGCGCCATTGGCAGCAGATGCATTGGCAAAATTCAGCTGGGGTTCATCCGTCAAAGCGCCTGTAATTAAGGTAAAGGAGCCTTTGGGGTTAATATAGCGCTGCCCGGTCAGCACTAAATTAATTTGTCCCATCAACTTGCCATCGAGACCTTTTCTGAATTCTTTATCCGTCATGTTTGCCCAGGGACCTACGTGGGTAGGCCCGGCTGTACAGATCAATGCATCGAAGGAGCCTGCTTGCTGGTACATACTTTCTATGGACTCCGGTTTAGTAATATCTGCCCGGATATCTCCGCTGCTGGTGCTGACTTTTATTATTTCATGATCTGCTTCAAATACGCTGGTCAGGTACTTTCCCATGGTGCCGGATGCACCTACAATAATAATCCTCATTTTTTAGTGTTTAATAATGATCTATAGCAAAAGTACTCCGGAAGCTAAGGGCGGATGTAGGACAAAAATGGAGTTTGATAGCACTTACCGGAAATTTTTCCGGAAAGTGTCGGGAGAGGAGCCGGTGTGCTTCTTGAAGAATCGGATGAAGTAAGAAACATCGTCATAGCCAAGGTGCCAGGCTATTTGATTCACCTGGTTTGGAGTTGCCAGCAAATACCTTTTCGCTTCCAGCAGGATATAATCATTAATAACTTCGGAGCAGGTTTTTCCTAAGGTTGTTTTGGTGATGGCGTTAAGCTGATAGGGGGTGATATGTAATTTATTGGCGTAATAGGCAACCTGCTTTTGTGCTGAGATATGTAATGCTATTAATGTCTGCAGCTCTTCCAAACGTTCCTGCATATACTCATTACCGCTATTTGAAGGGCTTTCGGGGTTCCTGCTTTGCCGCATGAGTGCTATAAGAAAAATGTCCAGGCTCGATTGAATAACATCCAGGTATCCTTCCTGCTTATCGGAATATTCCTGGAAAATGCCGGAAAGAATGGAAAGCAGCTTTTTAAACTGTTCAGCATCCGGGAGGTAATGATTTTTATTGCTGACTTTTCTTAAAACCTCGCTGGCTGATCTTTTAAGGGGTGCATAGAAGTCGTTCGTAAACGACATTAAGTAGCCGGTGCTGTCATGCTTTAACATAAGCTGATGCACCTGTCCCGGGCGCATAAAGAAAACAGCGTGATCGCTTACCGGGTAAGGCACAAAATCAATACTATGCTCACCGGTTCCTTTTTCCAGTATTAAAACGTAAAAGAAGCTGTGCCGGTGAAGCTCCTGCACCATATCCTGCCCGGATAATAGCGCGTCAAGTTTACGGATACTGAAAGTTCCTGAAAGATCAGGTTCCTTCAATGATGAACTAATATTTCTGACAGGAATTTTATCCATTTAAGTTAAGCGCTTTGAATGCCGGCAATTTCGGTATTAATTGGGATACTACTGAGTATTAATCTGCCGGGAGATTACACATTGTGGCAGAGCCGGGCCCTCACAGATGTACATTATTCGCATGGTTTGTCCAATCAAATAAAACAAAACTCTTTCAGAATGGCATATCTGGAAGCCTGGTTTTATCATAATACTCAAAGCAATCTTTGTACTCATCATTTACCGTCCAACACCATGCCTGATCTTCCTCATCATATACGCGGTGGTATATATTGAGATGATCGGATATTTCCTGCAGTAGGTAATATCGAAAATCAGAGCCATAGTAAACAATATCAGCACCCAGAATCGATAAAACTGGTCTTTTCTCCAAAGACATATCTGCTACCTGATACCTGTGGCCGCAGACCGGGACCAGCTTGGGCGCCGTTGCATACAATTCGTTGAAAATCTCCATTCTTTCCTCAGCTGTCTCTGGCCTCATTCCCCAGGAATTCAACCAAAATTTATTACGTTTGATATCCTCCGATATCGCATCATAAACATTATTCAACCTGGGCTTTATATCTTCATCATCTTCCAGCCAGTTACGAAAAAACGAACACTCATAATACGGCCCTTCTTCACTGTCATAGTCTTCAAATACTTTTGCTTTACGGTCAATCGTATGCAGGATCCTGAGAAATTCCCTGTGCTCCGGTGTAAAGATAATTGCATAGCGCTCTTGTACCAGATCAATCTGCTCGTCGGTCATACCGGTCCATTTAGCACCGTGTATCCATTGCGGACATTTGTCTTCATTCAATGAAGTTCTTGGATCCTGGCTCCAGTAATTTTCAGTTTGATCCTTCAGCCAATGCAGGAAATCAGTATAATTTACAGGGATGGGTTCCACGGGCGGTTTAATTTACTTTTATAAGATTATAGAAGGCTTCATTGCAGGAAACCTGGAATAGCTGGTGTTATTATGATTGAATTTAATTCGTAAAGTTAAATTAATCAAGGTAAATAGAGTTGATTTATTTGTTTTTCACAAAAATTTTTCCTTTCTTGCACCTTCCTATACCGCGATGTTCCTTATGCCAGTTCATTTACCCAAGCTGTCATTGCTGATACGCCTATTGCTGTTGACCGGACTATTTTTTTTTACACTTACCAACATAACAGCCGGACAATCAATGGTATTCAGCCCTGCTGCTGAAGATAAGCAGTTGCTATCATCCCTGTTCACAAAGTATGAACAGCATTACCAGAGTGGGTTAACCAAACTCCCCGCTGAAAATAAAAAGAGTTATGAAGAGATCTATCAGCTGCGCTGGGATCATATAAAGGAGGTGTTTGATAACCAGGAGCTTTATACTGCCCCTGGAGCCCGGCAATATCTGGATGCGCTGGTGGAGGAAATTGTGAAAACAAATCCTTTACTGCAGGACCGTACTTTCCATTGCTATTTTTCGCGTTCCGGTATTCCCAATGCCAGCTATATTGGTGAAGGCCTGATCCTTTTCAATATGGGGCTGTTCCGGCATTTGGAGGACGAAAGCCAGGCAGCTTTTATTATTTGTCATGAAATTGCACACTACTTTTTGCAACACAGCGAGAACAGTATTTCAAAGTATGTAGCTACGATCAATAGTGAGGCTGTACAGCATGAGCTGCGTAAAATAAAAGGTTCCGAATACAGGAAGCGCGCGCAACTGGAAAATCTGGTGAAAGGCATCACCTTCAATAGCCGCCGGCATAGCAGGGATCATGAAGCGCAGGCCGATTCAATGGCGGTTGAGTTCCTGCACAATACCAGGTTTGACATTACAGGTGCGATCACTGCATTGGACCTGCTCGACAACATTGATACAGATACCTTGAACACCAGTGGATGCCTGGAGCGCCTGTTCAATGCAAAAGCATATCCCTTTCAGAAAAGATGGATCGCCAGACAGGAAGGCCTCCTGGGCGGGCATGCACAATTAAAAGAGGATGACAAATTGGAAGATTCCCTGAAAACACATCCTGACTGTAAATTAAGAGTACAGCTGCTGGCGCCCCTGGTAACCAGGTACAAGGCTTCCGGTAAGTCCGGCTTTGTAGTCAATAAAATGGAATTTGAAATATTGAAAGCCAATTTTCAATATGAGATAGTGGAGTATACCTACACGTCAAATAACTATACCAGGAGCCTCTATTATACAATGATCCTGCTGGAGAAGCATCCTGCAGATCCCTGGCTGATAACCCAGGTGGGAAGGATATTAAATAGTTGTTATGCCGCTCAGAAGGCGCACACGCTTGGCAGGCAGGTAGAGCTGCCATCGCCGGATTTTTCGTCCGGTTACAACCTCTTATTACAATTCATACAAAACCTTTACCTGGAAGAGTTTCCATCCATCAGCTATCATTATTTGCATCAATATTCCCCTCAGCTTAGCTATTACCCGGATTTTAAAAAAGAGTATATCACAAGTAGTCAACTGATAAAACAATAACAAATTATTTTTAAACTGATCCCTAAACATTGAAATTATGATTAAGCATTTGCTTATTGCTGCGCTCTTCTTTTTTACATCATCATTGTATGCCCAAAGTAAATTAAGCATAGATAATGTTTATGCCGCTTATCTGCAAAACAGTGGCACTATTATGGAAAATAACCAGATAAAAGGGTATTTTTTTCTTTATCAAAGCGATAAGATAGACAAACGCACCAATGAATATACCTTGCAGATAGTGGACGAAAATCTGAATAAGGTGAAAGACATTAAGTTTCAGGACTCAAAAAAATTAAGCTTGCTGGAAGCTGCTTATAACGGCAACAGCTTATCCTTTCTTTTCAAAAATGAGGACAACAAAACACTGGACATGAAAGTGTACGGTATTGACGGTAAGCTAAAATATACATACAGCCGGGAGTATACCAAGAAAACAGATGATCTCATGAAGAGGTATGAGACCATGCACACAGATGAAGGGACCAATCAGAATGTATTTGACCTGGGTGAACAGGGGTATGCCTCTGTGCTGCCGCTGAGAGATGGTAAAACACGTACTTACGAGGTGGACTATTATTCATCAAATTCAAAAAAATATTGGACATATGTCCCGTCAGATGATGACGAACGTT
>JGI24740J21852_10000879_pt1 | contig 13281 bp, 11 predicted proteins | sample KBSCornC6_FD_21852 | JGI IMG/M metagenome (IMG submission 21852) | reverse complement strand
ATTCACGCGCGCGAGCCTTGTTTCAAGCGCTGGAAACAGCGTGCGCGGATCGGGATACGGATACTCGAACACGTCGCGGCACACAACGCGGCCGGCGAAATCCATCGCCAGCACGTCGAGGCTGCGGCGCCCGACCTTGATGCCGATCGTATAGGCNCCGTCCGCNCGCAACGCAATCGGCACCGACGGCTGCCCGATCCTGCCACGCACGCGCGCCTGCTTTTCCAGCAGACCGTCGTCGATCAAACGGTCGACGATCATCGACACCGTCTGCATCGAAAGACGTGTCAGGCGGCCAACGTCGGCTTTCGGCAGCGGCCCGTGCAAGCGGATCGCCTGCAGCACGATGCGTTCGTTGAATTGCCGCATGCCGACCTGGTTTGAGCCGACCGTGCGTTTGAGGGGCGGGCGCATGCCCGTGGTATCCATGACGATGAGCCCCTCAGCGAAGTGACTGCATCATGCAATCGCCTTGACGTCGGCTTCTTTCGCGCCCGTCATGATTGCAACGGCCTCGGACATATGCACGTCTTTCGTATTGACGAGCGCGGCGCGCCGGCCGAGCCGCTGAATATGAATGCGGTCCGCGACTTCGAATACGTGCGGCATGTTGTGGCTGATGAGAATCACCGGCAGCCCGCGGTCGCGCACACGGCGAATCAGTTCCAGCACCATGTTGCCTTCCTTCACGCCGAGCGCGGCGGTGGGCTCGTCGAGAATCACGACGTGTCGCGCGAATGCCGCACTGCGCGCGACCGCGACGCCCTGGCGCTGACCGCCCGACAATGTTTCGACGGCCTGGCGCATCGAACGAATGCCGATTTGCAGGTCTTTCATATGCGCAGTCGCTTCCTCCAGCATGCGGCGCTTGTCGATCATCTTGAAGATCGAGCCGCGCCAGCCGGGCTTCACCAATTCGCGCGCGAGAAAGAGATTTTCCGCGATGCTCATCGCGGGCGCGACCGCGAGTTCCTGATAGACGGTCTCGATGCCTTGCGCGCGTGCATCGAGCGGGCTGCGGAATTTGACGGGCTTGCCGTCGAGCAGAATCTCGCCTTCGTCGGGCACGGTCGCGCCGGACAGCGCCTTGATCAACGACGATTTGCCTGCGCCGTTATCGCCGATCACCGCGAGAATTTCGCCGGGCAGCACCTCGAAATCGCAGCCGTCGAGCGCGGTCACATTGCCATAACGTTTGACGAGCCCACGCGCCTGTAAAACGGGCAGCGGGGAAGAAGCGGAAGTAGTTGTCGACATCACGGGCTCCTGTCGGTCCGGACCTGCATGCAAGATGTTGGCGGTGCTGTGCTTAACCGCGGCGATGAGAAAGTTTGTCCGCGGCCACCGCGAGAATCACCAGCATGCCGGTGATCAATACCTGGTAGACCGAAGAAACGCCGATCAGTGTCAGGCCGTTTCGAAACACGCCGACAATCAGCGCACCGAGCAGCGTGCCGGAAATCGAACCGCGTCCGCCGAAAAGACTCGTGCCGCCGAGCACCACCGCGGTAATGCTGTCGAGATTCTCCGTTTGCCCCGCTTGCGGATCGCCCACGCCGGTACGCGATACAGACAGCAGCGCCGCGACGCCATAGATCGCGCCCGCCAATGTGTACACGGTGAGCAGGATCTTCTGCGACGACAAGCCCATCAGCCGCGCGGCCTCGGCGTTATTGCCGAGCGCATACAGGTGCCGCCCAGGAACCGTGTCGCGCAGCACGAACCATGTGGCCAGATACATCAGCAGCGTGAGGACGGTGCCGTACGTGACATCGGCGGGACCGAGCTTGAACGTGTTGCCGAAGAACATGATCGCGTCCGGCAGATTCGACACGCTTTCCGCATTCGAATAGATCTGCGTGAGCGCGAACGCAATGTTCAGCGTGCCGAGCGTGACGATGAACGCGGGCAGTTTGATGCGCGTGATCAGCACGCCATTGAGCACGCCGAACAATGTGCTCGCGGCGATACCGCAAAGAATCGCGACGGCCGGCGGCAGGCCGAGCGTGACGGCGAACTTCGTCATGATGATGGAGCCGAACGCCATCACCATCCCGCATGAGAGATCGATGCCGCCGGTCAGCACGATCAGCGTCTGACCGATTGCGATGACGGCGACGACCATCGTCTGCTGAAGAATCAGCGAGAGGTTCTGGAACGACAGGAACCGGCTGCTTTGCGAAATGAAGAATGCACAAGCCAGCACGAGCGCGATGAGCGGCCCGACTTCGGCGAGCGACGGCAGACGGTCGGAGAAATGGCGCGGATGGCCCGCGGGCGCGGAGGGAGTCGACATGATGGATGACCTCGAGACATGAGCGCGGCAGGCGCCGCGCGGCGAATCGTTCGGCGGCCCGTTACGTGGGCCGCCGTGCAGTGCGCGTTACTTGTTGCCCCAGCAGTTGTCGACGCCGAACTTGGTGTCCTTGCTGTCGATGCCGGACATCGGCTTGTCGGTGATCAGCGTCACGCCCGTGTCCTGATAGCCCGTGACCTTCTTGCCGGTCTTGGCGTAGTCGACGCCCGCCGTCACGCCGAGCGAGGCCATCTTCAACGGATACTGTTGCGAGGTCGCGGCAATCGAGCCGGCCTTCACGTTGCGCACGCCTTCACAGCCGCCGTCGATGGAGACGATCATCACGCTCTTGTCCTTGCCCGCCGCTTTCAACGCGCGGTACGCGCCCGCGGCTGCCGGCTCGTTGATCGTGTAAACCACGTTGATGTCCGGCGCTTTCTGCAAGCAGTTTTCCATCGCGGTCTGGCCTTTCGCCTGATCGCCGCGCGTGTCCTGGCTGCACACGATCGACGCGTCGCCTTCCTTCACGCCGAAGCCTTCGAGGAAATCCGTTATGACGCAGCACGCCGACCGACACGCCTGGCGCGAGGTCGAGCGTGGCGATCTTCGCGGGCTTGCCGTTCAACGCGGCTTTCGCGTACTTGCCGATCAGCACGCCGGCCTTGAAGTTGTCGGTGGCGAAGAGGGCGTCGGTGGCGTCCTGCGGATCGGTCGGCGTATCCAGCGCGACCACCATCACACCGGCGGCGCGCGCTTTCTTGATGCTCGGCACGATCGCTTTGGTGTCGCTCGGCGTGATCAGAATCGCTTTCGCGCCGGCCGTCATCATGTTTTCGATCGCGGTCACCTGGCTCGCGTTATCGCCGTCGAAGCGGCCTGCGGCGGTAATCAGCTTCGCGCCGTCTTTCGACGCAGCCGCTTCCGCGCCTTGCTTCATCTTCACGAAAAACGGGTTCGTGTCGGTCTTCGTGATGAGGCCGACGACCGGCTGGTCGGCTGCCTGGCTCGCGCTCGTGCACCAGACCGCCGACGCCGCGACGCACATGGAGACGATTTTCCTGGCGACAGGAAGCCTGCGGGAATTCAGATTCATGGGACGCTCCTCCAGTTATTGGCAACGACGTTTGAACTGCCGGCGGTTGCACATGCGAACGCTGCGCGGCGCAACCCGAACGGCGGCTGATTCCAACCGTGATCTGAGGTCGAAAGAAGCCGCCTAAATCACTTTGGTTGATTTAGTACAGCAGGCGCGAACGGGCGCGTCAAGGAATCTCGTGAGCGGGGGTGAGAGTGCGGCGAATCACGTCTAGGCGCGCAAAGCCATACGGGGTCGGGCTCTCCGGCGGTGATGCGATGCAGCGTTGAGTGACGCCGATTGGGGAAAGTCCTGGCTGCGGTGAAAGTTGTCTGAAAGCTAAAAGGCATGCGTTAGCGACTAAAAGCCGCGCATGCTTCGCTCCGTTTGCAGCGGTGCGAGGGGAAAATCAACGCGAGCGCGGCGTGCCGCTCGACGCTCGCACCACGAGTTGCGGCGCGGACGAAACGCGCATCGGCACTTTCGTTTTGCCGCGTGCGTTCTGCCCATACGACGACTCGATCAACTCGCGCAGCAGCGACACCGCGAGTCCGGCCACTTCGACGGTCGGCACCGCGACCGTGGTCAACGCGGGTCGCGATTCGCGAGCGAGTTGAATATCGGTGATGCCGACAACCGACAAATCCCCGGGCACCGCGAGGCCCAGGTCCGCGGCGGCATGCATCGCGCCGAGCGCCGGCAGGTCGTTGGTCGCGAAGATCGCAGTGAGTTGCGGGTCGGCTTCGAGCAACGCGCGCGCCGCCGTGTAGCCACCGTGGATCGTATCCGCTGCATGTCGGACGCGGTTCCTGCGCACGCCGGCCGCGCGCAGTGCATCGACGAAACCTTCATAGCGCGTCGCGTGAACGCCGGACGCCTTGCTGCCGACAATCGCGCCTATCCGCCGATGTCCCAACTCGAGCAGATGTTTGCCGGCAAGCTCGCCGGCCAGACGAAAGTCGACGGCGACGCAGGGCAAGCCCGGCGGATCGTCGGGCCGCTCCCACATGCATAAAACCACGGGCGTACCGCGCGATTCGGTCACATGAAGGTCGGCGAGTTCGAGGTTCGCGTTCGTCACCAGCACGCCCTCGGACAGCGTGCCGGCAATCTGATCGAGGTAGGCGCGGCCCGTCACCGGATCTTCGTTAGTATTGCAAATGATGACGAAGTGGCCGCTCGTACGCGCCGCGCGTTCGACGGCGAGCGCGAACTCCGGATAAAACGGATTGGCGATGCTCGACACCATCAACGCGAGCGTCGGCGCGCGGCCTTCGGCCAGCGCGCGAGCGGCAAGATGCGGGCGATAGCCGAGGGCATCGACGGCTTCGAGTACGCGTTGACGCGTCGCTTCGCCGACGCGGCCGCGATTGCGCAGCACGTTCGAAACGGTGGCGGGCGTCACGCCCGCGTGGCGCGCAACTTCGCTGAGTGTGGGCATAGATCGTCATTATTTGGGATGGTTACCCGGCATTTGCATCAAAGCGCAAGGCACGGCACCATCTGTCGCACAGACAAAACGACATGGAGACAGGCAAGGACCGGCGATCGCATGCGATCGATTTTTTAGGTCTTGCTGATTAAGCGCTTAATCTCCGTCGTCGAGCCGATTAAATCACGGAGTCGATGCGATGGCGAGCATTTCGTTAAGAGGCGTACAGAAAGCGTATGGCGACGGCGCGCCGGTGATTCGCGACGTCGATCTGGAAATCGGCGAGAACGAATTCTGCGTTTTTCTCGGCCCCTCGGGCTGCGGCAAGTCCACCTTGCTGCGCATGATCGCGGGGCTCGAAGATCTCACCGACGGCGACTTGTCGATCGGCGGAAAGATCATGAACGACGTGCCGGCCGCACAGCGCGGCGTCGCTATGGTGTTTCAGAGCTATGCGCTCTTTCCGCATATGACCGTGTTCGAGAACATGGCCTTCGGATTGAAGCTCGCCAAAACTCCCAAGGAAGAAATCGACCGCAAGGTACGCGAAGCCGCGCGCATTTTGCAACTCGAAGCACTGCTCGAACGCAGGCCGAAAGCACTCTCGGGCGGTCAGCGTCAACGCGTTGCAATTGGCCGCGCAATCGTGCGCCAGCCCGGCGTGTTTCTGTTCGACGAACCGCTTTCCAATCTCGACGCAACACTGCGCGGTCAGACTCGCATTGAAATCGCGCGGCTGCATAAGCAGTTTGCGAAGGCGAGCGTGGTGTATGTCACGCACGATCAGATCGAAGCGATGACGCTCGCGGACAAGATCGTGTTGCTGCATGCGGGCAAAGATACGGAGCGCTACGGCAGCATCGCGCAAATCGGCGCGCCGCTCGAGTTGTATCACCGTCCGAAAAGCCGCTTTGTGGCCGGCTTTATCGGTTCTCCACGCATGAACTTTTTGCCGGGACGGGTTGCTTCCGTCGACGCGCAAGGCGTAATCGTGACGCTCGACACGACGCTCGAAAACGTACGCGTGCCCGTGGATGGCGCCGCGCTCGAGGTCGCCCAACCGGTGACGCTTGGCGTGCGTCCGGAGCACCTTGAATTCATCGATACGTCTTCGCTTCAGGATGAAGCGGTGCTCACGCGCACGGTTTCGCTCGTCGAACAACTCGGCGAACACAGCTACGTGCATCTCGATCAGCCTGGCGGCTTCACGCTGATCGCAAAGGCGCCGGGCGACACGCATCTCGCGCCGGGAGATCGCGCGCATTTGCGTGTGCCGCGCCACGCCACGCATTTGTTTACCGAAGACGGCTTTGCCGCCGCTTCGCTGGAATCCGTCGAACACTACGCATAAAGGACATTCGGATGCGCCTTGGAGTCTGCTACTACCCGGAACACTGGCCAGAGTCGATGTGGGAAGACGACGCGCGCCGGATGAAAGCACTCGGCATCGAACAGGTGCGAATAGCCGAGTTCGCATGGAGCCGCATTGAACCGACGCCCGGTGAATATGATTGGGCGTGGCTCGATCGCGCGATCGAAGTACTCGGCGCGGCCGGTCTGCAGGTTGTAATGTGCACGCCGACCGCGACGCCGCCGAAGTGGCTGATCGACCGTCATCCGGACATCTTGCCGATTGGCGCCGATGGCCGGCCGCGCGCGTTCGGTTCGCGTCGTCACTATGACTTTTCGTCGCCGTCGTATTTCGCGGCGTCGCAGAAGATTTGCACTGCAATTGCCGAGCGTTATGGCAAGCATCCGGCCGTTCGTTACTGGCAGACCGATAACGAATTTGGTTGCCATCACACGGTAGTCAGTTATTCGCCCGCGGCAGTAGAGCGCTTTCGCGAGTGGCTGAAAGCGCGCTATCAAACTGTCGACGCATTGAATCGCGCGTGGGGCACCGTGTTCTGGAGCATGGAGTACCGCAGTTTCGACGAGATCGACGCCCCCGTCGCCACCGTGACCGAAGCGCATCCTTCGCATCGGCTCGATTACCGGCGCTTCGCTTCCGATGAAGTCGCGCGCTATAACCGCATGCAGGTCGAGATCATTCGCGCGCATTCGCCGGGGCGGCCGATCGCGCACAACTTCATGCAGCTCTTCACCGAGTTCGATCACTACAAAGTTGCCGCCGATCTCGACGTCGCCGCGTGGGACAGCTATCCGCTCGGCGCACTCGAAGAGCAATGGTTTGCGCCGGACATGAAAGCGCGCTGGCTGCGCAGCGGTCATCCCGACTTTGCGTCGTTCAATCACGACGTGTACCGCGGCATGTCGAAGCTGCCGTTCTGGGTGATGGAGCAGCAGCCGGGTCCAGTGAACTGGGCGATGTGGAATCCCGCGCCGCTGCCTGGCATGGTGCGTTTGTGGAGTTGGGAGGCGTTTGCGCATGGCGCGGGTTGCGTGTCGTATTTCCGCTGGCGTCAGGCGCCGTTTGCGCAGGAGCAGATGCATGCGGGTCTGAATACGCCGGATAACCGCCTCGACGTGGGCGGTAGCGAGGCCGCGCGCGTGGCCGAGGAAATCGGCACTGTACTCGCGGCGAACGCCGACGCAGATGCCGCGATTCGTTCGAAAGTCGCGCTCATTTACGACTATGAGGCGAAGTGGCTCTTCGAGATTCATCCGCAGGGTGCGGACTTTCACTATCCGCGCTTTGCATTCGAGTACTACTCGGCATTGCGCGCACTAGGTCTCGATGTGGATGTCGTGCCGGTCGATGCATCGCTGGACGGCTACAGTCTGATCGTCGTGCCGCCGTTGCCGGTCGTGTCTGCTGATCTTGCCGCGCGCCTCGCGAAGTCGGGCGCGCAAGTGGTGCTCGGGCCGCGTACCGGTTCTAAGACTCAGGACTTGCAGATCCCGGCGAATCTTCCGCCAGGCCCGCTCGCTGATGTATTGCCGTTGCGAGTATGGCGCGTCGAATCGATGCGGCCGAATGTGACCGAACCTGTGCTGCTCGATGGCACACAAACCGCGAATGCCGGAGAGGGCGTCGCGCGTCACTGGCGCGATTTCATCGAAAGCAATGGCACGAATTCATTCGACGTGCTCGCGCGTTTCGCGGACGGCCACCCAGCGTATGTGCGAAGCGGCGCGTTCCATTACTTTGCAAGCCTGTTCGACGACGCGCTGACGGTTCGGCTTTTTGCGCAAATCGCACAGCAGGCAGGCATTCAAACGATGCCGCTCGGCGAAAGCGTACGCATCAGCCGGCGTGGTGCGCTGACCTATGTGTTCAACTACGGCGATTGCGCACACACCATCGCCGATGTGGCAGACGACGCGTTCATTATCGGTTCGCGCGCAGTCGAACCACAGGGCGTGGCAGCGTATCGATCGAAATGACCGGTTCGGGTAACGGGACGATTGGCAAGCCGGAATTCCATGCAGTAACGACAACGACGCAAAATCAAGGAATAAAGGAGACAGGTAGCATGAAAATGAAACCACGCAAGGTTCTGCTGACACTCGCGCTCGCTGCGGCTGCGCTCGGAACGTCCGTTGTCAGTACTGCGCAGGCCGGCACGCTGACTGCGAACATCGCGTTCAAGGGCGCGAGCCAGCGCGCGGTGTGGCAGTCGGTGGTCGACGACTTCAAGAAGGCGCATCCTGGCATTGACGTGAAGGTATCGTTTATCGACGAAGAAGCCTACAAGGTGCAGTTGCCCGGCTGGCTCTCCACGGTCGCGCCCGACATCGTGAACTGGCATGACGGCGAACGCATGGCCTATTACGCGCAGCGCGGCCTCTTTGAAGACCTGAGCGGCGATTGGGCGAAGAACGGCTGGAACGACATGTATGCGTCGACGAAAGAAGCCTCGTCGTATAAGGGCAAGCAATATGCGGCGCCCACGGTGTACTACTCGTGGGGCATGTTCTATCGCAAGGATCTGTTTCAGAAGGCCGGCATTTCCGGTGAGCCGAAAACGTGGGAGCAGTTTCTCGACGACTGCAAGAAGTTGAAGGCAGCCGGCATTGCGCCGATTGCCGTTGCGGGCCGCGATTCATGGACGCTCGCCGGATGGTTCGATTATCTGGATCTGCGCGTGAACGGCAACGCATTCCACCAGAAGTTGATGGCGGGCGAGATTGCGTACACCGATCCGCGTGTGAAGAAGGTTTATACGACGTGGAAGCAGTTGATCGACGCCGGCTATTTCATCGACAACTCGCTCTCTTACGATCTCGATTCGGTGCAGCCGTTCCTGTTCCAGGGCAAAGCCGCGATGATGCTGATGGGCACGTTCATTACCGCGGGCTTTCCGGCGAACGTGAAGCCTCAAATGGGCTACTTCCAGTTCCCGATCATCGACGCCAATGTGCCGACCGCTGAAGATGGTCCGGTCGAATCGCTGCATATCCCGTCGAAAGCGAAGAACAAGGCGGATGCGCATACGTTCCTCGCATTTGTCGAGACGCCGGAAATCGGCGCGAAGCTCGCCACGGGGCTTGGATCGTTGTCGGCGAACAGCAAGTCGCCGGAACCGGAAGATCCGATTTCGAAGATCGGTTTCCAGATTCTTGCGAATACGAAGGGCGGCATTGCGCAGTTCTATGATCGCGACATGACAAAGGAAATGGCCGATGAAGGCATGAAGGGCATGCAGCAGTTCATTTCCGATCCGTCGAAGCTTGATAGTGTGCTCGCGCAGTTGGAGCAGACGCGGAAGCGGATTTATAAGAAGTAGGGAAGGGGGCGGTCGGGCGGCCGCCTTGGTGTTTTTGCTTGGCCGATAACACGCGTCGACAGCTTTGTATGGGGTGGGAGTAAGAGCTTTGCATGGGACCGGAGTAACGCGCTAAAGCGCGAACTCCGGATCGACAGCTAAAGCACCAACTCCCACCGACAGCTTTGCATGGGGTGGGAGTANGAGCTTTGCATGGGACCGGAGTAACGCGCTAAAGCGCGAACTCCGGATCGACAGCTAAAGCACCAACTCCCACCGACAGCTTTGCATGGGACCAGAGTAAGCGCTAAAGCGCTAACTCTGGTCGACAGCTTTGCATGGGGTGGGAGTAGGTGCTAAAGCACCAACTCCCACCGACAGGAGAATCACTTTGTCGCATTCCGTCACCCGTCACACCGTGGACGGACCCGTTCAGCCGGGCGGCTCCGCGCTGCCCGCATCGCGTGACCGCGCGCCGAATGTCCGCACGCGCGGCCGCCGTCCTTCGCCCACTGCAAGGCGCCAACGGCGCGCGGCCTTTCTGTTTCTCGCGCCGGCCTGCGTGATGGTGGCCATTTATGTGATCTGGCCGATTCTCTCGACAATACGCCTGAGCTTCTTCAACTGGGACGGCATGACGGAGCCGACTTTCGTCGGCCTCGCCAATTACGTCGAACTGTTCAACGCGCAAACGTTCTATACCGCGTTGAAGAACAACGTCATCTGGTTGCTGCTATTCCTCCTCGCCCCGCCGATGGGACTCGCCGTCGCGCTCTACCTGAATCAGGCAGTGGCCGGTATCCGTATCGTCAAATCGCTGTTCTTTGCACCGTTCGTCTTGTCCGGCGTCGTCGTCGGACTGATCTTCTCGTGGTTCTACGATCCGACATTCGGCCTGCTCGCGCTGATTCTCGGCCACGGCGTGCCGGTACTCGGCGATCCGCGCTACGCGACTTTCGGCATCGTATTCGCGGCACTGTGGCCGCAAACCGCCTATTGCATGATTCTCTATCTGACCGGACTCACATCGCTCAATGCCGAGCAGATAGAGGCCGCGCGCATGGAAGGCGCACGCGGCTGGTCGATGCTGTGGCACGTCATTCTTCCGCAATTGCGACCTACTACGTTCATGGCAATCGTCGTCACGATCATCGGCGCATTGCGCAGTTTCGATCTGATCTCGGTGATGACCGGTGGCGGTCCGTTCGAAAGCTCGACGGTACTCGCCTATTACATGTACGACCAGGCGATCAAGTACTACCGCATTGGTTATTCGGCGGCAGTGGCCGTCGTGCTGTTCGGCATCATGCTGGTGTATATCGTTTATCACTTGCGGCGGATGCTGCGCACCGAGCAATAAGGAGCGACCATGTTTCCAATTCCCATCGACAAATGGAAACCGGCCACGCGCCGCGTCTACAAACTCACCTTGCCGATTGCACTGCTGATCTGGCTTCTGCCGATGATCGCCGTGCTCGTCACGTCCGTGCGGTCCACCGAAGAACTCAGCGAGGGCAACTATTGGGGCTGGCCCAAACACTTCGCGCTATTCGACAACTATCGCGAGGCGCTCACCACTTCGCCGATGCTGCATTACTTCTGGAATAGCGTGCTCATTACCGTGCCTGCGGTAATCGGCTCGATCGCTCTCGCGGCGATGGCGGGCTTCGCGCTCGCCATCTATCGCTTTCGCGGCAATTCCTCGCTATTCGCCACCTTTGTCGCGGGCAACTTCGTGCCCGTGCAGGTGCTGATGATTCCGGTGCGCGACCTGTCGTTGCAACTCGGCGTGTTCAATACGGTTAGCGCACTGATCCTCTTTCATGTTTCGTTTCAGACCGGATTTTGCGCGCTTTTCCTGCGCAACTTCATCAAGCAGTTGCCGTTCGAACTCGTCGAGGCCGCGCGCATCGAAGGCGCAAACGAGTGGACCGTGTTCTTCAAAATCGTGCTTCCGCTGATACGGCCCGCGCTCGCCGCGCTGGCGATCCTGGTTTTCACCTTTGTCTGGAACGATTACTTCTGGGCGTTATGTCTGACGCAAGGCGATGACGCCGCGCCGATCACAGTCGGCGTTGCTGCGTTGAAGGGCCAATGGACGACTGCCTGGAACCTCGTTTCCGCAGGCTCCATTCTCGCTGCGCTGCCTTCTGTGGCCATGTTCTTTGCGATGCAAAAACACTTTGTCGCCGGGTTGACGTTCGGTGCAACAAAGGGCTAAACCGGCGATCGCCTCACGCTAAAAAAAGCCACGGCAAAAGAATAATAAGTCTCGCGAAGCACACCCAGCTTTGCCAGTACGACTGGCAAACGTTTGCGCAATTATCATCACGTTTCCCCTCATTAAAGATCGGGAAGGGCTTGTCGTTATCTAGTGAAATAAGTCAGACCGTCGAACTGACTCGTGCCTGAAAAAAAGGCACGCGCTGGACCAAAGCTCATCGGGGGTAGCAATCGTGAACCAACAACGCTCGCCATGGACTCGCACCGCGGCTCCGGGGGAAGTCATCTATTCGGAAGGCTTCTTGGGCGACGCAGTCATCTACGTCATTGCAGATGGCAAAGTCGAGATCTCCACGCAGTGCGATGAAAAAAAGGTCATTCTCGCCACGCTCGGCAAGGGCGAGTTTTTCGGCGAAGCGGCGTTGTTGCCGCCCGAGCCGCGAGCGCACACCGCCAAGGCATTGAGCTTTTGTCAATTGACGGCTATCGCAGGCGGTATCGTCGAAGAAGAACTGGAACGCGTGTCGCCGCTTCTGCGTCATATCGTTCGCACGATGATACGGCGCGTCAAGAAGAAGGACGACATTCTCGCGACGAACACGCATGCCGATTTTCTCCCAGGCGTACTGTCCTACGCGCATGTGCTGTCGTTGATGGCAGGCGCCGAGGCGACTGACCGGTTCGATGCACGCGCTCGCCGTCCTCAGAACGAGGAAGTCTCGATTCCGCTTCCCGAAGTCATCAAGAAGTGCAACGCGATTGCAGGCCATTCGCGCCCGCATGTGATGGCGATGCTCAAGCGCATGGAGAAGCTCAATCTGGTCTCCATCGAATCGGGACGCTCAGAGCGGCTGAACAATACGTCGGGACGCTATTCGGCGAGCGACGGTGCAGTGGGCAGGCAACTCGTCACGTTCGATCCGGTGAAAATCACCGAGCGCGCGCAGCAGGTCGCGAATCACGATCTCGACGTTTCGATCAGCAGCGAACTCGAACTGATTGAACTCGACGATCTGGAAGCGTTGATCGGCGTCGACAGAAAGGTGATTCTGAACAAGCTCTCGCATTCGGAGATTGCCGAAGACCTCTTCGCGTTCCGCAAGACCAAGGTTCTCAACTACGTCGAAGAGAAAGGCCTCAGCTATTTCTCGCGCCGCAATGCGCGCGGTGCGGGTGAATTGAATTCGCTCGACGATCTCGAGTTCGTCGATCAGCGAACCCTGTTCGAAGCAGTGAGTGCGTTCGATACCTACGATCTCGCGAANCTGCTGTCGGCGTCAGCCGGNCAGCCGGTGGACGAGCGCCTGCAGGCCGTCATGACCGAAGCGAGAAAGAAAGAAGTGTCGTGGGTGATGCGCCGNGAGATCAAGATCGATCCCGTCGAGATTGTGGAAATCGAGCAGCGTTTCATCGATACCGTCCGCGCNCTGAAGTCGCCCGCGGCGCANGCCGCGCCGGTCGAATCCTGACGCCCGTTGCGTTCGGTCNAGAAGGCCGAACGCAATCTTTAACTGTAATTCGCAGGCTCGTGCAGCCGGTCGCGAGGACGTATGGATCTTTTGACGGTATTTGGCGTAGTGTTCGG
>JGI24740J21852_10000878_pt1 | contig 13286 bp, 12 predicted proteins | sample KBSCornC6_FD_21852 | JGI IMG/M metagenome (IMG submission 21852) | reverse complement strand
CGAGCCCCTCGCGGGCCGCCGCCGCGAGCAGGCCGTGGCGACCGCCGCCGAGCGACTTGAGGTCGTGCCCGACGACGCCGCGCTCGCCGAGGGCGACGGCGAGCTCGTCGTGGGTCGAGGAACCGGCAACCGTTCGCTCGCCGCCTGCGGCGGCCCAGCGATGGTCGTCGAGCGCCAGCGCCAGCGGCCCGGCCGGCAGGTCGTCGAGACCCCCCTCCTCGACCGCGACCTCGACCTCGGTCTCGACGCTCCGCCCCGGTACCGCCTCGCCCTCCGGCAGCGCTTCTTCCAGCCGCTCCAGCACCGCCCGCAGCTCGAACTCGCGCATGAACTCGCGCAGGGCGCCGCGGTCGGGCTCGGATTCCATTGCTGCCTTCAGGTCGACGCCGGTCCCGACGTCGTATTGCAGGGTCGCCAGCTGCTGCGACATGCGAGCGTCGTCAGCATGCTCGACCAGGTTCTGCTTGCGTTTGGCGCCGCTGATCTGGTCGACGCTTTCCAGCACTCCCTCCAGCGAGCCGAACTGCTGCAGCAGCTGGGTCGCCGTTTTCTCGCCGATCCCGGGGACGCCGGGAATGTTGTCCGAGGTGTCGCCGCGCAGCCCCATCAGGTCGGTGATCAGAGTCGGCGGCACCCCGTAGCGCTCCTCGACCGCGGCCTCGTCGTAGATCTTGGTCTCGGTGATCCCGCGCGAGGTGCTCATCACCCGTACCCCCTCGGCAACCAGCTGGTAGGCGTCGCGGTCGCCGGTCACGACCATCACCCGGATCCCCTCTTCGCGCGCCTGGCGGCTCAGCGAGGCGATCACGTCGTCGGCCTCGAAGCCTTCGACTTTGACGTTGGTGTAGCCGAAGGCCTCGACCAGCGGCATCAAGTGCGGCCACTGCTCGCGCAGCAGGTCGGGCCGCGGTTTGCGCTGCGCCTTGTAGAGGTCATAGGTGACCTCGCGTCCCGACATCCCCGCGTCCCAGGCGACCACGACCCCGGCAGGGTGGTGCTCGTCGATGATTTTCACCAGCATCGAGGCGAGCCCGTAGATCGCGTTGGTCGGCCGCCCATCGCTGGTCCCAATCGACTCCGGCAGCGCGAAGAAGGCCCGGTAGGCGAGCGAGTTGCCGTCGATCAGGAAGAGCTCGGGGGCGTCGGCCATCGCCCGCACTCTACGAGGCTAGGGCGCAGCGGTCCCGCCGGTCTACGTCGCCTCGCTCAGGTACGCTTGTGCAGCTCAATGGTGCGAACGGCTTCCTGATCGGGCCCCGCTTCGGCTTCGAATCTCGCCCGCAGGGTCACGCTCAGAGAGCGGGACTTCAAGCGGCGCCAGGTCAAAGCCGAGATTCGGCAGCCGATCTGACGACGACCAGCCGCAAGGAAGCGACGGGCACCGAAACAAGCCGCCCCTTCGGCGAGCCCACTCCCCCGCTCGGAGTCGAGGCGCACCCAGCCGGGAGTCGACAGCCTCACCTCCAGATGCAGGTGCCGGCCCCGCTCTTCGATCGGTCCCAGCAGGTGGATCCGCGGGGCGGGAGTCGTGGTGCTCGACGAGCCTGAGACCAACGGCGCCGGGGTCGACCCGGAAACGAGGGCGGGACCACCGGCCAGAGGCGGTTCCTCGGTCCCCGACGGGATTTCCGCCGGAGCGTTGTCGGCCAGCCACACCGCCGCGTCACCCGGACGCACGGCGATGAACTGGCGGACTTCGGCTACCGCCGCGGCGATTTCCTCCGTCGAGGTCGGCTTACGCGGATCGAGTGCCTGCCAGGGCTGCAGCACCGACGCAAGATGCGTCGCCAAGGCGTCGAGTGGCAGGCCCGCGATCGTCGTCGAGGTCGAGCTCACGGCTTTCCAGTACTCACCGAAGCAAGCTTCGTCTTCCAGGCACTTGTCGAACATCAGCCCGTCTGGTTCGTCGAACGGCAGCCGGTAATACATTTCCCACGTTTCGTCGCTGCCCCAGGGGAGCATCTGGAAGCGTCCCGCCGCGTCGCTGTAGAGGTAATAGTTGTTCGGCTGGTTGACGCTGCGGTGAAAACCCGCGTAACCGTCCCAGCGGCCGATGTACTTCTCGACCGCCCACATCCGCGTCAGCTCCGCCAGGTCGGCGACCGGCGCCATCCGCTCGCTGTAGCTTGGCGGCGAGGGCGCGTTGACGGCGGCGATCAAGGCTTCCAGGTCGGAACGATCTTCTTCGTCGCCCTCATCGACTTCGAAGGCGCCGGCCCCGCCTGGAACGACGTCGGCGCCGTATTCGCCCTCATAGAGGTGCTGGGTTTCTTCGTCGAAGGGGCCAAGTTGCTTTTCCAGCGCCACCTTGTCGAGCGTCTCGATGTCGAGGTAGACGCCGTACGGTTCGCCGTTGACTCGGAGGAAGGCATAGCCGGTCCGCGGCGCCGGGACTCCAGCGGCGCGGAAGGCGGTGTAGGTGAGCGCCTCGTGGATCATCGAGCGGTCCTCGACCATGTTGTTCAGGGTCATCTTCTTCAAGCCCCTGAAGGGCGTGCTCTTCTTGAACTTGATCTTGAAGGCGGCCTTGCCGCTGAGCGGTTCGAAGGAGCCGTTCACATGGCCCTTGAGGCGGACACTGACTTCGATCGGCGCCGAGTAGGCCCCGACCCCCCCGGGGGTTCCATCGGTGTCGGCGAACTTGAACTGCGCCGGCTGGTATTCGCCGGTCGGATCCGCTTCCAGGGCCGCGATCGAGCTCGGCGGGATTTCGAGTTCGATCGCGCCGACGGCGTCGGTCGTGTACAGCGACTCCGCTTCGTCCGCCCACGCCGACGCCGGCATGAGCAGGAGACCCGTCAGACAAGCGATGGCGAGCCATGGAAGAGACGCGACCTTCATCTGTACCTAACCAACGCGGACCGGCGGCGAGAAGTTGCGGCCGATCCCGCTGCGCTTCGCCGCACACGGTCGAGGGGCCGAATCTGATTCGATAGCCGCGCGATGGCAGTCAGCGCCCAATACAGCGTCACGATCCGGGTCGAGCTCGACGCGCGGCAGGAGCCGCTCGGGAAACTGACGGCGGCGATCGCCGAGGCCGGCGGGCAGCTGCAGGGAGTGGATCTGGTGCCCGGGGCCGGGCCGGAGGGCAAGCGTGTCCGCGAGTTCACGATCGACGCCGCCGACCGCGACCACTGGGAGCGGATCCTGCGGGCGATCGGCTCGACCCGCGGCGCCCGCGTCCTCGACTACGTCGACCGGACGATGCAGATGCACCGCGGCGGCAAGATCGAGCAGCACAACAAGTACCCGCTGAAGACCCGCGACGACCTTTCGATGGCCTACACGCCCGGGGTCGCGCGCGTCTGCATGGACATCCACCACGATCGCGCCAAGGCCTTCGAGTACACGATCAAGAAAAACACCGTCGCCGTCGTCTCCGACGGCAGCGCCGTGCTTGGGCTCGGCAATATCGGCCCGGAGGCGGCGATGCCGGTGATGGAGGGCAAGGCGATGCTGTTCAAAGAGTTCGCCGGCGTCGACGCCTTCCCGCTCTGCCTCGACACCCAGGACACCGAGGAGATCATCCGCACGGTCGAACTTGTCGCCCCCACCTTCGGCGGCATCAACCTCGAGGACATCTCGGCACCGCGCTGCTTCGAGATCGAGGAGCGGCTGAAGGAGAGCATCGACATCCCCGTCTTCCACGACGACCAGCACGGCACCGCGATCGTCACCATGGCCGCCCTCTTCAACGCGCTGAAGATCACCGGTAAGCCGATCGAGCAGCTGCGGGTGCTGGTGGTTGGCCTCGGCGCGGCGGGGGTAGCGGTGACGAAGATGATGCTCGCCTCCGGGGTCACCCACGTCGTCGGCTGCGATCGCCAAGGCGCCCTCTCGACCGCGCGCGAAGACTACGAGTCGGGCGGGATGAGCGGGATCAAGCGCTGGTACGCGGAGAACTCGAACCCCGAGAAGCTGAGCGGACAGCCGGCCGACGTGATCGAGGGCATGGACCTCTTCATCGGCCTCTCCGGCCCCGGGATCATCGACGCCCAGGCTCTGGGGCGGATGAACGACGACGCGATCGTCTTTGCAATGGCCAATCCGACGCCCGAGGTGATGCCCGAGGACGCGGCTCCCTACGTGCGAATCATGGCCACCGGGCGCTCCGATTACCCGAACCAGATCAACAACGTGCTCGCCTTCCCGGGGGTCTTCCGCGGCGCCCTCGACGCCGGTGCTCCCAGCATCACCGAGGAGATGAAGCTGGCCGCGGCCAAAGGGATCGCGATGGCGGTCTCCGAGGCCGACCTCTCCGAGGACTACATCATCCCCAGCGTCTTCAACCGCGATGTGGCGCCGAAGGTCGCCGAGGCGGTCGTCGAGGAGGCCAAGCGCGACGGCATCGCCCGCCTCAACGAGGAGACCGGCACCTTCGCCACCGTGGAGGCCGACTGAGGCTGCCGTGAAGGTCCTCGTCACCGGAGCCAGCGGCGCGATCGGTTCGTCCCTTTGCGACGCCCTGCTGGACCGCGGCGACGACGTGGTCGGGCTGACCCGCGATCCCTCGAGGACACAGGGTCGCGCCCCAGGAATCGAGTGGCGGCGCTGGGAGCCGACCCTGGAACGGCCGTCGGCCGAGCACTTCGACGGCGTCGACGCGGTCGTCAACCTGGTCGGCGAGAAGATCAACCAGCGCTGGACGGCCGAGGCAAAGCAGCGGATCATGGAGACCCGGCGCACCGCGACGCAGAACCTCGTCCAGGCGATCGCCGGGCTCGAGCGCAAGCCGAAGGCGCTGGTGAGCCAGTCGGCGGTCGGCTACTACGGCGACCGCGGCGACACCGAGCTCGACGAGTCCTCGCCCCCCGGCGACAGCTTCGACGCCGACGTCTGCCGCGAGTGGGAGCAGGCAGCCCGCGAGGCGGAGGCCGCCGGCCTGCGCCTGGCGCTCGTCCGCACCGGCCAGGTCCTCTACGCCGGCGGCGGCCTGCTGGGTGAACTGGAGGCCCCCTTCAAGCTCGGGGTCGGCGGGCCGATCGCCGGCGGCCACCAGTACCTCTCCTGGATCCACCTCGAGGACGAGATCGGCCTCCTGCTCTGGGCCCTCGACGACGACCGCGTCAGCGGCGTCGTCAACGCCAGCGCGCCGACCCCGGTCACCAACCGCGAGTTCTCGAAGGCGCTCGGCCGCGCCCTGCACCGCCCCGCGGTCCTGCCGATCCCCGGCTTCGTCCTCGACCTCAAAGTCGGCCCCGAGTTCGCCGCCGCGATCAAGGGCGGCCAGCGCGTGCTTCCGAAACGGACCCTGGAGCTCGGCTACGAGTTCCGCCACCCCGACCTCGACGAGGCCCTCAGCAGCATCTACTGACCGCCTTCGAGGTCCTTCCGAACATTGGCCCGCAGGTCTTCGGCGCCACCAGCTTCATCGACGGCCTTCAGAACCTTGCTCATCGCCGCCGCCCCTGAGCGACCGGCAACCTGCCCGATCCCCGCCGCTTCGAGAATCGTCGCCGAGAACCGCGCTGCCCCCGCCTGCGGCTCCCCGAGGTACGCCACCGTCGCCGAGTCCTCAGTGGCACGGCGCGCGTTGGCGCCAATCGCAGCAAGCCGCCAGCGGGCCCCGCGAGCATCGTCGAGACAGGTCAGGCGAAAGTGGACATCACCGACTTTTCCACCAGCTCGAGCCAGGGTCTTCCGCGCGTCGGCGCAGAACGTCCGGCCGGACACCGCTTCAGGCCCACTCAACGGCGCACTCGAATAGACATGCACAGTGGCGCCACTTGAGACACCTTCAGAGGCTCCGCACCCCCCCAGGCCGGCCAGGGTCAGCCCGACCAGACCCATGACGAGGATGAGAGAGGGATGGGTGCCCCTCTCCGGGAGACTCCCGCGCAGCCCGCCCGAACCCCCGCCAACGCCCCAGCTGCGCAACGGTCTCCAGGAGAGGGGCACCCATCCCTCCCCCGCCCTAGCCAAAGAAAACCTCGGCCTCCGCATACAACTCCGGCCTGACCAGCTTCAGCTCCGCCGTCGCCTCGCTCAGTGCCACCAGCTCAATGTCAGTCCCTCGCAGCGCCGCCATCGTCCCCCACCGCCCCGAGTCGGCAGCATCGATCGCATGCAGCCCGAAGCGAGTCGCAAGCACCCGATCGAAGGCGGTCGGAGTGCCCCCGCGCTGGACGTGCCCGAGCACGGTCGCCCGCGCCTCTTTGCCGGTCCGGCGCTCGATCTCGCCCTCGAGCCAGTGGCCGACCCCGCCGAGGCGAGCGTGGCCGAAGGCGTCGGTCTTGCCCTCGTCCGCGCTCGGCATCCCCCCGACCGGCTCGGCTCCCTCGGCGACGACGACGATCGGTGCGAAGTGGCTGGCGAAGCGTTTGCCGACCAGCTCGCAGACCCGCTCGACGTCGAACTTGCGCTCCGGGATCAGGATCACGTTGGCGCCGCCGGCGAGGCCGGCGTGGAAGGCGATCCAGCCGGCGTTGCGGCCCATCACCTCGACGATCAGCACCCGGTGATGGCTGTCGGCGGTGGTGTGGAGGCGGTCGATCGCCTCCATCGCGATGTTGACGGCGGTATCGAAGCCGAAGGTGTAGTCGGTGGCACCGAGGTCGTTGTCGATCGTCTTCGGCACCCCGATCACCCGGATCCCCGCCTCGGAGTGCAGCCGCGAAGCGGCGCCGAGCGTGTCCTCGCCGCCGATCGCGATCAGGCCGTCGACGCCGGCCGCGGTCAGGTTGGCAGCGATCCGATCCGGACCGCCGTCCTCCGCGAACGGGTTGGTCCGCGAGGAGCCGAGGATCGTGCCGCCGCGAGGGAGGATGCCGCGCACCTCGGGGACCCCGAGCGGGCGGCTGTCGTCCTCGAGCGGGCCGCGCCAGCCGTCTCGGTAGCCGACGAATTCGTGGCCGTACTGGCCGACGCCCTTGCGCACCACGGCCCGGATCACCGCGTTGAGGCCGGGACAGTCGCCGCCCCCGGTGAGCACTCCGATCCGCATCGACCCCAGCTTAGGGGTGTCGGAGGCGCGGTAAGCCGGTAGGTTCGTCGCAACCGAGAGAGGAGCGGAGATGAGCGACACGCCGGACCTGCAGGCAGCAACCCGGAACCAGCAACGAACCTGGTCCCAGGGCGACTTCGCGATGGTCGCGAACCTCGTCTACCACGTGGCCGAAGACCTCGCCGAAGCGCTCGAGATCCTCCCCGACGAGCAGGTGCTCGACGTCGCCTGCGGCAGCGGCAACGGCGCCCTCGCCGCCGCGCGCCGCGCGTGGGGAAACACGGTCGGCGCCGATTTCGTCCCCGCCCTGCTCGAGCGTGGCCGCGAACGGGCCGCGGTCGACCGGCTCGAGATCGAGTTCGTCGAGGCAGACGCCCAGGAGCTTCCCTTCGACGACGGCCGCTTCGACGTGACGATGTCGATCTTCGGCGCGATGTTCGCGCCAGACCAAGAGCGGACTGCGGCCGAGCTGCTGCGGGTGACCAAGCCGGGCGGCCGGATCGGGATGGCCAACTGGACGCCCGACGGCGGCATCTCCGGGATGTTCATGGTGATCGTCAAGCACACCGGCGGCCCGCCTCCAGGGATCGTGCCTCCGGTCGCCTGGGGCACCGAGGAGCGCGTCCGCGAGCTGTTCGGCGACGGCATCGCCGACCTGCGCCTCGAACGGCGCCCCTCGCGCCAGGCCTTCCGCTCGGCCGACCACTACATCGAGTTCTTCCGCAGCTACTTCGGCCCGGTCCGCACCGCCTACGAGAAAGTCGGGCCCGAGGGCGAGGCGGCGCTGACCGCCGACCTGCGCACCTATCTGGAAGAGGCGAACCTCGGCGGCGAGCGAGCGCTCGTCGTCGAACCCGAATACCTCCGAGTGGTGGCGACCCGCGCCTAATTGGCGGCGGCGCTCAGGATTTGCCGGCGACCTGTTGCTGCGCGACCCGCAGCACAGCACCGATCAGCAGCACGCCGAAGAAGACCAGACCGGCGACGCCGCCACCCTGGCCGAGCCAGCCGTAGACGGTGACCATCGCGGCGAGAGCGAGAAAGAAGCTGACGACCATTCCCATTGCGGGCCGGAGCTTACCCGGCCAGGGCGACACGCGTTTGGCCGAGGAACTCGGCGACGGCATCGCCGGACGCGTCCGGCGAGCCGCCCTCCCCCGCCGCTCGCACCAGCCGACTGCCGATGATCACCCCGTCGGCGATCCGGCCCACCTCGGCCGCCTGCTCCGGGGTCCCGATCCCAAAGCCGACAGCGACCGGAACCTCAGCCTCCTCCTTGGCCGCCGCGACAAGATCCGCAAGCTCCGCCGGAACTTCCGCCCGCTCCCCGGTCGTCCCCACGGTCGAGACCAGATAGACGAAGCCGCGAGCCGCAGCCGCGATCGCCCGCCGCCGCTCGGGCGGCGTCGTCGGCGCCACTAACAGGACCAGCGCGAGCCCGGCGGCTGCAAATGCCTCTCCGACGTCGTCGGACTCCCCCAGCGGCAGATCGGGGACGATCACCCCGGCAGCCCCCGCGGCAGCCGCCAACCGCGCGAACTCAGCAGCCCCCCCGTGCGCCAGCACCATGTTCGCGTAGACCATGAAGACCACAGGCACCCGGTCGGAGATCGACCGACAAACCTCCAGCGCCGTGGAAAGAGTGGCTCCCCCCTCCAGTGCCTTAGTAGCCGCCGCATGAATCGTCGGCCCATCGGCGAGAGGGTCAGAAAAAGGAACGCCAAGCTCAATCAGATCGGCACCCGCGTCCACATAAGCGGCAGCCACTGCCAGCGAGGCATCCCGATCGGGATACCCGGCCATCATGTACGGCATCAACGCCGCACGCCCTTCGTCCCGTGCCACTTGAAACGCAGCCAGGATCCGCCCCTCGCCGGTCAAGTCACCACTCCCCTCGCCGCAACCTCTGCTAGATCCTTGTCCCCTCGACCGGAGAGACAAAGAACATCGAATCCGGTCTCTCCAGGGTTCTCCAAGAGCCACGCAATCGCGTGCGACGACTCAAGCGCCGGGATGATCCCCTCGAGCCTGGCCAACATCGTGAACGCCGCCAGCGCTTGCTCGTCGCTGACCGCGACGTAGCTGGCCCGACCGCTGTCGCGAAGGTAGGCGTGCTCGGGGCCCGAGCCCGGATAGTCGAGCCCGGCCGAGACCGAGTGGGCCTCGAGGATCTGGCCCTCCTCGTCGGCGATGACCGAGGAGAGGGAGCCGTGCAGGACGCCGGTGACACCGGCACCGAGCGAGGCGCCGTGGCGACCGCTGGCGAGGCCCTCGCCCGCCGCCTCGACGCCGACGAGCGCGACCTCGGCATCGGGGACGAAAGGGGCGAAGATCCCGATCGAGTTGGAGCCGCCGCCAACGCAGGCGATCACCCGGGCCGGCAGCGAACCCTCCCGGTCCAGGGCCTGCTCCCGCGCCTCCTCGCCGATCACCCGCTGCAGGTCGCGGACCAAGGCCGGGTACGGCGCCGGGCCGACCGCGGAGCCAATCACGTAGTGGGTGGTGGCGACGTTGGCGACCCAGTCGCGAATCGCGGCGCTGACCGCCTCCTTCAGAGTGCGGGCGCCAGCCTCGACCGGCGCCACCTCGGCGCCGAGCAGGTGCATCCGCTCGACGTTGGGCGCCTGGCGGCGGATGTCCTCGCTGCCCATGTAGACGACGCACTCGAGGCCGAGCAGGGCGCAGGCGACCGCAGTGGCGACTCCGTGCTGGCCGGCGCCGGTCTCGGCGATCACCCGCGGCTTGCCCATCCGCTGCGCCAGCAGGGCCTGGCCGAGCGCGTTGTTGATCTTGTGGGCGCCGGTGTGGTTGAGGTCCTCGCGCTTCAGGTAGACCCGCGAGCCGACCCGCTCGGAGAGCCGCTCGGCCAGGTAGAGCGGCGTCGGCCGGCCGATGAAGTCCCGCCGCAGCGAGCGCAGCCGGTCCATGAACGCAGCGTCCTCGCGCGCCTCGGCCCAGGCCGCGGTCAGCTCGTCGAGCGCCGGAATCAGCGTCTCCGGCACGTAGCGGCCCCCGTAGGGGCCGAAGCGCTGCTCGATCGCGCTCATCGGGCCGGCGCGGTGGCCGCCTGGGCGGCCTCGAAGAAGGCGGCCATCGCCGCGTGGTCCTTGCGCCCCGGCTCCGACTCGACCCCGCTGGCGACGTCGACCGCGTACGGATGAGTGACTTCGATCGCAGCCGCGACGTTGTCCGGCCGCAGCCCCCCGGCCAGCAGCGCCGGCACTTCCGAGCGATGCCCGCGCAGCAGCTCCCAATCGAAGCTCTCCCCGGTCCCGCCCCAAAGCCCGCGACCGCGCCGATCGAAGAGATGAAAATCGGTCCGATAGGCCTCCGCGCCATGGATGTCGGCGGCACTGCCCACATGGATCGCCTTGATCACCTTCGCCCCCGTCCGCCGCGCCACCTCCGTACAGAACGAAGCCCCCTCGGCCCCGTTCAACTGCACCATCGTCAGCGAGGCGTCCTCGACAGCCCGATCGACTTCCTCCAGAGTCGGGTTGACGAAGACCCCGACAACCTCGCACTTGCGCCGGTAGGCAGCAGCGATCTCAGCCGCCACCCCCGGCTCAACGCAACGCGGACTGCCGTCGAAGTGGATCAGCCCAATGGCCCAAGCCCCGAGCCGAACCGCCTCAGCGGCATCGTCGAGGTTAGTAATCCCGCAGAACTTGACACGCATCTACCGGAGCGTACGTGAAGCCCGAGCCGGGGCCCCCTCCGAACGTTTTGCGCATCTTCGATGCGAGAGAGGAGGGGGTCCCGGCTCGGGCTGCTCGAACTATCCGATCGGAGCTTTTTCCACCGAAGCCGGCCGCTTCCCGAGCGTCACGCTAACCGTCTTTTCCTTGCCGTCGCGCAGAACCTTCAGTTCCATTTCTTCGCCCGGCTCGGCCGCATTCACGAGCTTGACCAGGTCTTCGATCGAGCTGACCTTCTTGCCGTCGATTTCAGTGACGATGTCGCCGCCGAGGCTGACTTCGGCGCCGTCGATCGTCGCCGAGGTATCGCCGCCTTCTAGCCCGGCCTTGTCGGCAGGCCCGCCCTTTTCGACGGTCTGGAGGAGAACGCCTTCCTTCACCGGCAGGTTCAACGCCCGTGCCAGTTCGGGAGTGATCGAGCCACCTTGGATACCGAGGTAGGCATGTTCGACTTCGCCCTTGGTCTCGAGCTGGTGGATCTCCGCCTTGGCGGTGTTGATCGGGATCGAGAAGCCGATGCCGACGTTGCCGTTGCCGCTGCCGCCGGTCTGGATCTGCGAGTTGATCCCGATCACTTCGCCCCCGGCGTCGATCAGCGGCCCGCCGGAGTTGCCCGGGTTGATCGCCGCATCGGTCTGGATCACGTTGTCGATCGAGAAGCCGTTGGGGGCTTGAATCTGGCGCTGCAGGGCGGAGACGATGCCACTGGTGACGGTGCGGTCGAGGCCGAACGGGTTGCCGATCGCCACCACCGGGTCGCCGACTTCGACCTTCGAGGAGTCGCCGAGATTGAGCGGGTGCAGTTCCGAGCTCGGCGCGTCGACTTTCAACAGCGCCAGGTCGGAAGCCGGATCGGCGCCGACGACTTCGGCGCTGTAGCTCTTTTCGGAGGCGCCGAGTTTGACCGAGATCCGATTGGCGCCGTTGATCACGTGGTTGTTGGTGATGATGTGGCCTTCGTCGTCGATCACGAAGCCAGAACCGGTCGCCGTCGCGGCGCCACTGCCTTCGGATTCCGATTCGCCGAAGGGCGAGAAGGTCGAGGGTTCCTGGGCCGGGATCTGCGATTCGATGAAGGCGACCCCGCCGCCGTCGCGCTTGTAGATCTGGTTGACGACGTTGGTGCCTTCGTCGCTCTTGCTGACGATCGGCGCCGTCGACGCGGTCTCGATCGTGGTCGTCTTACCGCCGTCGGACTTGATCCAGCCAGCGGAGATGGCGATCAGGCCGACCACGGCGACGAGGGCGCCACCGAGCAGGGCGGCTGCGAAGGAGGAGCGGAAGAAGCTGCGGGTCTTGTTCATGGCGCCATCGTGAACCACCGCGGTGATTCATTCATAAATACTCTTGAAAGATTGTCTAAAGAGCCTAGAACAGGTGCTCGCGGGTGCCTTCGTCGGCCCCGGTCAGCTCGCGCGTCTTCGCTTCCGGGTCGGCCGCGCTCATCAGGGCACCGCCGATCAAGACCGCGTCGACGCCGACCCGCTCCAGCTCCTCGAGCTCTTCGCGACCGGAGATGCCGCTCTCGGCGACAACGGTCTTGCCCGCCGGCACGTCCGGCATAAGCTCGAAGGTGGTCGCGAGATTGACGTGCTGCTGATCGAGATCGCGGTTGTTGATCCCGATCACCTCTGCACCCGCCGCCAACGCCCGCTCCAGCTCCTCGCCGTCGTGGACCTCGACCAGGCAGTCGAGATCGAGGGCGCGCGCCTGCTCGTGCAGCGAGCGCAGTGCCTCATCACCAAGAGCGCGGACGATCAGCAGCACCGCGTCGGCGCCATTGGCCGCCGCCTCGTAGAGCTGGTAGGGATCGACGATGAAGTCCTTGCGGATCACCGGCAGGTCGCAGGCTGCGCGCGCCTCGCGTAGGTCCTCGAGCGAGCCGCCGAAGTGCTCGGCATCGGTGAGAACTGAGAGCGCCGCAGCGCCGCCGCGCTCGTAGGCGCGAACCTGGTCGGCCACGACCGCCCCGGCGGCGATCTCGCCGGCGCTGGGCGAGCGGCGCTTGAACTCGGCGATCAGCGAGAGCCCGGGTCGGGTCAGCGCCTCGTTGAAGGGACGGTCCTCGCCGCGCGCGGCAAGCTGCGCCGCCAGGTCCTCCTGCGAGACGACGTTCCTGCGCTCCGCCACTCCCCGTCGGGCGCCATCGATCAGCTGCTCGATCATTCCCACTTGAAGCTCCAGAGCCTAGATCATCCAGACGGTCGCGCCGCCCTCAGCCGGCGAGCGAAGCGGTCGCCTGCACCAGCCGGGCCAGGAGATCGCGCGCGGCGCCGGAATCGATCGCCTCGGACGCCTTCCGCAGCCCCTCCTGCAAGTCCGCGGCGAGGCCGCCGACGTAGATCGCGGCGGCGGCGTTCAGCAGCACCAGCTCACGCCGCGGGCCCTGCTCGCATTCGAGTACGGCCCGAGTGGCGGCAGCGTTTTCCTGTGGCGAACCGCCGGCCACCGACTCCAGCTCGGCGCTCGCGAAGCCGAACTGCCCGGGCTCGACGAACCACTCCGCGGTGCGGCCATCCTCCACCTCGATCACCCGCGTGCGGGCGGAGATCGAGAGCTCGTCGACGCCGTCCTCGGCGCTCACCACCAGCGCCCGCACACTCCCGAGACCGACCAGGGCCTCGGCGATCGTCTCCTGGTAGTGG
>JGI24740J21852_10000876_pt1 | contig 13317 bp, 13 predicted proteins | sample KBSCornC6_FD_21852 | JGI IMG/M metagenome (IMG submission 21852) | reverse complement strand
CCGCCACTATTTATATTTATTATAAAGACCGGGACGACCTGATACTGCAGCTGGGAAGCAGCGTGGCTAATGAGATGATGGCCCATAGCCTGGCGGATTTTGACCCGGAAGCCTCCTTTGCCGAAGGGCTGAAAAAGCAGTGGACCAACCGGGCCCACTATTTTATCCAGCACCCGGTATCCGTGGCCTTTATAGAGCAGATCCGTTATTCGCATTATTATGAACAGATACAGAACAGCATGAAGGTAAACTTTGGCAAGGTAATGGGCCACTTTGTAACCACTGCTATTCAGAGAAAGGAGCTGAAAGAGCTGCCTTTTGAAGTATTCTGGGCCGTGGCTTATGCGCCATTGTACCAGCTGATAAAATTTCATACACAGGGCGAAAGCTACGTCAATCAAAAGTTTGCCATGACGGATGAGATCATGATGCAAACCTTGCAGCTCGTACTAAAAGCCTTAAAACCATAAGGCGTTTTTTTGCTTGCTTAACTAAGTGAGCGCTCATTTTAAATTATCTAGTATGCTAACCATCATCAAAAGCGAAAAGCGCGTACAGGTATGGGTATTTAAAACCAATATCCGCTTTAAGAAAGACCTTCTGCTTATAGCACCGCTGCTGGATCGTGCGCCGGCCATCCTGAACTGGAATGTAGACCGCAGCGATGTCGATAAAGTGCTGCGCATAGAATCCCTGCACCTGCAGGCACAGGAGATCATTAGCCTGGTACAGCAGGCCGGATACCACTGTGAAGAATTACCGGATTAACTATTTATTTAAAGCTGTTTTATGACAACGACCACTCCTTCCGCCAAAGCCACTTTTTCCTCTTACCAGGTATTTATTATCACGGTGCTTGCCTTGCTGCAATTCACGGTGGTATTGGATTTCATGGTACTTTCCCCGCTGGGGGTTATCCTGCTGGATAAACTGCACATCAATACCTCCCAGTTTGGGCTGGTAGTATCTGCCTACGCTTTCAGCGCCGGCGCCTCCGGCCTGCTGGCAGCTGGTTTTGCAGATAAGTTTGACCGTAAAAAACTACTGCTGTTCTTTTACGTCGGTTTTATCATCGGCACATTATTATGCGGCATAGCGCCTACTTACACCTTCCTGCTCATAGCCCGTGTTGTAACAGGTTTGTTCGGCGGTGTTATCAGCTCTGTAAGTTTTGCCATCATTACCGACCTGTTTAAAATGGAGGTGCGGGGCCGTGTAATGGGTTTTGTGCAAATGTCGTTTGCCGTAAGCCAGGTGCTGGGCATCCCTGTGGGCCTGGTGCTGGCTACCCATTTTGGCTGGCATGCGCCGTTCTGGATGCTCACGGTTTTTGGTACGCTGCTGGGCATTGCCATAGCCATGTATATGCAGCCTGTAACCGAGCATCTGAACAACCGTATGGATGTGAACCCGTTCTTCCATCTTATTAAAACGCTCTCGCAAAGCCGCTACCTGCTGGCCTTTTCAGCCACTACCTTATTGGCTACCGGTGGTTTTATGCTAATGCCATTTGCCAGCGCTTTTACTACGCATAACCTGGGTATAGGCATGGACCTGCTGCCCTGGGTATATGGCATTACCGGCGTATTCTCCATGATCTTTGGCCCGCTCACCGGTAAGCTGAGTGATAAGGTAGGCAAGTACAAAGTATTTGCGGCCGGGTCTATGCTTACGTTTATTACCATTGCCATTTACACCAACCTGGGTATTACGCCGCTTTTTATGGTAATAATCATTAACATTTTTATGTTCCTGGGCGTTTCATCGCGCATGGTAGCTGCATCTGCGCTGATCACAGCCGTACCTGCACCGCAGGACCGGGGCGCGTTTATGAGCATTAACTCCTCTGTGCAGCAAATATCCGGTGGTATTGGTGCTGCAGTAGCAGGGCTGCTGGTTACGCAAACCGCTTCCGGCGCTTTGTTACATTATAACCGCCTGGGTATGGTAGCCATGGTAGCTACGCTGATCACCGTAATGCTCATGTATTTTGTGAACAGAATGGTGCAGGCAAAGCCTAAGCCACAGCAGGCGCCCGCCATTATAGAAGTACCGGTGGAAGTATAACTGTATGATAACCGGAGGGGGTTTAAAATTCAGGATTTATTCGTTAATATTATACTCCGTATAAAAACGTTAAACCCCTTTAAACCCCCTCTTTTATTATGATCACTGACGCACAGAAAAAAAAGATCATTCAGATAGTGAATGTAATGGAAACCGGTACACCGGAAGGTAAATATGACCAGGTAACCATACTGGCCGATGGTAAGGGTGGCGCAAAACAGATCACCTATGGCCGCAGCCAGGCTACAGAGCAGGGTAACCTGAAGAATATTATAGAGCGTTATGTAAATGCCGGCGGTAAATTTGCCGCAAACTTTGCGCCCTACCTGCCCAAGATCGGCAAACAATCCCTGGTGAATGACGATGAATTTAAACGCCTGTTAAAAGTAAGCGCACAGCAGGATCCCATTATGCACGATGCGCAGGATGCCACCTTTGAGATCCTCTATTACGTACCTGCCACTCACTTTTTTAATGCAGAAGGTTTTACCCTGCCTTTAAGCATGCTGGTTATTTACGATAGCTTTATTCATTCCGGCGGTGTGCCCGCGGTGGTACGCGCCCGTTTCCCTGAAAAAACACCTGCCCACGGCGGCGATGAAAAGGCCTGGATCACCGCCTACACAAAGGCGCGGCAGGATTGGCTGGCTAACCATCCCAAAAAAGCGGTACGCCCTTCTGTATACCGTACCAAGTCATACCTGGTAGCCATTCAGCAGGATAACTGGATGCTGGCACAACCTTTGAATGCACATGGCGTAATTGTTCCATAACTCACGTAATTATTGCCAATGACCAGGGTGCTGCTGTTTTGTATACTCGCCTTTTTTACCGGCTGGTACGGTAAACAATCGTCCGGAGAATTAACTGCCTTACATGCCCGGCAGGGATTACCCCACTTTTTTCAGAAAATGGAAAGCGGTGGTCCCGTGGTAATAGCTTACCTGGGTGGCAGCATTACCGGCGCCAAAGGTTACCGGGTGCAAACAGAGCAATTATTTAAGGAACAATACCCGCGCACTCCCCTTACAACCATTAATGCGGGCGTAGGCGGCACCGGCTCTGACCTGGGCGTGTTCCGCCTGCAGGAGGATGTGCTGCGCTACAACCCCGACCTGGTGTTTGTAGAATTTGCGGTGAATGACGGTACAGATTCCCTGAAGGTCAGTAATGCCATGGAAGGCATTGTACGCCAGATCAAACAGCACAATGCACAAACCGATATCTGCTTTCTGTACACCATTTCAGAGCCTATGGTAAAACAGCTGCAGCAGGGTAACCTGGTAGCTTCCATGCGGTTTTCGGAAAACATTGCAGCGCATTACGGCCTGCCTTCCATTAACCTGGGGGTAGATGTGATAGATCAGCTGGAAAAGAACACCCTGGTATTTCATGGGCAAAAAGGAACGGATTACGGCGGCAAAACCGTATTTACATATGATGGCATACATCCCGGTGATGCAGGCCACCAGATCTATACCAATACCATCCGTAAAGCATTTGAGGAAATGAAACCATTAAGTGCGTCGGCAAAAAGCGTATTGCCGGCGCCGTTATTTGCCGGCAACTTTTCGCAAACCGGCGTGTATTCACCTAAAGCATTTGCACAAACCAGCGGCTGGAAAAGTGCAGCTAATATGCCGGAAATAAAAGGCTGGCTTACTGCTTTACCGGACCTGGTGTACACGGATAACCCGAAGGATAGTTTAACGATCCGTTTTAAAGGCAGTATGATCGGTGTGCAGGATATGATAGGGCCTTCATCCGCAGGTGCGTTAATAACTATTGATGGTAAGGAAACCATCCGTAAGCTGCGCTTTGACCGCCATGGCAGCTGGTTCCGGCGCAATTTCTATTTCCTGGATCCCCTGCCGGACGGCATGCACACCATTGTATTTAAGCTGGACCCGGCCCCCATCAACAAAACTAAAATGGTCATCCCCTCAGAGCTGGGCGATACCGCGAAGTACCAGCCCAACTATTTATTCATTGGTAAGATCATGCTGGTTGGGCAGCCAGCTAATTAAGAATTAACAATGAATAATTAATAATCACGGATGTGTATACTACACACAAATTAGTGATCATGGATACTTGCAGTACACATAATGCTATTATTCAGTAATGAATATGCTTGTACTGCACCCATCCATGATTATTAATTATTAATTCTTTAGCAGTTTCCATCTATATCACACGCATTACTGCTGCCAGTTTCCTGTTCGGAAAATGACCGCCGAAGCGCACTGAGGAAAGTATCTGCCGGTTGTGCGCCGGATACGGCATACTTGCGGTCTATCACAAAAAAGGGAACACCCCGTGCGCCCAGCGCGGCGGCTTCTTCCACATCCGTACGTACAGCATCGGCAAATGCATTGCCTGCCAGGGTGGTTTTTACTGTAGTGGCATCCAGGCCAATATTAGCGCCCAGCTGTGCCAGCACCTCGTGATCAGCAATGTTCTTACCTTCTGTAAAGTAGGCTTTGAACAGGCTTTCTTCAGCTGCATCGCCTAAGCCATGCTGGGCCGCCAGGTGCGAAAAGCGGTGTGCATCAAAGGAATTGGCTACTACTGCTTTATCAAAATTGTATTGCAGTCCCGCATCGGCAGCCATGGCGGTTACCTGCTCATTCATTTGTTTGGCGTGGTCCAGGGTAAAACCCTTGCGCTCCGCCAGGTATTCATGAATGCTGCCGGTACCGGTGGCCGGCAGGGTAGGATCCAGCTGGAAACTTTTCCAGACCACTGTTACATCTTCCTTATGCTCAAACTGCGCCAGGGCATGCTCAAACCGGCGTTTACCAATGTAGCAGAATGGGCACATCACATCTGACCATATTTCAATTTGCATATTTGCTTTATTATGAGAGTTTTGTAAATTAGATGTTACAACATCAAAAATACGTATATTTGCTTACCAGTGGTTAGTACTTACCATAAGGTTAGTGCTTACCAAAGGGTAACTTAAAAATACAGGCTTTATGTTAGGACCTGAAAGACAATTTGCTACCAAAGAGCAAACAGAAGAATGCCTGGGTGCATTAAGCGCCGTGCAGGATGCATTATATGTGTTGAACGGTAAGTGGAAGCTTCCCATAATTATTGCGCTGGGTGAAGGTAATAAACGTTTTGGCGAACTCCAGAAAGCAGTGAAAGGTATTTCCGCCAAGGTGCTGTCACACGAATTAAAGCACCTGGAGCTCAATGAATTTATACGCCGACATGTATACAATACCATGCCGGTATCGGTTGAATATGAGTTAACACCCTATAGCGCTACCCTGCGTAATGTAATAGAATCCCTGCGTGAATGGGGGACACAGCACCGTCATAAGATCCGCTCCCGCGCTAAAGAGAAAAAAGCGGTAGGCGTTTAAGCTATTTTCCTTAAATTCGGAATCAATCAATCAAAATCACAGACCCTTAGTGTAGCACATTGGGAGGGGCTGAAGGAAGCGGGTAATCCCACATAGGTTACAGTAAAAATCTTTTATTAAAGCACGTACCTGTACTGTAACCCCTTGTAGCGAATCGAATCAAATTTTACCGGATCTTAAAACGGGCTGTTCCTGCAGCCTTATTGTCGTTTGTATCAACCGAAAATCAATCGCTATGCTAAGAATCAAAAAGCACACGTACTATCTGTTGCTGGGCCTTCCCTTGCTTTTATTAAGCGTCACACAAGTATTTTCCCAGGTAACCACTGCCACCCTGAGCGGTATTGTAAAAGACCCCAAAGGCACCCCCCTGCCCGGGGCCACAGTGCAGGTGGCCTTTGCCAATGCCGGTATTAAACAGGGGCTGCAAACCAAGTCAGACGGGCGTTTTACCGTTCCCAACCTGCGGGTAGGCGGGCCATACACGGTAACGGTAACCTTTATGGGCTACCAGGAAAATGTAACGGATAATGTGTACCTGGAGCTGGGCCTGAACAATGCCGTGGAGATACAGCTGCAGGAAAAAGCCGTGGAGCTGAAGAATGTAGTGATCACCGGGCAATCCACCGTGTTTGATAATAAAAAGACCGGCGCGTCCATGAACATCAATAGCCGCACCATCCGCGCGCTGCCTACCATTTCCCGCTCCGCGGATGATTACCTGCGTTTAACCCCCTCTGCCTCCTTTACCTATAACGGTTTATCCTTTGCAGGGCGTAACGGGCAGTATAATAACTTTTCATTAGACGGTGCGGTGTTTAATAATCCTTTTGGGCTGGATGCCCCCACACCCGGCGGGCAAACCAACGCACAACCCATTTCCCTGGATGCCATTGACCAGATCCAGGTGAATATTGCACCGTACGATGTAACCCAGGCAGGCTTTACCGGCGCCGGTATAAATACGGTGACCAAATCAGGCGACAACAATATTTCCGGTACCGTGTATGGTTTTTACCGCAACCAATCCCTGACCGGCTCTAAGGTAGATAAGAACAAACAGGTGGTGCCAGACCTGAAACAGCTGCAGGCCGGCTTTTCGCTGGGCGGTCCCATTATAAAGGATAAGCTGTTCTACTTCGTGAACTTTGAAACGGAACAGCGCAGCGATCAGGCCAGCAGCTACGTAGCACAGAACAGCAGTAACGTGGGCCTGCCTAACACCTCCCGCGTGCTGGAATCAGACCTGATGCAGGTAAGCAGTATTCTGAAAACCCGTTTTAATTACGACACGGGTCCTTACCAGAACTTTACGCTGGACCAGAAAAGTTATAAATGGCTGTTTAAGGCCGACTGGAATATCAGCCAGAATCACCGCCTCTCATTCACCTACAACGGACTGCAGGCAAACAAGGACAAACCCGCGCACCCCAGCGCTATTGGCCGCCGCGGACCGGACTATACTACCCTGCAGTTCCGCAATTCAGGGTATGAAATGGTGAACCAGCTGCACTCTTTTGGTGCGGAATTAAAATCCAGCTTTGGCAGCAGCTACGCCAACAAATTAAGAGTGGTGTACACGCTGTTCAGGGATAAACGTAACCCGTTCTCAGCACCCTTCCCGGTGGTGAACATTTCCAAGAATGGCGTACGTTATATTGTTGCCGGGCATGAACCGTTCTCCATTAACAACCGCCTGAACCAGGATGCATTCCAGGTTACCAATAACTTCAACATGTTCCTGAACAAGCACACGCTTACGGCAGGTGCTTCTTTTGAATCTTACAAATTCGGCAACTCCTTTAACCTTACCGGTTATGGGCCTACCCTGTTCGGGGATATAGATATTAATACCTTTATTACAGAAGTACCCAGAGGCGGCAACGTAGTATTCGGCGCTTACCCGCTGGATGTGGATGTGAACTATGCCCGCAACCGCGCCGCCGCCGGTGAATGGACCTGGTACTATTTAACCGTAGGACAATTATCCGGTTACCTGCAGGATGAATGGCAGGTATCTGAACGTTTTCGTTTAACCTATGGCGTAAGGATAGATATACCGTTCTATTTTAATGCCAGCTACCGTGCGCCCAACGTAAATGCAGACGGTACTTTTGCCGGTACATTTTTAGAAGGCAAACCCACGGTGCCTAATAATGATACCCTTACCTTATTTAATGCCAACGGCCAACGGCTTACTAATGGTGTAGGCCGGGATGTGGATAATACCCGTTTCCCTAGCAGCAAGCCGCTGTTCTCGCCCCGTGTAGGTTTTAACTGGGATGTGATGGGCGATAAGACCCTGCAGGTGCGCGGTGGTTCCGGTTTGTTCACGGGCCGCTTTCCGTTTGTATGGATCGGTAACCAGATCGGCAACCCCCTGAGCAGCTTTTACAATGTAACAGACCGCGACTTTAAATGGCCACAGGTATGGCGCTCTAACCTGGGTACGGATATACGTATTCCTTTCGGTACCGTGTTCACCGTAGACCTGGCCTATACTAAAGATGTAAATGGCATGATGGTGCGTAACTATAAGCTGGGCACACCTACCGGCACCCTTAACTCCGGCACCAGCGATACACGTAAGATCTACCTGCCTTCAGACCAGGGCGCTGCCAATACTTACGCCTTTACCAATACCAGCGTAGGTTACCAGTTTAATGCCAGTTTCCAGGCGCAGCAATATTTTCAGAATGGCTTGTACCTGATGGCAGGTTATAACTACCTGATCGCAAAAGACGCCAGCTCTATTTCCGCAGAAATATCCAGCGATGCATTTGACCGTAACCCCATCCTGAATAATGCCAATGCCGCTATATTGTCAACTTCCCTGTATGGCAATACGCACCGCATTATAGCCGCTGCCTCTAAAAAATGGAGCTACGCAAAAAATAAAAAGCTGGCCACCACGGTATCCTTATTCGGTTCCCTGACTTCCGGCAACCGTTTTGCATACGTGTATGGCGGTGATATTAATAATGATGGTACTGCCACCAACGATCTGCTGTATGTGCCTACCAATGCGGAAATAGACATCATGCCTTTTACACCGCTCACAGACGTGAACGGCGTAGTACAGGATGCTGCCACGCAGCGCGCCGCCTTTAAACAATTCATTAGCCAGGATAAATACCTGCGCAAACGGCAGGGGCAGTACACGGAAAAATATGCCGGTGAAAACCCCTGGTTAAACCAGCTGGATCTGCGCATACTGCAGGACTTTGTTATCAAAGGCACTAAAAGGAACCAGACCATTCAGCTGAGCATTGACTTTGTGAACCTGGGTAACCTGATCAACAGCAGCTGGGGCGTAGTGAAGTACGCCACTACTTCCGGATACTTCCAGCCGTTGTCTGTTGCCTATAACAACAATGCGCCTACCTACCAGTTTGATCCTTCTTTGCGTTCAACATTTACATCCAGCCCCGACCTGCCTTCCCGCTGGCAGATGCAGGTGGGATTGAGGTATAGTTTTTAGTTTTTAGTCCATGGTCGATGGTCCATCGGCCATGGACTTTTTTTCTACCTTCGCATCATGAAGGACCTGCAAGCCGTATTTATCATTCCTCCCAAAGTGCATTTGCTGGACATTGCCGGGCCGGCCCACCTGTTTTATGAAGCCGCTGATTATGGTGTGCAGGTGAGGTCATATTTTGCGGCCATTGACCCAAAAGATACCCGCATTGAAAGCAGCTGCGCCCTGCATTTTTCTGACTTGGTGGATTATAATTCCATAGCGCTGCGCCCCGGGGATATGATCTTCATTCCCGGTTTGGAGGCCGCTATTTTACTGGATGAAAAATTCCTGCGTTCCACTGCCGCCTTTGGGCAATGGCTGCGGGAGCAGCATGCAAAGGGAGTAACCATCTGCTCCGTATGCACCGGCGCTTTTTTACTGGCAGCAGCCGGGTTACTGGAAGGCAGGGCCTGTACTACCCACTGGAAATACATTGACCGTTTACAGCAAAAATATCCCGGCCTGCAGGTGCGCGATAATTGTTTGTTCGTGGAATCCGGCTCCATTTTCACCAGCGCAGGTGTAGCCTCCGGCATTGACCTGGCGCTGTATATGATAGAGCAGCTATGGGGTTCTGTGCTGGCGGCACAGGTAGCCCGGGAGGTAGTGGTGTTTACCCGCAGAACAGCCGGGGACCCGCAGATCAGCATTTTTATGCAATACCGCAACCACCTGGAAAACCGTATCCATGAAGTGCAGGACCGGCTGGCGCAGGGCCTTGATCAAAACCTGAATATTGAGGAAGTAGCGGGCGATGCGCATATGAGCGCGCGTAACCTGACCCGCCTGTTTAAACGAACCACCGGCATTACTATTGGGCAGTATGTAGATAAGCTGCGCGTGGAACGGGCGGCTCACATGATAGGCGAAGGCCACACGGTGCAGGCCACCGCACGTGCCTGCGGGTTAAAAAGCACGAACCAGCTCCGCTTTCTCCTGAAAAAATACGAAACCGCGTTACCCCGCCGGCTGGAAAAGATGGCCTGAAACTGCGTTCCCTTGGCCGTATGAAATAAGCGCACCGTTTTACCTTAGTCCCTAAAACAACATTCTCATGAACACCTTTGCTTTGTATGTTGCCGCCTGCCTGCTGCTGTTATTGACCGGCTTTGCGCAGGCCGCCCATGCGCAGGACACTTATTATTGTTTGCCCTGCAACAACCCCTGTGATGATATTGCCTATAATGCCCCCGGCAGGTGTACCCATTGCAATATGGAGCTGATCAAACAAACAAAAGAAGAACATGCACGCCTGGCGGACAAGGGCCGTTTAAAAGTGGCTTTTTACCTGCAGAATGGGGTAGAGGTGCTGGACTTTGCAGGGCCGCTGGAAGTATTTAACTACGCAGGTTTTGATGTATTCATTGTTTCAAAGGACAAAAACCAGCTCTTTGCACAAGGCGTATTACGGATAACGCCGGACTATGATATTAGCAACGCACCGGCCGCAGACATTGTTGCTTTTTTTGGTGGCAATGCCGGCAAAGCAGCCAATGATACGGATGTAATTAACTGGGTAAAAAAGCAAACCAATGTACAGCACTATTTTTCCGTATGCACCGGCGCATTTATATTGGGTAAGGCCGGTTTGCTGGATGGGCTTACGGTTACCACTTTTCATGAAAGCATAGAAGGCCTGCAAACGGCGGTACCGCAGGCCAAAGTATTATCCAATGTACGTTTTGTAGACAATGGCCGGGTGATCACCACTGCCGGCATCTCCGCCGGTATTGACGGTGCTTTGCACCTGGTCGCTAAAATACGCGGTATTGAAATGGCTAAAAAAGTAGCCGCCTACATGGAGTATGATAAATGGGTACCGGATCAGGGTTTGGTAGCTAAGCAGCAATAACAGGTCATATCTTTTTGCGGTCACTTCACCCCGCAATTTACCCGTTTGGGCGGCGGGTGTTTTTCTTCCGGGTTTGAAAGGCGTCAATTTAGTGTATGAAAAGAAAATTACACTATCTGTGCATGATCATTACCCTGGCGGCCCTACTGGTAATAGGCAGCTTAGCCTATTACTACAGCTGTTATGGCGATGACTGCAACGATTATTATTACCTGGTTATTGACTATGCAAAAAAATAAGACTATGAAAAAGATTGCTGCCTTTATAACAATATTGCTGCTATGTAATATAGCAAAGCCAACCTATGCGCAAGTACAGGTGCGGGTGAATGTCGGCATACCGGTTTATTGTCCGCCACCACCGGCAAGGGTAGTGGTAGTACGCCCACGGCCTTTGATAACCCCGGTGGTGGTGAGGCCCGTGCCGGCACCTGCATACGTGATAGTGCGCCCCAGACCCAGGAGAGTGATTGTGTATTGAGTTACCTAAGGTTGCCGCCTGCGGGCGGTAGCCTTATTAATTATAGTAACAAAGGCACACTACGCCTGGCGGCTACTGTAAAGCACGCCGGTATGGCCTGCAGGCATTGTATATAACCCGGGTAACAGATACATAAAAAACGGCACAGAATTGCATTGTTGGTAATCCAAGAATCGAGTACTTTTGAGTACTAAATAAAAAATGATGGCACAGTTACCCAAGTTTATGATCGCCGACGATCCCATTACAGATCCAGACAACGAGTACATCTTTCACACAGAAAAGCCAAGGTTCTTTGCCAAACGTGTGGAAGAAGATGAAGAAACCGCTTACATTGACATTGTTGAAGAACTGGATAATGTAGATGAGTTCTTCCATAATGATCCTGACAAAAAGCAGGAATTGCTGGAGCAACTGGAGGATTGGTATTATTCTTACATGGAGTGGCTGGACGAAGATGCCGATGAAGATGATGAGGAAGAGGAGTAGTCGCTTAACCCCATTCAGGAAATATTCACCTGGTGTTCATGTTGGAATGCTGGCCGTTGTTACAGCGGCCAGCATTTGCCATTTATTTTAGTGCTGTTAACCCTCGCTTATTCTCCCCCGGCAGGTTAATGCAGCCTCTGCAAGTAACCAGCAAAGTCTTCAATAAAAGTATTACTGCGAACAAAACTGCGGGCAGGCAACAGTTGCCAGCGCCTGGTGTTCCGCTTGTACTCCCCGCGGCAAGGCCCCATTTTTGATGGTATAAACAGGTACCAATCCTGTTGTATATGCCATCCACCGTTGTTGCCACCATGAAATACAATGCTGATAAAGCCACCCTGCGGGTAGTATTTGTATCCGGGATGGTGTACGATTACCTGGGTGTGCCGCCGGAAGAATATGAGGCCATGCGCAGCTCCGGCTCCAAAGGCCAATATCTGAACGAGCACATTAAAAAGCATTACGACTACGTTAAGGTTAAAGGCTGAAAATATATTTTGAAAATAATACCGTTCGGTATAAATTTGTATCGCTAAAGGAGGCAGCTATGTCCAAAGCAGAAAAAACAAAGGCTTTCATAATTGAGAAAACGGCGCCCATCTTCAACACGAAGGGCTACGCAGGTACGTCGTTAACAGATATGACGGAAGCCACGGGTTTAACAAAAGGCAGTATTTACGGCAACTTTGATAATAAAGACGAAGTAGCGCTGGCCGCGTTTGAGCATAACCGTGCCAAGGTAGAGCAGATCATTCGCGGGGAGATGAGCAGGCACGAAAAGGTGAAGGACCAGCTGATGGTATATGTGCATGTGTATAAGGATTTTTTAAAGCACCCCTTTCCCGAAGGCGGCTGCCCCCTGCTGAATACCGCCACAGAAGCAGATGATACGCATCCTGCCTTAAAGGAAAAAGTAAGCGCAGCCATTACCCACTGGAAAAGCCGTATAGCAGCGCTTATTAAAAAAGGGATAGATAACAAAGAGTTCAGCGCTGCAGCAGATCCGGAGCAAACAGCGCTTACTATTATTGCCCTGCTGGAAGGTGCTATTATGATCACCAAGGTTACCGGCAAGATCAATTACCGCAATGCCATTATGCAGTCAGTTGAAAAACTGATCAACGATCTCTGATAATATTTTTTTACTGTAAAATATACCGATCGGTATAAAACATGAAAAGAACCATCCTGCTCATAACGGTTATTACGGCCGCTATGATGGAGCTCATAGATACCTCTATTGTAAACGTAGCCCTATCACATATGAGTGGTAACCTGGGCGCTACGCTGGAAGATACTTCCTGGGTGGTAACTTCCTACGCCATTGCCAATGTGATCATTATTCCCATTACCACTTTTCTAAGCACCCTGCTGGGCCGGCGTAATTATTATATTGGTTCGGTGATTGCCTTTACATTCTTTTCTTTCATGTGCGGGCAGGCCACCAATATCTGGATGCTGGTGGCATTCCGTTTTTTGCAGGGCATAGGCGGCGGCGCGCTGTTGTCCGTATCGCAGGCCATTGTATTTGA
>JGI24740J21852_10000875_pt1 | contig 13326 bp, 10 predicted proteins | sample KBSCornC6_FD_21852 | JGI IMG/M metagenome (IMG submission 21852) | reverse complement strand
GCTGGACCGCACGCTGCGCTCGCGCCAGCGCCCGCAGCAGTTCAGCGCGCGCTACCGGCTGGAAGACCTCGTGGGCGAGTCGCTGCCGATGGAGCGCGTGCGCACGCTGGTGCGTCGCTATGCCAAATCCGACGCCACCGTGCTCGTGCTGGGCGAATCCGGCACGGGCAAGGAGATGGTCGCGCAGGGTATGCATCAGCTCAGCGCACGGCGCGATTTTCCATTTGTCGCCATCAACTGCGGCGCATTTCCCGAGGCGCTGCTCGAAAGCGAGCTGTTCGGCTACGAGGAGGGCGCTTTCACGGGCGCGCGCAAGGGCGGCAAGACCGGGCTGATTGAAGCCGCGCACCGTGGCACGCTGTTCCTCGATGAAATCGGCGAGATGCCGCTGCCGCTGCAAAGCCGCTTGCTGCGCGTGCTGCAGGAGCGCGAGGTGGTGCGGCTGGGTTCTACCGAGCCCACACGCGTCGATATCCGCGTGATGGCCGCCACGCACCGCGCGCTGACGGACGCGGTAGAGGCCGGCACTTTCCGCGCAGACCTTTACTACCGACTCAACATCCTCAGCATTGCGCTGCCCCCGTTGCGCGAACGGCCCGACGACGTGATGCCCCTGGCCGCTGAACTGCTCGTGCAAGCCGCGCGCCGCGAACCGCGCCTGCTGCTGCGCATTGCCGATACCGAGGAGGCCGCCCGCGTGCTGGCCGGCGTTGCCGAGCCGCTGCGGCGCTACGCCTGGGCCGGCAACGTGCGCGAATTGCAGAGCGTGGTCGAACGGATCGCCGTGGAGTTGGCTTATACCGAAGACGCCAGCGCCGTCACGCAAGACGTGCTGCGGCTGATTGCGCCGGAAGTGTTTGCCCACGCCGCGCCGGGCAAATCGGCAGCATTGACGCTGCGCGAGCGCAGCCGGGGTGTGGAAACCGAAGAGATACGCGTGGCGCTGGCGGCGCACGGCGGCGATCGGGATGCGGTCTGCGCGGCGCTTGGCATCAGCAAGACGACGCTGTGGCGACGGTTGCAGATGGGCTAGATCAATAATCAGCGGCGCGGGTGTTGCGGTCGACCGGCAGGGTGACTATCGTGCAATGCTCCATAGAGCCTCACTGCGTACCGACAGGTGCGCGACCAAGAAGGTCAACACCATGGCACAACAAAGCCGCCCCCACATCATCCTCGCCAGCCTGACGCTTGCTGGCGGGTCGCGCTATCCGTCGGCTCTGGGCCATCTGCTCCGGACGGCCGCTGTTGCGGCGTATCTGGCAAACGTTTTGGAGCTCGACGACGCCGAGCAGCGGCACATCTACCTTGTGGCCCCCGTGCACGACATCGGCAAGCTGGGCATTCCGGATGACGTGCTGCTCAAGCCCGCATCCCTGACCGATGCAGAGCACGAGATCATGCAACGGCACTCGGACATCGGTGCCGACCTGCTTGCCGGAACGCCCGACCCAATTCTGCAATTGGCCGCCAGCGTCGCGCGCCATCATCACGAGCATTTTGACGGCAGCGGGTATCCCGCCGGCCTTGCTGGGGAAGACGTCCCGCTTGCCGCACGCATCGTGGCAATCGCAGACGCGTTCGACGCCATGCTGGAGCCGCGCGTCTACCGTCAAGCGATGCCGGAAGACGACGCACTCGATGCGCTGGCAGACCGGAGCGGCCAATACTTTGACCCGACGCTGGTGGAGCGCTTTCTGAACAAGGTGCCAGAGGTTCGACGCGTTCGAGCTGCTGCAGAAGGCCTGATACGGCGGTACGGCGACGTGTCGGGCGTCATCCGGTTCTACGGCGCACGAGATAAATCCCCTGCATTCCTGAGGCATATCCAGACGCTTTGATGGCGGCGCGCGGCGCAGGGCATCATTGCTGGCGGCGCACGCCCGGGTGACGAAGCGCCGTGCGTGGCGATCCTGCCAAACGGGGTAACGCTCTTCGCGTAGATGCTTGCCGCGACACCCAATTTGGCGAGCTTTAGCCGTGCAGCGCAAAGCCCACATAACCCTTTGGACGGCTTTTCGGTCGGGCCGGAACCGTGGAGAATCGCGCTCCAACCCTGCTCGCCAACCTGTAGTTCGGAATGACAGAAAACAATCCCTCGGAGACTGCCCGGCATGCCCTCAGGCTGCTGGCTTCACGCAGGTTGGCGCCCACGCCAGACAACTTTGCCTCGATCTATTACGAGATCGCCGGCAGCAAGCCAAACGGAGACGCCTCGGACGCCGAACGGATGGCGCTGGTACGGGAGTTGTGCGAACAGCTCGCGCGCACGGTGGAATGCTGCCTTCCGGTGCTCGGTGAAGACGATGCCAGCATCGGCCCCGCCGCCTGGGCGCTGATCCGGGCCTGCCGCTCCGAATTCGAAAGCCTTGCCAACCTGACCGCCAAGCTCTCGACGTTTAACCACCGGCTGTCGCTCGCGGCCGAAGACCAGAGCGAGATTCGTCGGGCGTTGCTGGGCCTGCTGCAACTGGTGTTCGAGAACATCGGCGAGCTGTCATTGGACGACCGCTGGCTGCGCGGCCAGATCGAAGCCCTGATGAAAGCCAGCGAAGCCCCCGTGAGCCTGCGCCGGCTGGATGACCTGCGGCGCCGCCTCATGGAGGTGATCCAGAAGCAAAGCTCGCTGAAGTCGAAATCGATTGAAGCCCAGGAAGAAATGAAGCGGCTGCTGGCCGCCTTCATGGAGCGCCTGTCGGCCGCCGCCGAAACCTCGGGCGAGCACCACCGCCAGATGGAAGCCTGCGCCAAGAAGATCGAATCGGCCAACAGCATCGCGGAGATCGCGCCGGCCATTCAGGACGCGCTGTCGGCCACCCGCTGGATGTCGGTGGAGTCGGCCCGCAATCGCGATGTGCTGTCGGCGATGAAGGTGAAGGCCGAAGAGGCCGCCGCCGAGGTGGCGCAACTGCGCAAGGCGCTCGACATGGCATCGGCTTCAGCGCGCCACGACCTGCTGACCGGCGCGCTCAACCGCAAAGGTCTGGAAGAGGCGCTGGAGCGCGAAGTTGCCCGGGCCGCGCGCCAGAACACCACACTCTCCATTGCGTTTCTGGACATCGACGACTTCAAGTCGATTAACGACACGCACGGCCACAGCTTTGGCGACGATGCGCTGTCGCACCTGGCCCAGGTGGCCCGCGAGTCGATGCGCCCGCAAGACACGCTCGCCCGCTTTGGCGGCGAGGAGTTCGTGATCCTGATGCCGGACACGCCGCTGGAAGAGGGCGTGCAGACCATCGTCCGTCTGCAGCGGGCGCTCACGCAGCGCTTCTTTGCGGCGGGTGACACGCGGCTGTTCATCACCTTCTCTGCCGGCGTGGCGGAAGTCGGCAAGGACGAACCACCCATGGCGGCCGTCCACCGCGCCGACCGCGGCATGTATCAGGCCAAGCGCGCCGGCAAGAACAAGGTGGTCAGCACCTGAGGCTCGCTAAAAAAAACGCTGTAATTACTCCAGCAGCGACAACGCATCTGCCAGCGGCAGCACCGTCGTGCGCGATTCAAACGCCGTGGCAAAAAGACGGTCGTGCACGATCGGGTCCGGGTCGTAGCAGCAGTCCTTCACGGTGAACAGGCGGTAGTCCGCATCGCTCGCGTGGGCAATGGACGACAGCATCACGCCCGTCGACGCAACCCCCACCATGATCAAGGTATCGATGCCCTGCGCGGAGAGCCGCACCTGCAGATCGGTGCCGTAGAACACGCTGGCGCGGTGCGCGATGATGATCGACTCATCGGGCTGCCGGCCGAGTTCCGGCGAGATGCGGTCTTCAACGAACAGCCCCAGTTGCTTGACGCCTTGCCCGTTCTTGTTCAACGGGCTGACTTCCGGATAGCCGGGGCTGAAGTGGAACTTCGCAAAATAGACGCTGACGCCCTTGGCTCGTGCAGCGTCGCACAGCTTGCGGGTGTTGGAGAGCAGTATGGGCGCCACCGACGGAAACAACGCCATGATGTCGGTCTGGTAGTGCATGACCAACAACGCCGTTTGCTTGGGGACAAGCGCGAATGTCGACATAGGGCTACACGATCAGGTACGGGATGGCGATCGACTCTATCACGCGCACCTGTGTGAATTGGTCGCAGCCGAGCGCGCCCCCCATTGCTGCCCGCCAGCCGCAGCGCTACATTACGACCTTGTCGAAAAAGGCAGACTTGGTTTGGTAAGCCCAAGTCCTTCCCTGCACTTGCATTGCGCGCAGCGGAAGCTCTGGCCGTGCCGCGTGCACTAGTCCCCCGACGAACATCGGACGCCATTCCGGCGCCCATTGTTCGTCCGTGCGGTTCTAGATGGAGACACGACGAGCCGCTCCGGTCGAACGACCACACAGGAGTAGTTCATGCACGACGCAACTGTCTACGACGTTGTCATTGCCGGCGCCGGCCCGGTTGGTTTGTTCCTCGCCTGCGAGCTGCGCCTCGCCCGTCTCTCGGTGCTGGTGCTTGAGCAAGCCGAAACCCCGCACTCACGCTTGAAGCAGCTCCCGTTCGGGATGCGCGGGCTGTCATCTCCCTCTATCGAAGCGTTCTACCGTCGCGGTTTGCTGGCCGACATTGCGGCGCAGCCTCGCGCGCAAGATGCACATAGCCACCGCAACGCGTCGACCGCGCACTGGATGCAACACCAGCGTCGCCCAGGCGGCCACTTTGCGGGCATCCAGTTTTTCCACGACAAGATCGATATCGATATCGATAACGCGCGCTGGCTGTATCGCTTACCAAGTCCGGCCGACACCCATATGGCCAGCGACATGGCACACATCGAATCCGTGCTGGCCGCGCGCGCCAACGCAATGGGCGCAGAGATCCGGCGTGGCGCCGGTGTGACAGGCTTCGAGCAGACCGGCGACGCTGTGACCATCCATGCGGGCAGTGAGACCTTCCGTGCACGCTGGCTGGTCGGATGCGATGGCGGCCGCAGCACGGTACGCAAAGCGGGCGGTTTCGAATTTGCCGGCACGGAACCGGAGTTCACCGGTTATTCCGCTGAAGTTGAACTGGCAGCGCCGCATACGCTCGCACCGGGCCGTCACTACACGCCGACCGGCATGTTCACTTACCAACCGCCCGGCACCATCGCCATGGTCGACTTTGATGGCGGCGCGTTTCATCGCACGCAGCCGGTCACGCTGGAACACGTGCAAGCGGTGTTACGGCGGGTTTCCGGCGCGGATGTCACCGTCGCGGCGCTCAAGCTTGTGACCACCTGGACGGACCGCGCGTTTCAAGCGACCACCTACCGCAACGGGCGCGTGCTGCTCGCTGGCGATGCAGCGCACACGCATTCACCGCTGGGCGGCCAGGGGCTGAACCTCGGCCTGGGCGATGCCATGAATCTTGGGTGGAAGCTCGCCGCCACCATTCGTGGCGACGCGCCCGACGGTTTGCTCGACAGCTACACGCTGGAACGGCACCCCGTGGGCGCGCAGATTCTCGATTGGTCGCGCGCGCAGGTTGCGCTCATGCGGCCAAGCCCCAGCACGCGCGCGCTCGCAGCGATCATCCGCGACCTGATCGAGACGCGCGACGGGGCGACCTATTTTGCAAGCCGCGTCTGGGGTCTCTCGCTGCGTTATGTCCTGGGCGACGGCCACCCGCTGGCTGGCCGCAGCGCGCCCGACTTTGCGCTGGCCGACGGCACCCGCCTTGGCGAGCGCCTGCGCAATGGCAGAGGCCTGTTGCTGGATTTCACCGCAGGCGCGTCGCTGCAAATGCTGGCAGACGGGTGGAATGATCGCCTCGTCTATGTCGCTGGCGACGCGACCCACGCGCAGGGCCGGAGCGCCGTGCTGGTGCGCCCAGACGGCATCGTCGCGTGGGCGGCCGAGGGGGCAGTGAGCCAGGCGGAACTGGCTCAAGCCGCCATGCGCTGGTTTGGCGAGCCTGACTGACCATGCATCATGAAACGCCCAGATTCAATTCAAAATGATGCGGTGCTTTTAGCCTTTTAATTCAAAGTTTCGACATCAGAATCTCGTAAGGATCGTAAGAAAACGCTTTAAAAACAGGCTGAATAAGGTGTTCGCAAGGGAAAAGCAACACGCAGGTTAAAGACGAAAACATCATGGTCGATGAGCGGATGGCGATGCCGTGAGGTCGACTCCGAAGTCTTTAACGCAAGCAGGCCGTTCCAACTGGCTGCCCCGCAGAACGGCGGTACAACTTTCCAAGCGAGAACATCATGGGATTCCAACAAGGGCTGAGCGGCCTGAATGCCGCGTCCAAATCGCTAGACACCATCGGCAGCAACATCGCCAATGCCAACACCGTCGGCTACAAGAAAGCGACCACCGTGTTTGGCGACGTGTATGCACGCTCGCTGGTGGGCGCGTCGGACAACCAGATCGGGCAGGGCGTGAACGTGACCCGCGTGTCGCAGTCTTTCACCCAGGGCAATGTCACGCGGACGGGCAATCCGCTGGACATCGCTATCAATGGCACGGGGTTTTACCGCATGGTGGACCCGGGCAGCGGCCAGGTTTCATTCACGCGCAACGGCCAGTTTCATACCGACAAGAACGGCTACATTGTCTCCGCCACGGGCCAGAACCTGACCGGCTACGGCGTGGATGCAACGGGCAAGGTCAACACGGCTGCGCTGGTCAACCTGCAGATTCCCGTGAACGATCTGGCGCCGCTGGCCACCACCAGCACCGTGTTTGGCGTCAATCTGGATGCGGGTGCCAAGGTGCCCGCCACCACGCCGTTCTCGGCCACCAACTCGGCCACGTTCAACCACTCGGTGTCGCAGCAGGTGTACGACGGCACGGGCAAAGCTCATACGCTCACCAATTACTACGTGCGCACCGCCACGGGGTGGGACGTTCACGCCATGGTGGATGGCGCGGCACCCACAGGCGGCAACCCGATCAGTACGCTCACCTTCAACGGCAGCGGGCAATTGACCTCAACGCCGTCCAAAGTGAACGTGGCCTTTGCCGGCATGAGCATCGGCAGCATCGACATGACGGGCACCACGCAATACGGCGGTGGCTATAACGACACTGCGCCGGGCGTCTCGCAGGATGGCTACGCCACCGGGCGCCTTGCCAGCTATGCCGTGGGCAACGACGGCACGGTGATGGCGCGCTACTCCAACGGCCGCACCGCCGTGCTGGGCCAGTTTGCGATGGCCAACTTCAAGGCGCCGGACGGCCTGCAGAACATCGGTGGGAACCAGTGGGTGGAGACGGTCGATTCGGGGGCGGCCAATCTCGGCACGCCGGGCATGGGGTCATTCGGTTTGTTGCAATCGCAATCTGCGGAGCAGTCGAACGTGGATCTGTCTGCCGAGCTCGTCAACATGATCGTTGCGCAACGCTCGTATCAGGCCAACGCCCAGACCATCAAGACGCAGGACACGATCCTGCAGACGCTGGTTAGCCTGCGTTGATCGCCCACGCTGCTGATTCTGACTCTGACGAGGCCACCAATTGATCCGCTCCCTGTGGATTTCCAAGACCGGGATGGACGCCCAGCAAACACAGCTGGACGTCGTGTCCAACAACCTGGCGAACGTCAACACGACGGGCTTCAAGCGTTCGCGCGCCGTGTTCGAAGATTTGCTGTATCAGAACGCGCGCGAGCCGGGGGCCCAGTCTTCGCAGCAGACCACGTTGCCCTCCGGTCTGCAGATCGGCACCGGCACGCGCGTGGTCACGACCGAGCGGCTGCACACGCAGGGCAACCTGACCAAAACTGGCAATTCCACCGACGTGGCCATCAACGGCAACGGCTTCTTCCAGGTGCAGATGCCCGATGGCACGCTGGCCTACACGCGTGATGGCAATTTCCAGATCAACGCCCAGGGGCAGCTTGTGACCTCAAGCGGTTACCCGGTGCAGCCGGCCGTGACGGTGCCGCAGAACGCCACCAGCCTGACCGTCGGCAAGGACGGGGTTGTGACGGTCACCATGCCGGGCACGGTCAACAACACGCAGGTGGGTACGTTCCAGCTGGCCAACTTCATCAACCCGGCCGGCCTGCGCAGCCTGGGCGAAAACCTGTACGCCGAAACCGAAGCGTCGGGCACGGCCAACCTGGCCAACCCGGGCTCGAACGGCGTGGGCGCGCTCAATCAGAACTACGTAGAAACGTCCAACGTGAACGTGGTGGAAGAAATGGTCAACATGATCCAGACGCAGCGTGCGTATGAGATCAACAGCAAGTCGGTCCAGACGTCGGACCAGATGCTGGAGAAGCTGTCTCAGCTTTGAGCTGACGGCGCAGTTTTTGAGGATGTAGTGCGATGCATACCCCCCCGGTTTACTCGCTCCAGAATGGCAAGCACAGCGGCCGCGCTGTGTCTGCTGTTCGAGTCGTTCGATTGGCCGTGCTTGGCACGGCCGCCTTGCTCGCTACGGCGTGCGGCATGCTGCCGCCGCCGGCCCCGATCGTGCAGGGTCCGACAACCGCGCGCCCACCGATGCCGGTGATGGCGCCGCGCCAGAACGGGGCGATCTACCAGGAAGTGGCATCGGGCAGCGGCGGTTTCCGCGGCATGTTTGAAGACCGCCGCGCCCACATGGTGGGCGACACGATCACGATCGTGATCACTGAAAACACGGCGGCCAGCAAGCAGACTTCGGGCAGCGTCAACCGCACGGGCAGCATGAGCGCTTCGGTGCCGACGTTTGCCGGCATGAACCCGGGCGTGCTGTCGCTGCTGGGTGTGTCGGCAAGCGACGCCAACAAGTTCGACAGCAAGGGCGCCAACGGTGCGCAGAACAACTTCACGGCCACGATTACCGTCACGGTGGTGGAAGTGCTGGGCAACGGCAACCTGGTGGTCAGCGGCGAGAAGCAGATGGCCGTGGGCCAGGGCACCGAGTCGATCAAGTTCTCCGGCGTGGTCAACCCGACCACCGTCAACAATCAAAACACCGTGTTGTCTACCCAGGTGGCGGACGCACGCATGGAATACCGCGGCACGGGCTATGTGGCCGAAGCCCAGCAGATGGGCTGGCTGTCGCGGTTCTTCCTGACCGTGTCACCGTTCTAAGGGATCTGCCATGACTTTGCATCGATTCATCGGCGCAGCCCTGGTGGCACTGAGCGCAATTTCGGCGGTTGTTTCGTCAACGGCACACGCTGATCGCATCAAGGATCTGACCACCGTTGCCGGCGTGCGCGACAACGCGCTGATCGGCTACGGCCTTGTCGTCGGCCTGGACGGCAGCGGCGACCAGACCACGCAAACCCCGTTCACGGTCCAGAGCTTCAACAACATGCTCACGCAGTTCGGCATCAATGTGCCGGCCGGCGCGAGCATCCAGCTCAAGAACACCGCCGCCGTGGTGGTGACGGCCACGCTGCCCGCTTTCGTGCGGCCGGGTCAGACCATCGACGTGACGGTGTCGTCCATCGGTAACGCCAAGAGCCTGCGTGGCGGCACGCTGCTGCTCACGCCGCTCAAGGGCGTGGACGGCCAGCTCTACGCATTGGCACAAGGCAACGTGGTGATTGGCGGCGCAGGCGCATCGGCCAATGGCAGCAAGGTGCAGATCAACCAGCTCGGCGCCGGCCGTATCGCCAATGGCGCGACGGTGGAGCGTGCCGTGCAGGCCACGGTGGGCGAGGCGGGCAGTATCCAGCTCGATACCGGCACGACAGATTTCGGCACCGTGCAGAACATCGTCACCGCCATCAACAAGCAGTTCGGCACGGACACGGCGCAGGCCGCCGATGGCCGCACGATCAACGTGCGCGCACCGGCCCTGGCGTCGGACCGCGTTGGCTTTCTGGCCAAGCTGCAGAACATTGACGTGACGCCGGCGCTGGCCGCCGCACGTGTGGTGATCAACGCCCGCACGGGCTCGGTGGTCATGAACCAGCTCGTCAAGCTCGAGCCCTGCGCGGTGGCGCACGGCAGCCTGTCCGTCACCATCAGCACGGACCCGGTGGTGAGCCAGCCGGCGCCGTTCTCGCAAGGGCAGACAGTGGCGGGCGCGCGCTCGAACATCGAGGTCAAGCAGCAAGGCGGCAGCCTCATCAACGTGAAGGGCGGCACCAACCTGGCGGACGTGGTCAAGGCCATCAACGCGATTGGCGCCAACCCGCAAGACCTGATCTCGATCCTGCAGGCGATGAAGGCGGCCAACGCGCTGCGCGCCGATCTGGAAATCATCTGACGCTGGAGAGGCCACGATGAATCAAACCGACCTCACCAGCCGCCTGGCGCTCGATTCCAAGGGTTTCGAGTCGCTCAAGCAAACGGCACGTACGGATCCGACCGGCGCCGCCAAGACCGTCGCCAAGCAGTTCGACGCGATCTTCGTGAACATGATGCTCAAGCAGATGCGCGATGCGTCGCCACAGAACGGGCCGCTCGATTCGTCGTCGAGCAAGATGTACACGTCGATGCTCGACCAGCAGCTTTCGCAGACCATGGCCTCGCGCGGCGTGGGCGTGGCAGACCAGCTTCTGAAGCAGATGCTGCGTCAGGCCAACCATGTGAACCCGGATGCGGGCGGCAAGGTGAATACCGCGCTGTCCAACACGACGGCCACCAATACCGCGCTGCCGGGTGCTGCCGGTGCCACGAGCGATGCCGCCAAGGCCATCGCCCGCTCGTCGCTCAACAGCATGGCCGCGGCCGTCGCGCCGGGCACCGAAGACGACGGTTCGGGCATCAGCACCGTACCGCGCCCGGGTCTGGAAGAACGCGTGCAACGTGCACTGGCCGCCCTGCGCAAGCAGGCGGATGCGCAAGCCCAGGCGCCGAGCGCACCGCCAGAGGTTGACCTGTCGACGGTGGCCGCTGAGCCGCGCGGCGAGCGCATGACCAGCTTCTATAACAAGCTGATCGGCCACGCGTCGCAGGCCGCGCAGGAAACCGGCATTCCGGCCAACTTCATGATCGGCCATGCCGCGCTGGAGTCCGGCTGGGGCCGCCGCGAGATCAAGGCAAAGGACGGCACGAACACGCACAACCTGTTCGGCATCAAGGCTGGCGGCTCGTGGGCAGGCAAGACCGCCACGGTAACCACCACCGAATACATCGGCGGCGTGGCCCACAAAGTGCAGGAGAAATTCCGCGCTTACAGCTCGTACGCCGAGGCGTTCAAGGACTACGCCAACCTGCTGGCCAACAACCCGCGCTACAGCAACGTCGTGGCAGCCGGCAACGGCAACGATGCGGCGTCGTTTGCCAAGGGCTTGCAGCGCGCAGGCTACGCCACCGATCCGAACTACGCCCACAAGATCATGGCGGTGCTCAAACAGATCGTTTGAGTGATCTAAGAGCCATATTTTGGCGACGACGGCCGGCTCAAGTTTGCGCTTGTCCGGCCGATGTTGTTTCTAGAGCTTATTCCGGCGGCTTCGTGCTGCCCGCACCGAGACAACTATGAGCAGCTCCCTTCTGAATATTGGCGCGTCCGGCCTGCGGGTTGCCGATATCAACCTGCAAGTGACCGGCAACAACATTGCCAACGCCAGCACGCCCGGCTATTCGCGCCAGGAAGCCGTGCAGACGGAAAACATTCCGCTGTACGCCGGCGTGGGCTATCTCGGCCAGGGCGCCAATGTCACGACCGTCAAGCGCATCTACGACCAGTTCCTGACTGCACAGGTGCAAAGCGGCCAGGCCTCGACCAGCGCGGCCGACCAGCTCAATAGCCTGGTGTCGGGCTTGAGCCAGTACATGTCGGACAGCAACAGCGGCCTGACTTCGTCGCTCACCAGCTTCTTCAACGCCGCCGATGGCCTGGCCTCCAAGCCGTCGGATACCACCGCGCGCCAGGTTTTCCTGAATGCGGCTGCGGGCCTGCAAAGCCGATTCAATTCGATTGCCGGGCAGCTGAGTTCGCTCAACAGCCAGGTCAATACGCAGGTGCAGACGCAGATCAGCTCGGTCAACGGCACCGCGCAGCAGATCGCCTCGCTGAACGACCAGATTTCCAAGGCGGAAGCGTCGACCGGCCAGCCGGCCAATGATCTGCGTGATCAGCGCGACCAGCTTGTGCAGACGCTCAACCAGTCGATCAAGGCGAGCGTGGTGCAGACCGGCGACGGCCAGTTCAACATCTATGTGGGCAATGGCCAGGCGCTGGTGCAGGGCAACCAGAGCTACCAGTTGACGGCGGTGCCGTCGCAGTACGACCCGACGCAACTGTCGGTGGGGTACAAGAGCCCGGGCGGCACGGTCAACATCGACGACAGCCAGCTCGGCGGCGGTGCGCTCGGCGGCCTGATGGACTTCCGCAACAACACGCTCATTCCGGCGCAGAACAGCCTGGGCCGCCTGGCCACGGCTGTGGCGGCCGACGTGAATGCGCAGAACAAGCTCGGCATGGACGCCAACGGCAAGATGGGCACGGATCTCTTCTCCGTGGCCAGCCCGAGCGTTGCGCCCAGCACGAACAACACCGGCAGCGGCACGCTCACTGCCAGCATCACCAACGCCAATGCGGGGCAGGGTTACGACTATCAGGTGAAGTTTCAGGGCGGCGCCTACACCGTTTCGCATTATCCGGACGGCTCCGCCTCCGTAACAGTGTCGAGCTGGCCGACCACGATTGACGGCGTCACGCTCAACCTGTCGGGCACGATGAACAGCGGTGATTCCTTCCTGGTGCGCCCGACCGCCAACGCGGCGGCCACCATGCAGACGCTCACCACCGATTACCACAACGTGGCTGCGGCCTCGCCCGTGGTGCTCAACCAGGGCAGCAACAACACGGGCAGCGCCACGGTGTCGTCGCTGGGAGTGGACAGCACGTATGCCGGTTCGCCGCTCGCCTCGCCGGTCAACCTGACGTACAGCTCGGCCGTGGGTGGTTCGCTGTCGGGGTTTCCGGGCAGTGTGACGGTCACGGTGGGCGGCACGTCGACCACGTATACGGGCGGCACGGCGCCGTACACGCAGGGCGCGACATACGCGTTCAACGGTGTGCAGATGACGCTGTCGGGCTCGCCCGGCAACGGTGACACCTTCGCCATTTCAGCCAACACCGCCAACAGCACCGACAACCGCAACGCCAGCGCGCTGGCCAAGCTGCGCAACAGCAACCTGCTGGACGGCGGCACGACCTCGATCGGCTCGGCATGGAACAACCTCGTCACCCAGGTGGGTGTGCAGGCCAACCGGGCCAGCACCAACCTGACCTCGCAGAAGGCGCTGCTGGCCAGCTCCACGCAACAGCAGCAGTCGGTGTCGGGGGTGAACCTCGATGACGAGGCGATGAACCTGATGAAGTATCAGCAGGCCTACCAGGCCTCCGCCAAGGTGATGCAGACGGCCAATTCGCTGTTCGCCAGCCTGCTGTCGATTGCAGGTGGCTGATCGGGCGACTGAAGAAAACGCCCCGCCTGCCGATAACG
>JGI24740J21852_10000874_pt1 | contig 13335 bp, 7 predicted proteins | sample KBSCornC6_FD_21852 | JGI IMG/M metagenome (IMG submission 21852) | reverse complement strand
TAAACCACGCAGTACCGGCGCCAGTGCACTCGCCTGCTGCAGACGGGTTTCTTTGGGAGCAGGCTGTGAGCGCGCGCCACCAAATACCGGCCCCTTTTTACCATAATTTTCTTCCAGGTAAGCGGCACAACGCTCTATTACTTCCAGGGTGTTAATGTAGCTTTCATAAGCAGTATCGCCCCAGGTGAACAGGCCGTGTGAGCCCAGCATAATACCACGGATACCCGGGTTTTCGTTGAGGCACTGGCGTAATTTCAGGCCCAGGTCAAAACCGGGACGCTGCCATTCCACCCAGCCAATGGTGCCGTTAAACAGCTCCTGCGTGATCTTTTTACCATCTTTCGCCGCTGCTATGGCAATGGCAGCATCCGGGTGCAGGTGATCAATATGTTTAAAAGGCAGGAAGCCGTGTAAAGGCGTATCAATAGACGGAGCTTTAGAGCTGAGGTCAAAAATGCAGTGGTTAAAAAGCTCTACCATTTCATCTTCAAACTCAATGCCACGGTAAATATTTTCCAGTGCGCGCAGGCGCTCTACATACAATGCTGCCAGCCCGCTTTTTTTCAGTGTACCCAGGTCGCCGCCGGAACCTTTCACCCACATTACTTCTGTTTGCTTACCGGTTAAGGGGTCGGTAGACATTACCTTGCACGACGTATTACCGCCACCGTAGTTGGTAAGCCGCAGATCGGCGCCCAGCAGGTTAGAACGGTAAATTAACAAAGCCACTTCATCACCGGCCAGGGATGCGGCTTTGGCTTCGTCCCATAAATAACTTACATGTTTGAAATTAGTAGATGCAGAAACTGACATATGTTTGTGTACTTTATTTTTTTGATTGCTGAAAGCTAAAAGCTGAAAGCATAAAGCTTCCCGTATTTTGCTTTGTGCTTTATGCTTTATGCTTTGTGCTATTCCAACGAATTACCATATCCCACTAACAACACAGATATCATAATAGTAATGATCCCCGCGATGATGGTGCCGTATGTTTTTTTACTTACCCCTTTCCACTCCCTCAGCGTAATGCCCCACAAACTGGATACCATGATGATAAACGCCATATGCAGGATCCAGGAGCTGGCGCCGTTGCCCAGCTTACTTTCGCCCATTCCGTAAAAGAAGAATTGCAGGAACCAGGTGGTGCCGGCAATAGCGGCAAACAAATAATTGCTGGCCAGCGGCGTGGATTTATCCGTATAGTTACCAAAGGTCTTATTACGCGCGTTTAACAGCATGCACCAGCATAAATTCGTGGTAAGCCCGCCCCAGAGCAGCACTACAAAGATCACATTGTTCTGGAACAGCGGGTTGCTGCCCTGCTGTACGGCTATCTCCGCCATAGGTTTACCTGCTTCAATACCAAAGTTGAAACAGGCGCTTAAGATGCCGGATACCGTGGCTACCAGCAGGCCTTTACGCAGGTTAAACTCCTGTATGCTCTCTTTCTTCTTATCTTCCGGTAATTCCCTCTCTTTCATTACCCCGGCCTTACCGCAAATAGCAATGCCTAATAAACATACTACTACCCCGGCCAGCACCAGCAAACCGCTGTTGCTGTGCAGCATGGAGGAAAAGGTTACAGCGCCTGCCTCATGACCAAACAGATCACGGTAAATAGGCGGTATCAATGAACCAAATGCAGATGTATACCCCAACGCTACAGACATCCCTAATGACAAACCCAGGTAGCGCATGGCCAGGCCAAACGTTAACCCGCCAATGCCCCAGAGCACGCCCATGAAATAGGTCCAGAAAAGTGTGCTGCTGCCGGTGTTGCGGATAATGGCCAGGAAGTCCGGCACGGTGATCCAGGCAGCCAGGAAAGGCACTATGAGCCAGGAAAAGAAACCGCCTACGATCCAATAACTTTCCCAGGCCCAGTTCTTTACTTTCTTGTATGGAATATAAAAACTACCGGAAGCAAAGCCTCCGATAAAATGAAAAAAAACGCCTAAAATAGCTTGCATAAATGTGGAATTGTATTTTATATCAGTCCTTTAGCGGTAAACGCGGCTGCGTTCTGCCTGGATGACTAAAAATAAAGAAAGGTGGAGAAGGAACTATCCTATACATACCCAGTTTGAATTACGAATTAGTCAATTATGAATTGGGTTGAATGCAAAATGCTTAACACCGAACGCTAATGCAGCCGGCAGTATGTCCGTGCACAAGATCAGCGTTAAGCATTAAGCATTCAGCGTAATTCGTAATTATAAAAAGAGTTCTGCCAGTAGTTCGTAAGACCGCAGGCGGTCTTCAAAATAATCGGTGATGGTGGCAATTACGATTTCATCCACCTTATAATCATCGGCCAGCTGCAGCAGCTGTTCCTTTACCTGTGGCGGGGTACCGGTGATCATGCGGCCGCGGTTATGCAACACCCGCTCCCACTCTGCCGGGGAATACTGGTAATCTTTGATCTCGTCGTAGGAAGGTACTACATCTATCCGGCCTTTTTCCAGGTTTAACAGGCGATGGTCCATTACAGACTGCAGCTGCTGCGCCTTTTCCTCCGTATCTGCGCAAAAAACAAAAATGCCCACACTGGCCTCCGGCTCCTGCAGCCAGGGCGAAGGGCGGAACTGCTCCCGGTAATTTTGCAGCGCCTGCGGGCCGCCTACCGGGTAAATGAAATGGGCAAAGGAAAGGGCTATGCCATAATGGGCGGCCAGCAAACCGCTTTCCCCGCTGGAGGTCAGCATCCAGAGGTCCGGCATAGTATCTATATGCGGAATGGCTTTTACCTTTTCATGTACAGAGCCGGTATTGGCATTCTCGCTGAGATAAGCCTGCAGGTCGGCCACCTGCTGTACAAATTCCCGCGGGTTAAAGCTGTTGGATGGGTTGAGCAAATGCGCCGTAATACGGTCGCCGCCCGGCGCCCGGCCTATGCCCAGGTCAATACGCCCCGGGTACAGGGCTTCCAGCAAACGGAAGTTCTCCGCTACTTTTAAGGTGCTGTGATTGGGCAGCATTACGCCGCCGGAACCCACCCGTATGCGCTCAGAAGCTGCTGCCAGGCGGGCAATCAATATTTCCGGGGCAGAGCCGGCTAATGTAGCGGTATTGTGATGTTCTGATACCCAGTAACGGGTAAACCCTAAACGGTCTGCTAATTGCACCAGTTGAACGCTTTCCTGTAGTGCTTCCACGGCATTGCTGCCTTTACGGATGGGAGATTGGTCTAAAACGCTGAGCTTAAGTTTCTTTTGTCGTGCCATAGTATTAGAAATGTGGCAACGGTTGCAGGCAGGAACAATTAATAATTAAGAATTAATAATTGCGGAGGCAAATATAACGATTGTTGGTGGATTTGGATGATGGAATATGGATGCAGACTTGTTACGAAATTACCGGGCACTGAACAGAATTACAATTAATAGTATAGCCACCCGCTACACGATCTACCCAATTATTAATTATTAATCATTAATTCTTAATTCTGTTATACCCCTGCACCGCCCTGATCTCCGCATAGCTCACCTCATCGCCTAAACGCTGGCGGATAGCGCCGGCAGCAGCAGCTCCCATAGTGGCCAGGAGCGGCAGGATCTTATCTATTTTTTCCTTGGATACAAAACTTTCCAGCGCCAGCTCCCCGGCCCCTACGCATTGGGCCAGGTGGCCCTCTACCGTACCAATGGTAAGCTGCCTCAGGTCCGCTATTTCTGCTATGCTTTTACCGCCCAGGTACAGCTCTAGGCTGCCACGGCGGCTGCTGCCCACTTCTGCTTTCTGTTTTCCGGGTTTGGCAGTAGCGGTTTGGTTGCGCAGCTGACTATGATCTGTTAAGCCGGCATTAAAGGTAGTGTCGCAATAACTGGCCTGCCATATCTGCTGCAGCTTAAACCACAGCGCGGCTTCCAGGGTTTCCAGCTGATCCTGGTACTTACGTTGTTTGGCGCCTTTTACCGTAGCCTTATGTTCTTGCAGGGGTTTGATCAGCTCATCGTACACCGCCTGCGTAAAATAACCAATGGCTTTATTCATCCGCTCCTGTATGGGCGAAGGATCGGCGGTTTGCACCACCACATCCAGCAGGCTGCCTAACTGCTGCCGGAACTTCTGGGCTACCTGCTGCTGCTGTACGGCCTTTTGCTGTAAGGTGCTGTTTAACAACAGCGCGGCTTCCATATCCGGCAGCTTTTTACCCGGCAGCCAGGCGGCATGCGCCTGTAAGGCCAGCAGCAATTTTTGCCAGTTAAATACCTGCTTCAGGCTATTGGACCAGAATACACGCCGTTCCATATCCAGCAGCACTTCCAGCTCATTGGCCGCATTTTCTTTAGCGGCAAAAGCTATTACCTGCTCATCATTCCGGATAGCGGCTGCATGAATGCGGGAATGCAGCACCAGCCCTTGCAGCGAGGTACAACGGCTTAGCGCCACGTATACCTGCCCTGGCGCAAAGGCGCTGCCGGCATCAATAATGGCTTTTTCAAACGTAAGGCCCTGGCTTTTATGAATGGTAATGGCCCAGGCTAGGCGAATAGGATACTGTGTAAAGCTGCCCAGCTCCTCTTCTTCTATACGGTTATCGGTTTTATTATGCGTGTAGCGGATGTTACGCCAGGTTTCCTTTTCCAGCTGCAGGTCTTCCCCGCTGCCGGCCAGGGTAACAATAATGCGGTCTTTATCAATAGACTTTACGGTGGCTATCTTTCCGTTGTAATAACGTTTTACTTCTGCCAGATCGTTCTTAATGAACATTACCTGTGCACCGGGTTTCAGCTGCAGCACCAGCTCTGTGGGCAGAGCTTTATCACTGAAATCGCCTTCTATGGCGCCTTCAAAACGGTGAACAGGCCCGGGCACGGCTGCCAGGCGGCTGGCATTAATTTCATCGGCCCGGCGGTTATGCGTGGTTAATACAATGTACTGCTGCTCCTGCCCGGTAAAGGATGGCTGGTAGCGCTGGTTCAGCAATTCCAGCTGTGCTGCGGTAGCATTATTATTGCGGATCCCGTTCAGCAGGTCAATAAAAGCGGCTTCATTCTGCCGGTAGATCTTTTTCAGCTCCACATATAACGGCGGCGCTTCTTCCAGCACTTTGGCATGAAAGAAGAATACGCCGGCATAATGTTCTTTGAGGATCTGCCATTCTGTATCCGGCACTACGGGCGGCAGCTGGAACAGGTCGCCAATGAACAGTACCTGCACCCCGCCAAAAGGCAACAGGGGCTGGTTACGGAAATGGCGTAAAATAGCGTCTATAGCGTCCAGTGAATCGGCCCGCACCATGCTCACTTCATCAATGATCAGCAGCTCCAGGTCGCGCAGGATCTCCTTTTTATCGTGATTAAAACGGATGCTGCGGAATAGCGCATGCCGGTCCATGCTTACATCATCATCCTGCCCGAAACCTCTTTTGGTACCGGGTATGAACGGCCCAAAGGGCAGCTGGAAAAATGAGTGCATGGTAACGCCGCCGGCATTAATGGCGGCTACACCTGTAGGGGCTATCACTACCGTGTTCTTGGCAGTGTATTCCCTGATATGTTTCAGGAAAGTGGTTTTACCCGTGCCGGCTTTACCGGTTAAAAAGATATGGCGGTTGGTTTGCTGTATAAAGTCTGCCGCCAGTTGAAACATGGTGTTACTGCTATCTGTTGGGGGCATAAATAAAATGTAAAACGGCGAAGATAGCGAAAAAAATAAAAAGCCCGCTGCGGTTGGTTAGGCTATTCAATATTCTAACCAGGCAACGGGCAAAGCTTCTTTGAAGGGATCAACCTTATTGAAACTCATCACAAAGGAAAAAAACGTGTGCCGGTAATTATTATCTTAAAGGTCATAATAACAGTGCAAAACGTTTGGCAGGCTGTTCAGACTTTGGCATGGTTTTTTGTTATGAGGATTGTAATTTGCAATTGTAATCCAACTATTTACGGGCATAACAACCTTTTCCCGCCTATAACCATTCACCCTCTTTATAATTGTTTTTAACCCGCTGGCGGTTTTAACCGGCGATGCCGGCTTGTATTTATTAATTGTTGTAATAACGGTGCATGAAGGATAATCGCTTTACCATATCTTTTTCGCCCGGACCTGTAAAACGCCTGCTGGCGCAGCTGGCAGCGGCTTTTGAACCTTATGGCAAAAGCACAGTGAAGGCGGAGCATAACCGTATCTACCTGCCGCAGGCATTGGGTAACGGTTTTATTGAATGCCGGGAGCTGTTTAACGGCCTCTCCTGCCTGTTATGTGATGTTACCTGGCAGCAGCAGGCATTACTGGTATGCCCGGTGCAGGAAAAGGAACATTACTATATGAGCGGCTGCCGCTATGGTTTTCAGCAGCCTTATTTTACAGACGCCAACCATACCGGGCAAGACCTTTCCATTCACAGCGATTGCCTTTTTGTACACAGCACACAGTTAAGCAGCAGCTTTCTTTTCCCGGCAGGCCAACGGCAACGGGTATATGTAATGATGATGACGCGCAGCTTTGCCATGGAGGAATTACGCCTGGCCGCTGATACACCCAGGCAAGGGCTTATGCAGGATTTTATTCAGCAGCTGCCCTTCAGCAGCATTATACCGCTGCCACTTAGTGTACAGCACCATATGGACCAAACCTTTGAGCAGCTAAACGAAGGGCCCAACGCTACTTTCATTCACCGCCCCGCGCTGATCAGCGCAGCCTATAACCTGCTGCACCAATGGTACCTGCACTTTTTTACGATGGAAGAACAACAGGCCGCCTATTATGATACCAACCTGCAGGATGTAATAAGGGTGAAAGACCTTTACGTAAGCGACTTTGGCGCCCCTCCCCTTACGGTGGAAGAGCTGGCCCGCATGTGCAACATGAGCGTTACAAAATTCAAGAGCGTGTTTAAATCCATGTTCGGCATGAGCTGTTACCAGTATTACCAGGCGCAGCGCATGGAGTATGCCAAACAGCTGCTGGGCAGGCAACAGCACCCTATCAAGGAAATATCCTACATGACGGGTTTCCAGAACACGGCCAACTTTACCCGTTCTTTTAAAAAAGCATTTGACATATTGCCCAGGGATTTTCAGAAAGTAGTACGGAATATGGAACAGTAAAAAAAATGGAGGTAATAAAAATTACCTCCCGTACATTTTCAGTTCTAATCTGTAATAACAATTAAACTCCTGCAATGCAGGGTCGCTTTGGCCTAAAAGTAGGCAACCGGATCCTTTCCAAATTGCCTATTCAGGCAAAATAACAGTGCATTCCGACATTATAATTAATAATGAAGAATGAATAATTAATAATCACGAAGAATATATTTCACTTAAAAAGCCGGCACTACGTCTATTAATTATTCCTTAGTTTTTTTCCGTAGCTGCTCAAGCAGCTGCAGCCCAAGGAGGCCACTGATAGGGCCGCCGCCGTTATCGCCGCCATTGATCAATACATCCGGCATAATGCGTACCTGCTGCTCGCCAATAGATTCCATTACTTTCAGCTGTGTAAAGTTATCGCCGCCCATGGCTTCTACGGCCAGGCGGTATGCTTCTGCGCTGGATTTACCAATGGCCAGAATTTTTTCCGCCTCTGCATTACCGGTACGGGATATTTTTTCTGCATCGGCCACGGCTATCCATTCTGTACGCTCTGCTTCTGCTTTAGCCAGCAGCCTTACCTTTTCCGCTTCACCACCTGCCAGCAGCTTTAAACGGTCGGCTTCTGCATTGGCCTGCAAACGCACGCTGTTGGCATCACCGGTAGCTTTCTTTACAGATGCATCGGCTATTCTTTCCGCGATCAGTACACCCTGGTCGGCCTTCACAATTTCTTTCTGCATTTCTGCAATGGCGGTTTCTTTTTCCAGGGTCTGGCGCGTTTCCTGCGCCTTCATCTGTGTTTCGTAAGTTACCTTCTGCTCTTCGGCCAGCTTACGGTCTGTTAAGGTTTTCATCAGGCTGTCCGGTGGCACAATGTCGCCTATCAGGGTATCCACCCCGTGCACATTGTATTCCTCCAATACGCGGCCAATATGGCTTTTGGCGCTCTCCTGCCGTTCCTTACGGCTTTTCAGGAAGTCGATGGCATCAGCATCCTGGGCGGAGTTACGGAAGTAGTTACCAATAGTGGGCTCCAACACCTGTGTTACCAGGTTGCTCATGTTACCGAAACGCGCAATTACCTTGGGCGCTTCTGTGGTAGGTATGTGAATGATCTGCGCTACGTCCAGGTTAAAGGTAAAACCGTCTTTACTACGCACGGTAATGGTAGAAAGATTTTTATCCAGCTGATGCGCTTCACTGCGGGCAGAGGCCCAGTTCAGCACCAGGTTGGTGGTAGGCACCATTTCAATTTTCATGATGTACGGGTTAATGGGGTACTTACCGGGGCCTAACGGTTCCGCCCATACGCCTTTGTGGTTCCTGGCTACAATATTACCATGCTTGAACTCTATGCCGCTCAGGTCTTCACCATCCTGGCCCACAAAGGAGATCACTACGCCTACATGCCCGATGGAAATTTCCGTCATGCGCACCATTTCCACTTTGGCAAACCAGGGGTTCAGGAAGTAAGATCCAGCCAGCATTACCTGCTCCTGCAGGCCTTTGTAGCCGCCGTTTTCCAGGAAGGTATCCACATCCTGGAACTTGTTATGCCCTGCCATGGGCTTACCGGCTATCTGCCCGTCTTCAATGGCCTTACCTTCCAGCGTGGTTACAATGCCCACGGCATTTTCAGGTATGCTTACCATATCTGTCATTTCCAGCTCAAACAAAAAGGTGTTGATGCGGTAAGAACCGGGTGTGATGATGGCTGTTTGCCGGCCTTTGCGGCCGCCATTTTCCAGGAAAGCACGCGCATCCTGAAATGCATCGCAGGGTACCTTGCGGGCCAGTATGGAGCCGGTTTCCAGCTCCGCGCCGTCTTTTGCCAGCACCAGGCCGATTTTGCCGGTGGGTATTATGGTAAAAGGCTGAAAAGTAACGGAATACTGCCAGATCCATTTCCAGAAGTACACGCCGGGGGCCAGTGTTTGCGCCTGAAAACCGGCTTCGCCGTTCAGCGCAATAATGCGGCCTTCCGGCAGCTCCTGCTTACCGATCAGTACAAACTTTTTAGTGACCAGACCAATACGGTCTTCCGGTACTATTACCACGCCAAAGAATACCCGCAAAATAAGGCGGTAAAAAACAAGGCATAGTAAGGGTATGCCGATGAGCATCACCCATCTGATGATTTCTGCGTTTTGCATTTTGATTAGGGATTTATGATAATTGTGATGTTGGGTAGTTTATAGCAGTAAAGGGTACAGGTACTTACAAGCACACAATGCCTGATATACGGTACGGGAGCCTTTGCTGTTTGTTAAACGATAGCCGGGGGCGGTGAAGTATTGAAGTGAGAGGCAACAAAAACTTTAAAGAAGTTGATCGAATGATCGTCCGTTTTCATTTTGGGTTGTAATTATTATTACCACACAAAGTTTATACTTTTTTTTGATCTGCGCAAGAATTTAATAGAAATAATATTTGGAAAAATATTAATTTACATACAGCTGCACACAGCACAACAGTTACTATCACAATACGTTAGATGAAAGGGTGGCATTGCTATTAATACCTGCAACGTTATCGCAATCCGGTGTTCAAATAACTACCCTCATAAAGTATCCTTATGAATAACCATTTCTACACCCTTTCCCAAAAGGGATTCACCAAACTAAAAGCACTGGCACGGCCCATGGCGCGCTGGTTAGCCCCACTCTACAAACCCATTCTGTTAACCGGTACCGCAGAACTTTCTGAAGAAGCAGCCAAAAGGGTAATGATCGTGAACGGTATTTGCATGGTTACCGCATTCCTGGCTTTTACTATTGGCAACCTGTTTTACATTTTTGGCGGTTTAATAAGAGTAGAGATCCCGGCTATGATAGAAGGGTTGCTGTTCTGTGCCGTTATTTTCTTAAATAAAAAACGTTTATACAGCGCGGCCAGCATTGGCGTGCTGGTTGTACACTGTGGTTCTGCGCTTTACTTTGGCGTGTTGCTGGGGCAGCTGATCAACATTTCACTGATCGTTGTATTCCTGTGCGGGATCTGTTTCCTGGTGTATTCCAAAATAAAACAGCAAATTATTGGCGTATGCGCTACCCTGCTTACGCTGCTGTTGCTGGAGCTGAACTTTTATTACAAAGTAATTGACCCCCTGCCGCTTTCACTGCAACAGCAGTTCTTATTGCGGTGGATTGCGCTGCCCAGTTTCCTGTTGTTTGATATGATCGTAATGATCTATTACGTGCAGGAGAATAAGACCTTATACAACCGGCTGAAAATGTTCGTGTACAAAGTATCGCACGAAATACGCAACCAGCTGAATGCAATGGCCCTGGTAGCGCAGCTGATAAAAAGAGAAATAAAGCTGGATGATCACCTGAAGAAAATAGAGCCTTATGTGGACCTGCTGCTAACAGCTATCCATAACATGCGGAACGTAATTAACAACGTGCTGGATGTGGCGCAGATAGAATCCGGCAAGGATGATGCTACGGAAAATGATACTTTTTCCTTACGCTCCCTCATTAAAAAGATCATTAACCTGAATAAGGTGAGCGCCCGTTCCCGCGGCCTGCAGCTGGAGCTAAGCATAACGCCGGATATGCCGGATGTGCTGGTAACAGATACGCTGAAGCTCACCATGATCGTTACCAACCTGCTGGGCAATGCTATTAAGTATGCTGATAAGAACAGCACTGTTACTTTGCACATCAGCCGCCAGGGCAGCCAGTTTGCCATGACATTCACCAACCATTGCCCGGATATTTCCCTGGAAAGACAGGCCGTACTGTTTGAAATGTACACCACCGGCAAACGGGGCAGGCACATGGAAGGCACGGGGTTAGGGCTGTACATTACCCGTAATAAAACAGAAGACCTGGGCGGTAAAATAAAGCTCCACAGCCAGGGCGGAAGTACCACCTTTACCGTTACCCTGCCGTTAAAAGAAGGTAAAATAGAAGATATTGAAGAAGAAGTAACAGAAGCCGGCATTGACCTGAGCAGCATTCACATACTGCTGGCTGATGATAATGAAATGAACAACCTGCTGTTCTCCAAATACCTGACCCTGTATGGCTGCGCTGTTACCTGCACTACCTCCGGGCGGGAGGTGCTGGATCACCTGGAAAAGGCCAAACGCCTGCCGGAGCTCATTATCCTGGACCACCAGATGCCGGAGCTGGATGGGGAACAAACCTTGCTGTTACTGAAAAAGAACCCTGCTTTTCAACATATACCGGTGCTGATCTGCACCGGCGGCACAGAATCTGAAAGAGCATTGATGGCTGCCGGCGCTGCCGCCATTATCCTAAAACCCATAGATCCCCGCTCCCTGTTCAGGGAAATAAGCCAGCATTTACCCCATATAGACGAGGTAAACACCGGCTTATCAGACGATTGATCACGCGTTCAGGGACTGCCCTTGTTTCAGGTCTTTTGACGGATGCCCGCCCGTTTTATAACGTTCGGTGAAAACATGCGTCCAGTGCAGGTAACCATGGATCATCAGCGCCAGGTTCTCCACATAGTTAACCACCGGTGCGGCATATAATCCAAAATCCGGCAAGGCCTGTTTTAAGAGGCAGAAAGTGGCTACATCCCGGTCATGCACTTCCACGGCAGCGGCATATGCAGCTTCCATAGAGCAGTTACGTTCATGCTGCAGTATCAGCACCAGGTTCAGTACATCGTTACCCTTTTCCAGGTGTGCGGAAAAGTAGTCGTTAGACCAGGAGAGGATGCGGCAGGTAAGCTGCGCCAAACGTTGCAGCACCGGGTGTTCCAGCACGCCGGAAGGCAATATTTCACCGGTAATGGCCTGCGCCAGGTCTACCAGCGGGTATACATTCACGGCTTTTTCCCGGATGCCCACGAACTCCTCAAAACCAGGGAACTGCATGCTTTTGCGGTAGGGAATTTCCTGCTGTATGCCTTCAAAATAAATAGTAAGGCTGTGGCAGAAACGTTGCAGCCAGGCTTCGGAACCGGTGGCCAGCAGGTCCTGCCGCAGCTGTGGCAGCTCCCGGTACAGGATCTCTCCCGGATCTACCGGCGCGCCATTCAGGATGGCCAGGGAGCGCCGGTGAATGGCCTGCAGCTCCTCTACCGTTGCGTATTCAAAAGTATCGTCTATCATAAAAGCCCAGATGTAGAAGCGGCATACCGTGGTTAGCTGGGCCTCATTGGCGCGGGGGAACATACAGCCGCCGGCATGGCCTACGCCGGTATGCAGGTATTTCTGTTTTGCTTTTTCGGGCAGGTAGCTGTATGGGCCGGCCAGCCATTCTTTGATCTTTTCTTCCATACTGTTCGCATATGGGTTGATGGCATAGCCAAACGGATAGTGCAGCGCATTTACATTCCATGTATTTCTCATAAGAGGGTGTGTTTTTATGGTTTCAAAAATGAAGCGGGTTAGTTTTTATGGCTTTTGAGTAGAAAAAATAGCATAGCTATACGGTACCGGGAAGGAGGTCCCCGGAACTGCGCCAGTTCAACGATCCACATAACTTACTTGATTTTAATTCTCTTACGTATTGTTAACCATTAGTTAATGCAAAAGAAGGTACGTAATTCTGCACGGAAAATTCGTTAATGCTGCAATGGCTGCGGTGTGGTTGCAGGCAATAAAAAAAGCCGGATAAAAATCCGGCTTCTTATCTACGCTACTTCAGCTTAGATCCGCTTTTTTAAAGCCGGGACCTAAAAATTTAGCCTGAACGTATACACGTAGTGGTCGTATAATGCGACCAATGTTTTATTGAACACCCGGAAGCTGCGTATTTTCTTTTCTCCCAGGTTGGGCAGGTAAAAACTGAAATGATAAGTACCATCTTTCAATGAATACACATCTATTACAGACACCTTATCAAATTCCTCTTTCCGCTCATTGTTGGCCATCAATTTTGAATTTACATACAGCCACTGGCTATCCATACAGCTTAAGCGGTTTACCACGCCGGAGGGCGAGGAAACGGTGCTTTTGCCAATGTCTACCATGGAGGATACCTTGATGTGCGCATGGGCGGTGGTGTCAATAGTCCGGCCTTTGTATAGTACGTTCAGGTTGGTGTCCATACACAAAAACTGGTTACGGTAATAGTACACGTACATAAGTTTTGCTGTATTAGGCTCGTAGCTAAGTACACCGTCTGTGCAGAACACACCGTCTATCTGCTTCTCCAGCAACGGCGGAGATGGCTGCTGGTAGGCCGTTTCCGAGGTACGTTTTACCAGTATATTCTGTTGTCCGGCGCTGTCATACATCCGCATGATAAAAGAGGCGGGTGATAATGGCCGGGCATTAAAGTACTGGCGGCGCCCTTCCGGCAGGCGGCTA
>JGI24740J21852_10000863_pt1 | contig 13385 bp, 10 predicted proteins | sample KBSCornC6_FD_21852 | JGI IMG/M metagenome (IMG submission 21852) | reverse complement strand
GACCCCTCCCGTCTCCGGGCGGGCTACTGAGTAGCGAATGACCGACCTTCTCAAAATCCTCAAAGCATCCTCACCCATCACCCTTTCGGGCGTGCCTGCCGGTTTCCAGCCCTGGTTGCTGGCCGACATTGCGCGGGCAGCGCCTTCCCGCGCCCTGTTCGTCGCGCCTGACGAGCAACTCATGCGGGCGGTGGCGGACACGGCGCATTATTTCGCGCCGGAGATCGAGATTGTCGAGATTCCGGCCTGGGACTGCCTGCCCTATGACCGGGCCAGTCCTTCGCTGCGGACAGCGTCGGCGCGGCTGGCGGGGCTTCATGCCTTGCAGGCCAGGCCCAGGGGGCCGCAACTCGTCCTGACCACGCTCAACGCACTTACCCAGCGCACCCTCACCCCGTTCCGNGTGCGGCAACTGGTGGCGAAGCTCGCGCCCAAGGANCGGATCGCGATCTCGCGGCTGGCCGAAATGTTGCAGGCGAACGGCTATGTGCGCACCGACACCGTGCACGATCGCGGCGAATTCGCCATTCGCGGCGGCATTGTCGACCTGTTTCCGGGCGGCGAGGAACAACCGCTCCGGCTTGATTTCTTCGGGGACGAGATAGAGACGGTCCGCCGCTTCGATCCCGCCGATCAGCGGACGAGCGGGAGTGTCGAGGGCTTCACCCTGCTGCCCGCGTCGGAGGCGTTGCTGGACGAGGAGACGATCAAGCGTTTCCGCGGCCGCTATCGCGAGATTTTCGGCGCCACGGCCACCGGCGACCCGCTCTACCAGGCGGTGAGCGACGGACGGCGACTGCAGGGCATGGANCATTGGCTGCCGCTGTTCGAGGAACGGCTGGTGCCCCTGACCGATCATCTGGGCGACGACAGCCTGATCCTGCTGGACCACGGCGTCGCCGGCGCGGCAGAGGCGCGGTTCGAGGCGATCAGGGACTATCATGCCAATCGTGCGGCGGCGAAATCCTCCGATCCGGGGGCCTATCGGCCGCTGGAGCCCAAGGCACTCTATCTGGAGGCGGAGGAATGGGCCGCCCTCGCGCACGACTGGCCGATGCACGCCACCACGCCCTTCCATGAACCGGAAAGCGCTTCCGTCATCGACTTCGCCGTGGACGGCCCGCGCGACTTCGCGCCGGAGAGGGCGCAGAACGCCAACGTCTATGAGGCGGTGGGCAAGCATATCGCCTCGCTTCAGCGGGCGAAGAAGAAGGTGGTGATCGCCAGCTATTCGGGCGGCGCGCGGGAACGGCTTTCCGGGCTGCTGGCCGACCATGGGCTGAAACGGATCGCCGCGGCGGACAGTTGGCAGGAGGCTCTGGGCCTCGCCGCCGGGGGCAGCACGGTGCTCACCGTCCTGCCGCTCGACCATGGCTTCACCGCCCCGGATGTCGCGGTGCTGACCGAGCAGGACATGCTGGGCGACCGGCTGGTGCGGCGNGCCCGGCGGAAGAAGAGCGCGGACGCCTTCCTGGCCGAACTGGCGACGCTCTCGCCGGGCGATCTGGTCGTGCATATGGACCATGGCATCGGCCGCTATGAGGGGCTGACCCAGATTCCCGTCGCCAAGGCGGCGCATGATTGCGTCGCGCTGGAATATGCCGGCGGCGACAAGCTCTATGTGCCGGTCGAGAATCTGGAGGTTCTCTCCCGCTACGGCTCCGAAAGCGAAGGCGTCAGCCTCGACAGGCTGGGCGGAGAGGCCTGGCAGCGGCGCAAGGCGCGGATGAAGGAACGCATCCGCGAGATCGCAGGGGAATTGCTCAAGACCGCGGCGGAGCGCGCCCTGCGGCCCGCGACCGTGGCGGAACCCGACAGCGCCGGCTATCCCGCCTTTGTCGATCGCTTCCCCTATCAGGAAACCGACGATCAGGATCGGGCGATCAGCGATGTGATCGAGGATCTGGGCGCCGGCAGGCCGATGGACCGGCTGGTCTGCGGCGATGTCGGATTCGGCAAGACGGAGGTCGCGCTGCGGGCCGCCTTCGTCGCGGCGATGGCGGGGATGCAGGTTGTGGTGATCTGCCCGACCACCCTGCTCGCCCGCCAGCATCACATGAATTTCGAGGAGCGTTTCCGGGGCTTCCCGGTTAAGATCGGCCGCCTCTCCCGGCTGGTCCCGGACAAGGAGGCGAAGGCGGTGAAGGCCGGCCTGGCGGACGGCACCGTCGACATCGTCGTTGGCACCCACGCGCTGCTGGCCAAGGGGCTGGAATTCAAGCGGCTGGGCCTTGTCATCGTGGACGAGGAACAGCGGTTCGGCGTGACCCACAAGGAACGGCTCAAGTCGCTCAAAACCGACGTCCACGTGCTGACGCTGACCGCGACGCCCATACCGCGCACCCTGCAGATGGCGATGTCTGGCCTCCGGGAACTGTCGGTCATCCAGACGCCGCCGGTGGATCGCCTGGCGGTGCGGACCTACATCATGCCCTGGGACGGCGTGGTGGTACGCGAGGCGCTGCTGCGCGAACATTATCGCGGCGGCCAGAGCTTCTTCGTCGTGCCGCGCATTTCCGACCTGACGGAGATCGAGGAATTTCTCCGCACCGAAGTGCCGGAGGTGCGCCCGGTCGTCGCCCATGGACAGATGAGCGCGACGGAGGTGGAGGAACGCATGTCGGCCTTCTACGACAAGCGCTATGACGTGCTGCTCTCGACCACCATCGTCGAGAGCGGGCTCGACATCCCCTCCGCCAACACGCTCATCATCCATCGCGCCGACCGCTTCGGCCTGGCACAGCTCTACCAGCTTCGCGGGCGCGTCGGACGCGCAAAGACCCGCGCCTATGCCTATTTCACCACGCCTGCCAACCGGGTGATCACCGAAACGGCGGAAAAGCGGCTGAAGGTCCTGTCAGACCTCGACACGCTGGGCGCCGGCTTCCAGCTCGCGTCCCACGATCTCGACATACGCGGCGCGGGCAATCTGGTCGGCGACGAGCAGTCCGGCCACATCAAGGAGGTGGGGTTCGAACTGTACCAGTCGATGCTGGAGGACGCGATCCTGGAGGCGAAGGCCGGCGGCGCGGGGCTGGACAAGGCGCGCGAGAGCTTCTCGCCGCAGATCACCGTCGACGCGCCCATCCTCATTCCGGAGGATTATGTGCCCGACCTCGACCTGCGCATGGGGCTCTACCGCCGCCTCAACGAAGTCGAGGACCGGCAGGGGCTGGAGGCCTTCGCCGCCGAACTGATCGACCGTTTCGGCAAGCTGCCCGCGCCGACGCAGAATCTGTTCAAGATCATCGAGATCAAGCAGAATTGCGTCACCGCCAACATCGCGAAAATCGATGTCGGGCCAAAGGGCGCGCTGGTCAGCTTCTTCGAGGACCGCTTCCCCAGGCCGGAGGGGCTGGTCGCCTATATCCAGCGGCTGAACGGCGTGGCCCGGCTGCGGCCCGACAGCAAGGTGGTCGTGAACAGGGCCTGGGCCGATCCGGCCGCCCGCCTCAACGGTGCGTTGCAGCTTTCCAAGGGGCTGGCGAAGGCGGCGAACTAGAGCGATTTCCAAGCGATCGGAACCGATCGCTGGTTGAGAAATCGCGGCAAACAAGGGATCCAGAGCGGCGATCTGATTCAATCAGATCGAAACCCGCTCAGGCTGTATCGACATTCAGCCAGCACCCCTTTGTCATCCCCCAGACAACAGCCAGCAACAGTCGCAACCTAAATCCCGCTCTGACGACCGGACAGCAAAGTCCGGCGTCGAGCAGGAGATAGACATGAGTTTGACCCTTATTGCCCTGGCCGCGGCAGCGGCCACGCACAGCGTGCAGATCGACCATGGCGGAAAGCCGGTCGATGCGACCTACAGCGCCCGCGCCGAATTCCGCACCAGGACCATAGGCGCCCGAACCCCGAACCGCGCGGACGCGCAGCGGTGCCAATGGACCGCCACCATCCTGGTCGACCGGGCGCTCAGCCATGGACCTGCGCTCAGCCGCACGGTTTCCAGCGACAAGCAGTTTACGGGCAGCGAGCATGGCGCCTGCACGCCCGGCCGCCAATCGGGCGAGCGCAATCTGGCGCGCCATGAAGGCGAGATCCGCGCGCACCTGGTCGCGGTTGCGCAGGCGGACCACGCACCGCTACTGGCCGAGCTTGATGCCGTTCGCAATCTTGCCTCCAATTAAAAGGAAGGCTGCGCTGGCCTGCGCCTTTCTGGCCTCTGCCGGCGCCAGCCCCGCCTTCGCGCAATATGCCGATGGCGTATCTGGCACGATGGAGGCCGCCAGCGAGGAACGGCGCCGGGGGCTGAGCTGGAGCGACGGCGACCCGGTGCTGCGCGGCACCCTCTCGGTACCCGTGGCGGAAGGGCTGAGCCTCGACGGCGCGGCCGTCTCGCTATGGGGCAGCGATCGGCATGGCGGAGCCGACGCTGTCGTCGACCTGGGTGCCACCTATGCGCGGCAGATCGGCGGATGGCGGCTGTCCGCCGAAGGTCGCTATCATCTTTTCCCCGGAAGTGCCGACCAGGCTTATGGCGAAATCGGCGCAGGCGCGGCTTTCCTGATCGGTCCGGCCAGCATCGATTTCAACGGCAGCTATGCCCCGCGGCAGTCGTCCATAGGCGGCGACAATCTCTTATCTGTCCGCGTCGGCGACCATGGGGTTGCCCGGCACACCCTTGACCATCTCGGCGCGGATCGGCCGGTCTTCGGGCGATGTGCAAGACCCGGCCCGTGCCATGCGGCTGCGCCCCGATGGCACCTATTGGGATTATGGCGTGGGCGTCGATTATATGAAGGATCGCTGGTTCGCCGGGCTACGCTATGCCGACAGCAGCATCGCAGGCCCAGCCGGCCGACATGCGGGCGCAAGCCTGATCGCACGGATAGGACTGAGCCTTTAGCCTGCAACCGTGGCACGCCCCTTACGGCTTGAGCGCCAGCGCCACCAGATCGGCGGAGGACACCCCCGCCGAACGCAGGAAACCCTGATAATAATCGCAGCCTTCGCGGGTGAGGAGATCAAGCTGCTGCTCGGTTTCCACCCCCTCGGCGATCACCCGCAGACCCAGCGACTTCGCCATATGGATGACGCCGCGAACGACGATCCGGTCGCGGGACGTCCCGGCGATGTCCTGCGCCAGGCCGCTGTCGATCTTCAGATAATCAAGCGGCAGGCTCTTGAGATAGGCGAGGCTGGAATAGCCGGTGCCGAAATCGTCCACCGCCACCGCCAGCCCTTCTGCGCGCAACGCCGTCAGCAGCGCCGTGGCATTTTCGACATCCTCGATCAGGCCGCTTTCGGTGATCTCCACCGTCAGGCGCGACCGGGGAAAACCGCTCATGTCGACCAGGTTCAGGAATTGCGGCATGAAGCCGGGCTGGGCGATGTCCTCCGCCGTGACGTTGATCGACAGGCGCAGGTGGGACAGGGCGCGGGGCCAGGCGGCGGCCTGGCGCAGCGCTTCGGCCTGGATATGCGCCGAAAGCGGCAGCATATAGTCGGAACGCTCCGCCGTGGCGAACAGCATCCCCGCGCCCAGCGCGCCATATTGCGGGTGGTTCCAGCGCGCCAGCGCCTCTACCCCGATCATATGCTCGCCATCGACGGGATATTGCGGCTGGAACAATATGCCGATCTCCCCGCGATGAAGGGCAAGGCGCAAGTCGGTTTCCAACTGGTCGGCATCCACCTGGCGGCTGCGCTTTTCCGAAGAGAAGATGCGGATGCCCTCCCCGCCCCCGACCCGGGCATCGGCCAGGGCAGTTCCGGCGCGACGGATCAGCCGGGTGGCGTCATCGTCGGGGCGCGACTGGGCAATACCGCAGCGCGCCGTCAGACGGATCAGATGGTCCCCCGCGCTGAACGGCCGGCCGATGGCGCCGATCAGTTGGCGGGCCAGGAAGGTCGCCTTGTCCGCGGTGGCCGCCTCTCCGGTCAGGCCGATCAGGAATTCCGTTCCGGCGATGCGCGCAACCATGGTGCCGGCCGCCATATCGATGGTCATCCGCTCTATGCGGCGGGCGATTCGGCCCAGCAAGGCATCGCCCACGACCTGGCCATAGGCGGCGTTCATCCGGTCGAACTGGCTGATCGACAACAGCAGCACCGTCGTCGCCAATCCCTGCCGCCGCTCCAGCCAGTCGAGCGCCGCCTGGCGCGAACGCAGGCCGGTCAGGTCGTCACGGCCGGTCGCCTCATGGCCATGCGCATCGGAAAGCCATTCCACGTCCGCCGCAACGACGCCGTCGATCAGCCGAAGATGATGAACCAGCCGGTCACCCGGCCGGCCCGGCGCCGCGTGGGCGAACGCCTCCGGACGACCCGACCGCATCATGCCGCGCAGCGCCGCGATCACGGACCGGCGTTCCGACCGGGGCAGGCACCGGATAAAGCCCGCCGGATCGACGCTCTGCCCCTCGACGCCAAGATGGCGGGCGAGATTGTCGCTGAGGCGGATCCGGTTCCCATCCCGCTCCCAGAACAGGGCGTCGCCGCGCCGGATGCGTTGCGCCCGCCGGCTATGGGTGGTGCCGCCGACGAGCCGGTCGACCAGGCGCTGCGCCGAAGCCAGCGTCGCGCCCAGTTCGGCAGGCGTGAAGGGGGCCGCGAGATAATGCGTCGCCCCCGCCTCCAGCATGGCCGGCACGGCGGGAAGGTCATGCGCGTCCACCAACACGACCAACGCACCCCCACCCGCGTCCACCGCCGGCACCAGCGACGCGATCAGGCGAAGGTCGCCGTCCCGCGCGCCACGCATGTCGGTCAGCGCTATGCGGGCATCGCTGTGCAGGAAACGCTGCGCCGCATCGGTGGCGCGCCGCGCTGCGATCACGCGCCAGCCGGCCGACTGCGCGAGCTGCGACAGTCCATCGCGGTCGCCCGGCGAGAGAATGTAGAGGCTGCGCTGTCCGTCCAGTGCGGTCTCGCCGCTCACATCTTGCTCCTTGGGACGATCCACCAGCCCTTCCCTATGCTCTATCGGTTAGCGACCTGTTTACGCTCCCGCAACCAGTGACGCTTGCACGGGGCAGGTCCATCGCCTAACTTGCATATATGAAGACGACTGATCTTACGCGTGCGGCTCTGACCGATGCACTTGGCCGCCGGATCAGCTATTTGCGGATTTCGGTGACGGATCGCTGCGACCTGCGCTGCCGCTACTGCATGTCGGAACGGATGACCTTCCTTCCCAAGGACCAGGTGCTGACGCTGGAGGAGATCGGGCTGCTGGCCGACCTCTTCATCTCGCGGGGCGTTCGCAGGATTCGGCTGACCGGCGGCGAACCGCTGGTGCGCCGGGACATTGTCGACCTTGTCCGCCGCATCGGCCGCCATGTGGGCGAGGGTCTGGACGAACTGACGCTCACCACCAACGGCACGCGGCTCGCGCAGCATGCCGAGGCGCTGGCCCAAGCGGGCGTCAGGCGGATCAACGTCAGCCTGGACAGCCGCGACCCTTCGCGCTTCGCCCATGTCACCCGCAATGGCGACATCCGGCTCGTGTTCGAAGGACTGGAAGCCGCGCGGGCGGCCGGGCTGGCGATCAAGATCAACATGGTCGCGCTCAAGGGCCTCAATGAGGATGAAATCCTCCCGATGCTGCATTGGTGCGACGAACAGGGCTTCGACCTGACGCTGATCGAAACGATGCCGCTTGGCGAAACCGGGGAAGACCGCACCGATCATTATCTGCCCCTGACGGAGGTGGCCGACTCGATCCGCCAGCATCATGCCCTGACGCCGATACCGCATCGCACCGGCGGTCCGGCCCGCTACCATGCTGTGGAGGGGCTGAAGGCAAGGCTGGGGCTGATCACGCCGCTCACTCATAATTTCTGCGCCGATTGCAATCGCATGCGCATGACCTGCGAGGGCAAGATTTTCATGTGCCTGGGCCATGAAGATCATGTCGACCTGAAATCGGCCTTCCGGCAGGGCGGACTGCCGGCGGTCGAGCCGCTGATCGACCGCGCCCTNCGCCTGAAGCCGGCGGCGCATGATTTCCGCATCGGCGCTGGTGCTGCGCCGGCGGTGCGAAGACATATGAGCGTGACCGGCGGATGACCGAAGAGGTCCGGCGCGCCCTGGTCGCCTCCTCCAGTCCAGCAGCCAAGGCGGCGGAGGAAAGGTTGCGCGCCGCTTATGATTTCGTCCCGGTCGAGCAGGCGGACATGATCATCGCGCTCGGCGGCGACGGCTACATGCTCCAGACGCTGCACTCCATGCTGGAGGGGCGGCACATCCTGCCGGTCTTCGGCATGAATCTCGGCACGGTCGGCTTCCTGATGAACGAATGGCGGCTCGAACGGCTGGAACAGCGGATCGAGGCGGCGAAGCCGTTCAAGGTCAATCCCCTCCGCATGATCGTCGACACGGTGGATGGAGAGCGCTTTTCCATACCCGCGATCAACGAAGTGTCCCTGCTGCGCGAAACGCGCCAGACCGCCAAGCTGGAGGTCAAGGTCAACGATCGCACCGTCCTGCCCGAACTGGTGTGCGACGGCGTGCTGGTTGCCACGCCCGCCGGATCGACGGCCTATAATCTTTCCGCCCATGGGCCCATCCTGCCGCTGGGATCGGCGCTGGTGGCGCTGACGCCGATCAGCCCCTTTCGCCCCCGGCGCTGGCGCGGCGCGATCCTGCCTGAAAATACCGCGATCCAGTTCACCGTGCTCGATCCGGTGAAGCGCCCGGTCAGCGCCGTCGCCGATCAGCGCGAGGTTCGCGACGTGGCGCAGGTGGAGGTGAAGATCGATCGCGCGACGCCGCTGACCCTGCTGTTCGACCCGGAACATACGCTGGACGACCGGATCGCGGCCGAACAGTTCATCGCGTAAAAATTCCGTCATTTGCCGCTTGCCATTGCGGGAAAGCCGCTGCTATAGGCGCGGCCTGCCCGGCGAAGGCCGGGTTGCTCCCCGATAGCTCAGCGGTAGAGCATTCGACTGTTAATCGAATGGCCGTAGGTTCGAATCCTACTCGGGGAGCCACTTTTCAACCGGCGATCGAGCCGGAAAATCCACCATGATCCGACAGATCGACAGGCTGGCCGCCCCTCTTCACGGTACATCAAGCCACCGGTCCATTTTTTCGGGCGGACGGCTTTTGCCACCCTTGCCATTTCACGAAAGCCGCTGCATATGCGCGGCCTGCCCGGCGAAAGTCGGGTTGCTCCCCGATAGCTCAGCGGTAGAGCATTCGACTGTTAATCGAATGGCCGTAGGTTCGAATCCTACTCGGGGAGCCACACTTTTCCAGCCCCAGGATTCCGATTGTTTTTCAATCGGTTAGGGTATGAAATGGTCAGGTCGGCCAAATTTCGCGCTAACATCGTCGCCGTAACCTTTTGGGGTTGCGGCTTTTTTTGTTCATATCCAGTCCGGTGTCTCCGTCCCTCCCCACCACGCCGGGATCGCAGGCATTGCGGCATTCATCGACCGATCTTTGAGTGATCATAACCACATACCTACACCTTTCCGCCTCGCCGTAGGCCTGCATAAACAGGCCCTTTGCGAAGGTCTCAACTGACTAACCGCGACTCGAGTGGCCTTGTTCTCTGCAATATGAGCAACGCCGAAAGACCCCACAATGGGGAGAGCACTGAAGTGCCGAAGCGGCGAAAGTTAGCACAATGGGACGCAAAGCGGCCAAAGCGGCACTATAGTGCCGCTTTTACAAATTCCGCGGCCGGATTTTCGATTTCGATAACTTTGACCTTCTCCATCCATTCCGTTGGACGGAGCCTAGGTCCGACCTTCCAAGACGTTCAGCGACCAAATTGTGCTCCCCGGTAGCGCTCATCTCATCGCTGCCGTCGGGGCGATCATCATGTCCGCTTTGTCGGACCTTGGGGACTGACCAGATTCTAGGTGGATACCGCGGTAAGCTGCCCATCGTTAAGGTGCGCCGAACTGGCCTGACAAATGTTGTCTTCGTTCGACAGATTGGGAAACCCCGCTTTTAGTGACCACATTCCCGGACCTGGCGTTTCAGCTTCGATCGCAACTGTATTCAGTCATGGCCAAGGATGCCCGGCGGGCGGCTCAGATACGCGCCGACCGGATCGTTGTCCGCCGCGACGGTCATCACCAACAGGTGGACGCTAAGCCGAACCGACGCTCGTGAAGCCGGGGTTGAGGCTATCGAAGCCGTCCCCATGCAGCACTGTCGAGCGGTGATCGACGCCGAGCAAATCGAGATCAATCAGGCGGTGAACGGGACCGCCATTTAGCAGGCGCAGGATCTCCGAAAGCGCCAAGGCTGCGGCGACGGCTCCCACAAACGGTGCGCCCACGGCCTTGCCAGCGAGTAGCGTCATGCCGCAGCGATCTAGGACGCCATCATTGATCAGGTTGGCATAGGCCGGTCGGTCCTCGACCTTTTCTCCCGCCGCCGCAGCCATCCACATCTCGGCGGTCGGACGAGCCCCGGGAAGAGTGTGCAGGCGCATGGTTCGAAAATCACGATGGCCTCGGCCAAGGCCCGCTTCCACGATCATGTCGAAGCCGACCTGATCGAGCGCCCTGCGCCCTGCCGCGTTGTCGAGGCCGCACAGGGCGACCGCCGGCTCGTCCGGGCGGCGCCTGAAATCGGCGTCGAACAGCCGTTCCTGGATCGAGGTCTGAAACCCGCGGCGCTCCGCCCAGGCCGCCATCGCGCGGGTCTTCTTCACCCCGACCAGGGTTGCGTCGGTCAGAATGGAGGTGCTCTCGGTCGAAGCCGTGATTGCGTCGACATCCTGCAGCACCAGCATGACGTCGGCAGGCGCCGCGAAGGGTAAGAGGCCGAGCGCCCAGAGATAGGCCTGGCCCAGGTGCCCCAGGCCGATCAGCCAGAGCTGCGACGGCAGATAGGTCAGCGCAGGTTCAGACGGATCGGCCGCGAGCCAGTCGACATCACGAGATGGCCGCCACAAGGACAGCCCGACCGCGCTGCGTCCAGCCGCCTTGGCGCCGTTGACGTGCAAGAAAGCTTCGTTGATCGCCAGCGCCGCCGCCAGCATCCCGGCCAAAGGGTTGGCGGGTCCAGCCTCGGGCGCGAGGTCGGCATGAGCCGGAACGATACCGCCGCGCCAGCCTGCCGCGGCGGTGCGGATGGCGAAGCCGTCTCGACGCCCCAGCCTCGGCCCAATGACCACCATCGGCGCGCCCGAGCCGCCGCCAATCTCGCCCCCCAGCGCCTTGACCGCGTCGCCGAGCGTCGGCCCCAGTGGCAGAAGGGTGCTGACCGGAGTTTCGAGAGCCCCGACGACGGTGACGCCGCCTAGAAACACGCGCCGCCCAAGTGCCACGGCTGTCAGCAGCGTCGCCTGTTCGACCGGATCGGCTGGATCGTCGGGCATGAAGGTGATGGCGAGGCGAAAGCCCTGGAACAAGGCCTCGGCCTCGGCGACGGTCGCGGCGGCGCCGCTGTCGATCGCCTGCTTGACCAGGCGGTGTAGTGAGTCTGCGGAGACGATGGCAGTCATGGCGTTTCCTTAGAAACCGATGTGGAAAAAGGCGGCACGGTCGTCGCGGCCCACGGCCGCCCAGCGCTTGCCGCCCAGGTAGCGGTAGATGCCGATCGAGGCGCGGGGCTGCGGCGGGGCGGCGAAGTTCGGAAGGATCAGCGCTAGGTGGCCGGCGCGCGAGATCATCGGGTGATCGCGATCGGATTCGCTCTGACCGGCGCCAGCCGGATGGACGTGGATGTCGGCGACCACGCTCAGCGCGCGTTCCTTGCACATCGCCCAGAGTGCACCGAAGTGACGTCCGTCGAAACGCACGATCCCGGTGTCGAGGCAGTGCGGATCGAGATCGTCATAGAGGACGAAGTCGACGATCCTGCGCCGGCCGCCTTCCTGCCGTCCAAGCAGGAAGGCGCCGCTCTCGCGGCTAGCGCCGCGGCCACGCTGGCGGAGCGCGCGGCGCAGGCGCCACCAGGTCCACCAGGAGCAGGACAGTTCATGCCGCGGCGCGAAGCGGCAGCGCATAATCGCGGCAATTGAGAAGTTCATGGACCAGCTCCAGATATTGGACGACGCCGTCGGCGGGACGCCAGATTTTCGAGGGCATCTCGTGACGCCAGTTCTCGTGACCGGCGAAGGACTCGCGGTCACACGGCAGGTACAGCGCGCTGCCGTTTTTCCAGTCGGTGCGGAACACCGCCGAGACACGGCCACCCTGACCCCGCGGCCAGAGGTCGAACGGCAGGATCCGGTCGGCCGCCATGTCCCAGGGACCGCCGGTCGGCAGCGCCTGCGGAAAGCCGGCGCAGTTCAGGCGCAACACGAACTCGCGGCCGTCCTTGGCGGTGACGCCGATGAAGGCGTGGGGCCAGCGGATCTCGACCAGCCGCCAACGGCCTTCGGCCTGGCCGAGGCGGAACGTGGCACGGGCCACGTCCGCCTCGAAGGCGCGCTGATCGGGCCCGATCACCGCCGATCCTCGCTCGCGCCGTTGACGCGCTCGTCGGGAACCAGGTCGAAGGCAAGCCCGCAGGTCTTGCGGTTCGCCAGGACACCGATGTGAGTGCCGGGCGCCGGCCGCTCGTGGGTGCCGGCGATCTGGAGGACGTGCTCGCCGGCCTCCTCCTGGGTCATCCCGAACTTGCGCTCGGCCGCCCACCGCTTAACGCGCGCGATGGTCGCTCCCGGCGCGAACTTCCGGTCAATCGTCTCGCCGTTGTAGGTGACCGCCACCATGATGTGGCGGCAGCGGTGGAGGTGCAGCTTCAGGCCCTTGCCGCCGGCACGGTCCTTCACCGTCTGGGCGTCGTCGAGCGGGTCGTCCTCGTCCTCGGCGAACAGCAGCGCGTCGAGCGCGCCGCCGTGCTTGTCGATGAGGCGGGCCTTGAGGTCGGCGAAGGTGGTGTCGGGCTCGATTTCGAGGTATTCGATCTCGGCAACGCCTTCGCCCTGGTAGAACAGGTCGATGGTCTTCATGGGTTCACACTCCAGGATCGAAGTGTGAGGCCCGATTGCCCCTCTTTCGTCCCTTACCTCCCTGATCGGAAGGCGAGCGCAAAACCGGAAAGCCGGATCGCCGTTTATCAGGTCAGATCGAGATCGCCCCCCGGCGTCGCCGCGCAGATGAAGAAATGCGGGCAGCGCGGACAGGTGACAGCGTCGATCTCGACTGGGAAATCGCCGGCGGCGATGCCCGCCAGCATGGTTTCGCTCTTGGCCCGGCGGTTGCCGAGCTTTGTCGCCGAGAGCGTGACGGGCTCGGCCAAGCCGTCGGTCAGATGCAGTGCCTGCACCAGCACACCCGCGCCGAACTGGGCTTGGGCCGCCAGGTGGTAAAGCGTGTACTCCAGTCGGTCATACTCGTCGCTGCGCTTGTAGCCCGTGCGCACCCGCCGGACGACGACCGTGCCGTCGGGGAGCTCGGTCAGCTCATTCGGCTCGACCAGGACCCGCCCGTTGGCAAAGTCGATGGCAAGCGGCTGGG
>JGI24740J21852_10000861_pt1 | contig 13400 bp, 15 predicted proteins | sample KBSCornC6_FD_21852 | JGI IMG/M metagenome (IMG submission 21852) | reverse complement strand
GGATCGAAAAAATGAAAAAGTCTCTCCTGATCGCCTCGCTGATGGCTGCTGTGGCTCTGGCTGCTTGCGGTAAGAAGGAAGAAGCCGCTGCTCCGGCTGCTGCTCCGGAAGCTTCGGCTCCGGCCGCTGCTGCTTCGGCTCCGGCTGCTGCCGCTTCGGACGCTGCTGCTCCGGCTGCCGCTGCTTCGGACGCTGCTGCTTCGGCTCCGGCTGCCGCTGCTTCGGACGCTGCTGCTTCGGCTCCGGCTGCTAAGCAATAATCGCGTTTCTCGCGAGACAAAAAAGCCGACCTTCGGGTCGGCTTTTTTCATGGGCGCGCGCCAGGCAACATCTCGATCGTCCGGTTGCCACTCCAAGTTGTTTCCGAATCTTACAAGACAAGCAAAGCGCCGCTTATACGGTGCGCCAGGGTAGCCCTTCTTCCTGATCCGCAATGGGTACATCGTGGGCATCAATGCCTAGCGCGACCGCAATGGCTTCCCCAGCTAGCAACGGCGTGTTGTTCTGCTTGGACAAGTGTGCGGCCACCACCGTATGCAAGGCGTCGTGTCGAACACGCGTGAGGATCGCGGTGGCAATGTCGTTGGCCAGGTGCCCGAAATCCCCGCCGATGCGCTGCTTCAATGACCACGGATACGGCGAATTGGCCAGCATCTCGCGGTCGTGATTGCACTCCAGCACGAGCGCGTGCAAACCCTCCAGATGCGCGCACAGATATTCCGTCGACATGCCCGCATCCGTCAGCACACCCAGGCGTCGCGCGCCGTCGCTGAAGACAAACTGGAGGGGTTCGCGCGCGTCGTGCGGCACGGTATAGGGCAAGATCTGCAGGTCACCAACACTAAACACGTCGTCGGCGCGGCAAAAGCGCACGGCAGCGCGATCCGCACCGCGCAATTTTTCAGTCGCGCGATAGGTGCCGTGGCTGGTCCAAACGGGGATGTTGAATTTGGCGGCAACGGCATAGGCGCTGCCGACATGATCGCCGTGCTCGTGCGTGACGAGAATGGCGCTGAGAGACTCCGCTGCACAGCCAAGACGTTCCAGCCGGCGCACGGTTTCGCGGATGCCGAATCCGCAATCGAGCAGGATGCGCGTGCACGTCGTTCCATCGGAGGACTCGACGAGCAGCGCATTCCCTTCACTGCCGCTGCCGAGGCTGGCGAATCGCAGGGTCATCGCTCAGCCCACACAGCAGCGGTACTGCATCACGCTGATCAGCGCAGTTGCTCGTCGAGCAGCGACAAAATGCGCTTGCCGATGTCGCCCGTCTGCGCGGAGCCGTCGTCGTTCTGCACGATAACAGTCGACGCATTGCCGGCGTCCTTGACCACCACGCGATAGCGCTTGGCACGCTTGAGGTCTTCGATCTTCGTACCCGAGAACAGGCGCGAGAAGAAACCCGGTGCGTTGGCTTCGGCCTTGGTGTCAGCGTAACGCACGAAGTACACGCCTTGCGCGCGATCGCGATCATCCACGGTGAAGTTCACGCGATCGAGGGCCAGACCCACGGTACGCCACGCGCGGTCGAAAGGCTCCGGCACGTTCAGCACCGGCTGACCATTTGCCTGCGCCAGCAGCGACGGCCCGGCAACGCGTGCGGCCTGGACTCCTTCCGTCGCCTTTCCGCCTTCTTCCACCGGGTGTGCTGCCTGCGTTTGCGCGAGCTTCTGCTGCGCGGCATCCTTGCTGGCGCCCAGACGCTGCATCAGGCGCGAGAGGAACTCGGCTTCGAGCTCAGGATCCGCCGGACGCGGCGTCCACACGGTCTGGTCCTTGGACGAACCGACCAGTTGCTCCTGTGCGCCACGGTGCGAGATATAGACCTCCACCGTACCGTTCGGGCCCTTCTCGATACGGGTGCGGAACTTGTCGCGCTCGCCCGTCGAATACAGGCCATCGAACACCTTGCCGATCGTGCGACGGAGGATGTCCTGCGGAATCTTGGCGCGGTTCTCAGCCCAGTCGGTCTCCATGATGCCGGTCTCGGGCGAGTCGATCACCAGCAGGAAACCAAGCTCCTGCCAGTACGTGCGCAGCTGCGGCCAGAGCGCATCCGGCGTGGTCTTGACGACCAGCCAGCGCTGATTGCCATCGCGCTCGATGCGCATGTCGGACACGGCGGGCAGCACGTTGTCCGCGCCCGAACCCGGCGTGGTGACCTTCGGCGCCGTCGACGTGTAGGCCGACAACGTGGTCGTGCCCGTGTCCGGCGCGGCATAACGGCGATCCGCCTGGATGCTGGTCAGGTCAGGTGGAACTTCCAGCGTCGGGCCCTTCTTGGCCTGCGATTTGTAATCGATGCGATCCGGCTGCATCACCTCATTGACGGTATCGCAACCGGAAATCAGGGCAACCGACAGCGCGGCCAGCAACAGATGAGCAGACGTCGCCACAGCCCCGCGACGGGTTTGGTGCAGTTTCATTGACTTGCGATCCTTCAAACGAGAACGATGGCTTGAGTAACCAAGGAAGAGCCGTTGAACATCAGGAGAGCAGCCCGGCATCCTTCAGGGATGCGCGCACGACCTCGTGATACTGGGGCGCCAGCGGGGTCAACGGCAGGCGGATGCCGCCTTCCATCTTGCCCATGGCCTGGAGGGCCCATTTGACGGGAATCGGGTTCGATTCCACGAACAGGTTCTTATGCACCGACAGCAGTTGCATATGGATGCGGCGGGCCATTTCCACGTCGCCGCGCATGGCAGCGGCACACAGTTCGTGCATGGCGCGCGGCGCCACGTTGGCCGTCACGGAGATATTGCCGTGACCACCCAGCAGCATCAGTGCGATGGCGGTCGGGTCGTCCCCGCTGTAGATCTTGAACGAGGCCGGTGCAGCCTTGATGAGCTGCGCGGCGCGGTCGATGTTGCCGGTGGCTTCCTTCACGCCGATGATGCCCGGCACGTCGGCCAGGCGCAGCATGGTTTCGACCGTCATATCGGCCACGGTGCGGCCCGGCACGTTGTACAGGATGACCGGCAGGTCCACCGATTCGGCGACCTTGCGGAAGTGCAGGTAGATGCCTTCCTGCGTCGGCTTGTTGTAGTACGGCACGACCTGCAGCGAGGCATCCGCACCGACTTGCTTGGCGTAGGCCGTCAGCTCGACCGCCTCGGTGGTGGAATTGCCGCCGGTGCCGGCGATGATCGGCACACGCTTGTTGGCCTGCTCGACCGCCACGCGGATCAGCTCACGGTGCTCTTCCACCGACACGGTCGGGGATTCACCGCTGGTGCCGACGATCACGATGCCGTCGGTGCCCTCGGCGATATGCCAATCGATCAGCTTGCGCAGCGACGGGAAATCAAGGCTGCCGTCCTCGTGCATGGGCGTGACGATGGCGACAAGACTGCCGGAAATCTGGGTCATGGTTTCGAAAGCAGACAAAAGCGTGAACGTAAACAGTCGGATTGTACCGGATCGTCAGAACGGATTCGCCACATCTGAACCCCGCCTCGAGACGGGTAAGCGGCCGTCCTCAGCAAGTTCAAAGTGCGTAGCGCGGCGCCTGTACCCCGGCCCGCTCGCGCACCGCGCAAATCCGTTGCACATAGGCGTTTCGGGGCGATGCCAGGAAGCCGTCTTCGTAGCCGATCACCCGCAATTGACCTCGCACGGCATCGAGCAGTTCACCCGGCGCCAGCAGGAATGCCGGGTTGGACGGTTTTCCGACGGTTTCGTTTCCAACGGCGAAGGTTTCGTAGATCAACCGTCCGCCCGGGGCAACGGCCGCCAGCAAGTGCGGCCAGAGCGGGCGGTGCAGGTAGTTCGTGACGACGACGGCATCAAACGTGGCGCCGGGCGACAACGGCCACGGACCGCCCTCGATGTCGGCGACGATGGTTTCGGCGACGCCGGAGAGACCCGCGAGCGCTGCCGCATCGCGGTCAATGCCGGTCACGCGCAGGCCGCGCGCCGCAAGCCAGCGCGCATGACGGCCGCTGCCGCACGCCACGTCCAGCACGGACGCGCTGGCCGGCAGTCCAGCCGCCCAGCGCGTCACCCACGGCGACGGCGCAGCGAGCGTGTGCGAATCCAATGCAGCGGCTGACATCGCCCGCGCGTCAGCTATAGGCCAGGCCCATCGCCTCGCGCACTTCGCGCATGGTCTCTTGCGTGACCTTGCGGGCGTTGTCGCAGCCGTCGGCGATGATGGCGCGCAGCAGGGACGGATCGTCCATGTACTTCTGGGCGCGCTCGAGCATGGGTTGCTGCTCGCGCAGGATGCCGTCGATCACGGGCTGCTTGCACTCCAGGCAGCCAATGCCGGCGCTGCGGCAGCCCTTTTGCACCCACTCCTTCGTATCCGCATCCGAGTAGACCTGATGCAGCTGCCACACCGGGCACTTGTCCGGATCACCCGGATCGGTGCGGCGCACGCGGGCCGGGTCGGTCGGCATGGTGCGAACCTTTTTCTCGACGGTTTCCTTGTCCTCGCGCATGCGGATCGTGTTGCCGTACGACTTGGACATCTTCTGGCCGTCGAGGCCGGGCATGCGCGACGCTTCGGTCAGCAGCACCTGCGGCTCGGGCAGGATGATCTTGCGGGCGCCTTCCAGATAGCCGAACAAGCGCTCACGATCGCCCATCGACAGGCTTTGCGATTCGGCCAGCAGTGCGCGGGCCTGCTCCAGGGCTTCGTCCTCGCCGCGCTCCTGATAGGCAGTGCGCAGTTCCAGATACAGCTTGGCGCGCTTGCCGCCGAGCTTCTTGGCCGCTTCCAGCGCCTTCTCTTCGAAACCGGGCTCGCGGCCGTACAGGTAGTTGAAGCGGCGGGCGACTTCGCGCGTCATTTCAACGTGCGGCACCTGGTCTTCGCCCACGGGCACGAAGCCGGCGCGATAGATCAGGATGTCGGCGGCCTGCAGCAGCGGGTAACCGAGGAAGCCGTAGGTGGAGAGGTCCTTCTCCTTGAGCTTCTCAATCTGGTCCTTGTAGGTCGGCACGCGTTCAAGCCAACCCAGCGGCGTACCCATCGAGAGCAGCAGGAACAGCTCGGCGTGCTCGGGCACGCGGCTCTGGATGAACAGCGTGGCTTGCGTCGGATCAACGCCGGCGGCAAGCCAGTCGATCAGCATTTCCCACACGGATTCCTCGATCACCTCGGGCGACTCGTAGTGCGTGGTCAGCGCATGCCAATCCGCGACGAAGAAATAGCACGGGTATTCGGCCTGCAGCCGGACCCAGTTTTTCAGAACGCCGTGGTAGTGCCCCAGGTGCAGGGCACCGGTCGGACGCATGCCGGAGAGAACGCGGTCAGGAAACATGTGGGAAATGGAGTTGAAGACTCAGGAATTCAGGAAAACAGCGCCTGCAGCGGACTCAAAATCCACTGCAGCATGTGAAACAGCAGCGCCATGATCGGGCGCATCCAGACGTTGGTGATGACGTTGGAAATGATCAGCGCCATCACGATAAAGAAGCCAAACGGTTCGATGCGCGACAACGCCAGCGCGGCGCGCGGCGGCAGAAGCGCGGCCAGCACGCGCCCGCCATCGAGCGGCGGCAGCGGGAACATGTTGAACGCGGCCATCACCATGTTCACCAGAATGCCGGCGCGCGCCATGCCAATCAGGAAGGGCTCATTCACGCCGCCCACAGCAAACAGCACCGCCAGCACACCCCAGAGGATCGCTTGGACAAAGTTGGTGGCCGGCCCGGCCAGCGCCACCCACATGCCATGCCAGCGCGGATCACGCAGACGGCCGAAGCGCACTGGCACCGGCTTCGCATAGCCGAAGACGAACGCGCCATTGGTCGCGAAATACAGCAGCAGCGGCATCGCGATCGTGCCGATCGGGTCAATGTGCCGCAGCGGATTGATGCTGATGCGGCCCATGACATAGGCCGTATCGTCGCCGAAATGCTTGGCGACATAGCCATGCGCCGCCTCGTGCAGCGTGATGGCAAACAGGACGGGAATCGCGTAAACCGCGATGTTTTGGATCAGGGTGGGGTCCATAGGCGGGCTATTGTAGCAAGCGCGCGCGGCCGCACGCCGGCCGCCAACGCATGCTTACAGGCCCACGCGGGCCGGATCGCCCCGGCCCCGGCGCACGAGTTCAGGCTCGCCGCCGGTCAGATCGATGACGGTGGTGGGTTCGGCCGGCGCCGGGCCGCCATCGATGACGAGTTCGAGCTGTTTTTCCAGCCGTTCGCGGATGGCCTCGGCCTCGTTGAGCGGCTCATCGTCACCGGGCAGTTGCAGCGTGGCGGAGAGCAGCGGCTCGCCCAGCTCGGCCATTAGCGCCAATGGAATCGGGTGTTCGGGTACGCGCAGGCCGATGGTCTTGCGCGACGGGTGCGAGAGCCGGCGCGGCACTTCCTTGGTCGCTTCCAGCAGGAACACGAACGGGCCCGGCGTGGCCGCCTTCAGCACGCGGTATTGCTTGTTGTCGACGCGCGCAAACGTGGCCAGCTCGGACAAATCCCGGCACATCAGCGTGAGGTGGTGTTTTTCGTCGATGCCGCGCACGCGGCGCAGGCGTTCGACGGCCGCTTTGTCGTCGAGGTGGCAGGCAAGCGCGTAGCAGGAATCTGTTGGGAGCGCGACCAAACCGCCGGCGCGGATGATGTCGGACGCCTGGCGAATCAGGCGTCCTTGCGGCGTGGTCGGGTGAATCTGGAAGAACTGGGACATGCGGGGCGCGGGTGGGTACGAGGTACGGTACGAAAACCTACGACATCCACCGGCTCCACACCGGCGTGAGGTTGTCAGGCAGCGGGGGCAACTCGCCCAGTTCGATGCGGCCTTCACCGGGACCATGGAAATCGGACCCGCGCGACGCCAACAGACCATAGCGGCGAGCCACATCTGCGTACAAAGCGTATTGATCGGGCGTGTGGCTGCCCGTCACCACTTCGACGCCCTCGCCGCCCAGGTCCTTGAATTCGTCGAACAGCGCGCTGTGCTCAACCAGCGAGAGCGTGTACCGCCCCGGATGCGCCATCACCGCGACACCGCCGGCGCCTTTGATCCAGCCGATTGCGTCAGCCAGGCGCGCCCAGCGGTGCGGCACGTAGCCGGGTCTGCCGTCACCGAGGTAGCGGTCGAACACCTCGGAGATATCGCTGCAATGGCCGTGCTCAACGAGGAAACGCGCGAAGTGCGTGCGCGAGACCATGTCGGGATTGCCGGCGTAGCGCAGCGCACCCTCGTACGCGCCTTCGATGCCGAGTTTGGCCAGCGCAGCGCCGATGTCCTCGGCACGGGCGCAGCGGCCGGAGCGGGTGCGTTCGAGCCCCTGCACCAGATCGGCGTTCTCCGGATCGATGCCCAGGCCAACGATGTGCAGCGTGCGCCCCGCCCAGGTGACGGAGATTTCCACGCCCGGCAGATAGGCCATGCCAAGCGACGTGGCGGCCTCGCGCGCGGCGGCTTGGCCACCCACTTCATCGTGATCGGTCAGCGCCCAGAGCGTCACACCGTGGGCGGCGGCACGCGCGGCCACCTCTTGGGGCGCAAGCATGCCGTCGGACACCGTGGAATGGCAGTGCAGATCGGCGTTTCGGGCGGAGGCGGTGGAGACATTTAGCATTCCGCCATTTTACTGCTGCGGCGCGTCACCGTGGGCACCCCCCCAACGACCGGACGGCCCCCGGGGGAAGACCCGACTGCCCGTGGCGGTGTTCGCGGCGCGCCGGTTGCTGCACGCTATAGTGCGCCCATTGTTTCGTTCCCGACGCTTTGCCATGACTTCCGTCGCTACCCTCCCCGCTGAATCCGCCCCGCCCATCGCGCAACGCATCGACGTACTTGTCGTGGGCGCCGGGCCGGTGGGGTTGTTTGCGGCGTTTCAGGCCGGCGTGCTGGGGCTGTCGTGCGTACTGGTCGATGCGTTGGACCGCCCCGGTGGCCAATGCACCGAGCTGTATCCAGAAAAACCGATCTACGACATCCCTGCGCTGGTGTCATGCACCGCGCAGGAACTCGTCGATCGATTGCTGGCGCAGTGCGCGCCGTTCAACTACCCGATCCTGTGCAACCGCCGCGCGGAAACCGTCGAAACGCTGGAGGCCGAGCACGGCCAACGCTTCCGCGTGACCACGAGCGCCGGTGACGTATTCGACTGCGCCGCCGTGCTCATCACCGCAGGCAACGGCGCCTTCACACCGCAGCGCGTGGCCCTGCCCGAAGCCGCCGCGCTGGAAGGCCGCCACCTTCACTACGCCGTGCGCGACACGGCCCGGTTTGCGGGCAAACGCGTCGTTATTGCCGGCGGCGGGGATTCTGCGCTCGACTGGGCGCTGGCATTGCGCAAGTTGGCTGCGCGCGTGACGCTGGTGCATCGGCGAGAGGGCTTTCGGGCGGCCGATGCGAGCATCGCCGAAATGCGCGCAGCCGTGGCCGCTGGCGAGATGGATTTCGTGCTCGGCATGCTTTCTCGTTTGGACAGCACGCCCGACGGCACACTCACCGGCGCGGCCATTCGCGGGCGCGACGGCGAAACTGTCCTGCCCTGCGATGAGCTGATCGCGCTATACGGCCTGGTGTCGGAACCGGGGCCGATCGCCAACTGGGGCGTGGAGATGCGCGCCGGCCGCATCACCGTGGAAACCACGGCGTATGAGACCTCACGCCCAGGCGTCTTTGCGGCGGGCGATATCGCGCTGTATCCGAACAAGCAGAAGCTGATTCTGTCGGGCTTTCATGAAGTGGCGATGGCGCTGCGCCGCGCTTACCGCTACGCGAATCCAGACAAGACGCTCGTGCATACGCATTCGAGCAACGATGCGGGGCTACAGACGAAGCTGCATGTGGCCGCGGAATAACCGCACCGCTGCGCGACATGCACGTCGTTGTCATCGGCGGCTATGGCTTTTTTGGGCGGAGGCTGGTCGAGCGGTTGTCTGCCCACGACTCGATGACCGTGACGATTGCCGGGCGATCGTTGCCACAGGCGCAAGCCTTGGTCGCCGCCTTGCAACCGAAGGCACGCGCCACCCTGCGCGCCGAGGCCATCGATATCCATGCCCCCAGTTTCGATCAGTCTCTGCGCATGCTTGCTCCGGACCTGCTGATCCATACCGGTGGACCGTTCCAAGGGCAGGACTACCACGTCGCGCGTTCGTGTATCGCTGCGGGCGTGCACTACATCGACTTGGCCGATGGGCGTGCCTTTGTGCAGGACATTGCCACGCTGGACGCGGCGGCCAAGCAAGCCGGTGTACTCGTCGTCAGCGGCGCGAGTTCGGTGCCGGCGCTGTCGGGTGCGGCCGTCGACCACCTGACGCGCGACATGGCCTCGGTGCAATCCATTGATATCGGCATCAGCCCGGGCAACCGCACGGAGCGTGGGCTGTCGACCATCCAGGCGATCCTGACGTACTGCGGCAAGCCGCTGCCATCTGCGGGAGCGGGCGAGCCGGTCTTCGGCTGGAGCGGAACATGGCGCCACACCTACCCTGCGCCCGTGGGTGAGCGGTTGATGTCGCCGTGCGACGTGCCGGATCTGGCGCTGTTTCCCCAATGCTATCCGGGAACACCGCACGTGCGCTTCGGCGCTGGGCTGGAACTGCGCTTCCTGCATCGCGGCATGAACGTGATGGCCGCACTGGCGCGGGCGGGGCTGGTCAACAACTGGGCACGCCACACGCGCTGGCTGAAGGCGGCGTCCGACTGGTTCCTGAACTGGGGCTCGGACGTGGGCGGTATGCACCTGCGCGTCGATGGGCTGCTGGCGGACGGCACATCGCGCGCACGCTTGTGGCACTTGATCGCCCTCCGCGGTGACGGCCCGTACGTGCCAACGCTGGCCGCTGCCGCACTGGTGCGCCGCTTTCGGGAAGGCACGTTGCCGCAACGCGGCGCCATGCCCTGCGTCGGCCTGCTGACCTTGGACGACTTTGCGCGCGAAACCGACGGTCTGGCAATCACGATGCAAGAAGCGCACGCATGACCGCCTCGCTCTACGAAACCATCCTCGGCGCGCAGTACGCTGAACTGGCACCGGCGGTGCAGGCGTTCCACCACATTGCAGGACGCGTCGTACTGGACGGCGAGGTCGAGACCGAACCGCCCGCCTCACGCGTGGCACGCTGGCTTGCGTGGTGCATCCGTACTCCACGTACATCAACACGCGGCCCGATCCGTTTCACGCTCGACGCCACGCCACTGCAGGAGACCTGGACGCGCCATTTCCCGCGCCAGACGATGCGTTCGACGTTGTCGCTACATCAGGGGCGCATCATGGAACGGCTCGGCGCCGTGCGTCTGTTCTTTGCGCTGGAAGCGGAGCGCGGCGTGCTGCAGATGCGCCTGGAGGGCTTGCGCTTCCTCGGCATCCCCTGCCCCGGATGGCTGCGGCCTGACGTATTGGCCGAAGAAAGCGGCAACGATGATCGCTTCCACTTCAACATACGCGCCAGCGTGCCGCTGCTGGGCGTCGTTGCCGCCTATCGCGGCTATCTAGACCTGACGACGCTGGAGCGCGAATGATCGTCGTCTACGACGCGCACTGCCTGCTGTGCAGCGGCTCCATCCAGTTTCTGTTACGACACGATCGGCAAGGCGTGCTGCGCTTCGCGTCCATGCAAGGTGAGACTGGACGCCGCCTTCTAACGCAGGCGGGCGTGAATCCGGATGACGTGAACACCGTGCTGTTCGTGCGAGGCGGCCATGCGTGGCGCGAGAGCGCTGCCGTGCTGCGCATCTTGCATACGCTCGGCTGGCCGTGGCGGCTGGCGTGGGTCGGTGGGTTGATCCCGGCGCCGCTGCGCGACGCGCTCTATCGCGGCGTCGCGCGCAATCGCTATCGATGGTTTGGCCGCTCGGAAACCTGCATCGTGCCGCCGCCGGACGCGGCACAGCGGTTTCTCAATTGAGCCCAGCGCTCAGCGCGGCAGGCAGAACTCTTCGATCAGCGCGGCCACCTGCTCGGGCTGATCGTGATGCAGCATGTGGCCGGCATCCGCAATCAGCACCTCACGAAAATCAGGAAATGCAGCGAAGCGCGCCTTGAACTCGGGCAGCGGCACATCGCCCGCAATCGCCTTCAACGTGGGCGAATCGACCGCCTCGACATGCAGCACCGGCGCGGTGACGCGACGCCAGATCTCCATCACCTCGTCCAGCCGATAGAGCTGCGGATTGATGATCTTGTGCGCCGGATCGCCGAGGATTTCCCAACGGCCTTCGGCGTTGCGGCTCGACCAATGCTGCGCCAGGAATGCTGCCTTGTCGGCAGGCAAGCGCGGATTGGTCTTCTGCAGGCGCGCGGCAACATCTTCGACAGAGGCGTAGGTGTTCATGCGCGGTTTGTCCTTCAGCTCATCCAGCCAGCGCGCATACCGGCGTGGCGCCTGCGATGCCTTGGACGCCGACATGCCGAAGCCCTCCAGATCGACCACGCGACGCACCCGTTCGGGCCGGATGCCCGCATACAGGCACACGACGTTCGCACCCAGGCTGTGGCCGACCAACGTGACCTGCCCGTCCGGCTGATAGTGATCAACGATGGCTTCGAGATCGGCCACGTAGTCGGCAAACCAGTAGCTTTCGACGCCCGGCGCATCCGTGGACCGGGCCGACTGGCCATAGCCGCGCCAGTCGGGCGCCACGATGTGCCAACGCTCACGCAGCGCATCGACCAGAAACTGAAACGATGCCGACACATCCATCCACCCGTGGAACAGGAACAGGATGGGCGCACCGGGCTCGCCCCATTCGCGGATGTGATAGCGCAGGCCGCGCACAGGCAGGTAGGTGGAGCGGGAAGCCTGGCGCGCGGCCGGCTGCGAGGTGGAGTCCATGGTTTCCGTCACCGAACAAATAGAAATCGAACGATCGTTCTTTTTCTGACGATTATAGCGGCGGACGGACAGCGCCGTGGCGCTTAGAACGAAGCTTCCAGCGCAGCGATCTCGTCGTCGTCAAAACCGGCCTGGCGGCGGGCGTCGAGATTGAACGGCCCGCGCAGCCGTGGCGCACCGTATTGCTCGGCTAACTGGCGATACGTTGGCACCGGATCCAGCCCCGCCCGATCGCACAGCCAGCGGTACCAGCGGTTGCCGACCGCCACGTGGCCAATCTCGTCGCGCAGGATGATGTCGAGGATGCCGGCAGCCGCCATATCGCCCGCCTGCGCCAGTTTGGCGCGAATCGGTGGCGAGGCATCAAGCCCGCGCGCCTCCAGCGTGCGCGGCACCAGGGCCATGCGTGCAAGCGGATCGGCCGCGGTCTTTTCGGTCATCTGCCAGAGGCCGTCGTGGGCCGGATGATCGCCGTAACGGCAATCGAGCGTGGCCAGATGCGCAGACAGCAACGAGAAATGCGTTGCCTCTTCGGCAGCCACGCGCATCCAGTCCTGATAGAAGGCGACCGGCATGCCAGCAAAACGCCACACCGCGTCGAGCGCAAGGTTGATGGCGTTGAATTCGATATGCGCCAGCGCATGCAGCAGCGCGGCGCGCCCACGCGGCGTATCGATCGCACGCCGACGCGGCACCTGGGACGGCGGCACGAGGACCGGCGCTTCTGGCCGGCCCGGGACGCCGCTCTCCGGTGCCGCGATCGCCTGTTCGATGCCCCAACTTGCGTCGTCAGCGTTTTGGGCGCGTTCGCCCAGGCGCAATGTGGCGTCGACCTTGGCGGCAGGATCGGTCAGGCACAAGGCGGCCAACGCGGCGTGGCGCAGGGAGTCGGGGGGCGGCTGGGGGAAAGGCTGTGAAGCGGTCATCGGCGTACAATTCTGGCTTTCCGCCATTTTAAATCGACGTGTCGGCCGCGCCCCGCCCGGCAGGCTTGAAGACGCGCGCAATTTCCCCATCTACATAGATTCTGGAGACCGATCGCATGGCCCTCTACCAACTCGGCGACGTTGCCCCGACCATCGACGAAAACGCCTATGTGGCACCCGAAGCGACCGTCATCGGCCGCGTGGAGCTCAAGGCACGCGCCAGCGTGTGGCCGGGCGCCGTCATTCGCGGGGACAACGAGCCGATTACGGTGGGTGAGGCCAGCAACGTGCAGGAAGGCTCGGTGCTGCACACCGACCCGGGCTGCCCGCTGAACATCGGCGACCGCGTGACCATCGGCCACCAGGCCATGCTGCACGGCTGCACCATCGGCGAAGGCTCGCTGATCGGCATCCAGGCGGTGGTGCTCAATCGCGCGGTAATCGGCAAGAACTGCCTGGTGGGTGCGGGGGCGATCGTCACCGAAGGCAAGGTCTTCGAAGACGGCACGCTGATCCTGGGCGCGCCCGCCAAGGCCGTGCGCAAACTGACGGAAGACGACATTGCCAAGATGCACCTGAATACCGAGACGTACGCGGTGCGCCAGGCGATGTACAAGCAGCAACTGAAACGGATTGATGGATGACTGACGAGCTGAAGAAATTTGTATTCGACGCCGCGCCCGTGCGCGGTGAACTGGTGCGCCTGGAAGGCACGTGGCA
>JGI24740J21852_10000860_pt1 | contig 13421 bp, 9 predicted proteins | sample KBSCornC6_FD_21852 | JGI IMG/M metagenome (IMG submission 21852) | reverse complement strand
GGGGCGGGTGGCTCCGGGGCAGGGGGAGCCGCCCGGCCCCGAGTCGATCGAGAAGAACTGGGTCGAGGTCTGGTTTGGAAGTTCGGAGTCCCAGGGGACGAATTCGGACTCGACCGCATAGGTACCGCACTTGCTGGGCGTCGCCAGCAATCCCCGTTCGGAGCCGAAGAAGTGCATGTCGAACTCGGTAACCGGAGCCTGCGGCAGGTTTTCGAAGCTGACCCTGAGCTGGCCGGTGCTCGCATCCGGGTAGGCGGAGCCCGCGAGCTTCACGTGGGTGCCGAAGCCGTCGGCGGTGATGAAGATGCGGTAGCGGTCGCCGGGTTGCGGTTCGCCGAGGTAGATCGCCCCTGGGATCGCTTCGGGCAGGGCTGAGCTGAGCAGCGAGAGGGTGCCGACCTTTGCGTCCTCGGGGCACTGGGCTTCTTCGGTGGTGCCGAAGCGGGCCTGGGCATCCGAGCAGGAGGTCTTGCCGTCAGCGGCAGAGGGGTTGATCGAGAAGCCCTCGGGCAGGGTCACCGTGGTCGCCTCGATCTCCGAATCGGAGGGGGTAACGGGGCTTTCGTTCTGGGGCACCTTCAGGGCGACATCGAGGCCGCTGGCCGAGTCCGCGTTCGCGGTCGAGGGGTTGGCCGAGAGCGAGGGGTTGAAGCCGAGCTGGTCGCAGCCGGTGGTGGCGGGCCAGGGCGCGGTCCCTTCGCGGACGCCGTGGTCATAAGCGGTGGTGATCATCCTGCTCGTCTGCGGGCCGACGCAGCTGGTCGGCATCGAGAGGAACGGCTTTTCGGGGCTGTTGGATTTTGCTCCGGGAAGCGGGAACCCCCCGATCAAGGTGTCCCGTTCGTCGTCGTTTTCCGGCGAGGCCGGGACGCCCCACAATTTCTGGTAATAGGCCCCGAGCCCGAAGAAGGCGGTGATCCCTTTCACTTCGGCGTTGAGCCCGTAATCGCCGCCGGTCCGGGCGCTGATCACCGTGTAGATGGGGAAGTCGTAGATTTCTGCCTTGAACGCGAGCAGGCCAGCCTGCCCCGGCGCCGGCACCATGTTGTAGAGCGGCGAGTTACCGGTGGGGGACGGCCCGCTGTCGTTGATCAGGATCGACGGCCTGGCAATCCCCACCTGTGAGTCGATCGGGCAATGGTCGAGGCTGAACTGGGCCGTAGTGCACCTGGGGATTACCGATGGGCTGCCGATGAAGCCGGCTGGAAGTTCGACCAGGACGTTTTTCGCCTGGTTGCAATTGCAGGAGTGAGGGATCAGCGGGTCGACCCGGGTACCGATCTTGAAGCTGACTTCGAGATCGGGATGACTGCCGGCCTGCGTACTCGAAGGGCTCGCGGCGAATTCGATCACCCGCGCCCCCTCCGGCTGGGCCGATGCCGAGGCGGGCCCGAGGAGAAGCGTGAGCAAGAGTGCGGTAGCTAGCGCGATGGAGGTCGGCACTGCGGTGAGCGGGCCGCGCCTGGACTCAACCATGGTGACTCCCTCCCTGCTTGTGGTGGCCGGCCTTGCTCCGTGATTTGGCGGGCCGCTTTTTCTTGTGCCTCTTGTGCTTGTGCTTTTTCGCCTTGTGCGCCTTGCGGTGCGCCGGGGCCTTCGGCTTGCCGAGGCTGGCGCTGGTGCGGTCCGGTGGCAGCGCCGGAGGGGTGCTGCCGGCGCCGTGGCACTCATCGGCGGCGGCGCAGGGAATCGAGGCTCTTTCTGCGGGGAACCCACCGCCGGTGCGGGCGTCGTAGATCTTGACTTCTTGGCCGTTGTGGTCCTGCGAGACCAGATTGCCGAGCGTCGCGAAATAAACGTCGGTGCCGTTGGCGCTGACGCTGACCAGGCCGGGAATGGTCTGATACCCCGTGAAGGTGAGGGGTCCAGAGTAGGTCGGGTTGAACCCGTTCGTGATCATCTGGGCCCGGCCTTCGGTGTACTCGTAGACGTCTTCCTTACCGTCGGTGTCCTGCGGTATCAGGGGATCCTGAGTGGAGAAGAAGACCCGGCCGTCATTGGTCAGAAAGAGGCCGTTCTGGCTCCCCAGCGCATCGCTGACCGGAGGTTTGCCGTCCGGTCGACAGGAGACGCAGTCGAGGCCGCCACCTTCGGGGTTATAGGTGTACATCTCGCCGTGTTCGGCGTTGTCATACGCCGAAAGGCGGGTCTTGGTGACGAAGGCCATGTGACTCCCGTCGGGAGTCACCTGCATGCGGGCCACCGGCCCGTCGCTGCAGAAGTATTCATAGGCACCGAAGGTGCAGAGCGGTTCCGGGTCGAGCGCGGCCACGAAATGAACAACTCCGCCGCGATACACGTACAGGTTGGCTCGACCCGGATCGCCCTTGGCGGGCAGCAGCTGCTCGGGCGACTCGAAGTAGATGTCGCCGCTCTTGCCGGCAATGAAATTGTCGGTCACCCCGTTGCCGCCGTTTCCTCCCGGCGGGGTGGAGTAGGCGGCAAAGGAAATGATTCCGACGTCGCACTTGCTCGTCCAAGTGCCAAGGCAGTTGTCCGAGTTGCCGGCTTCGCCCCCTTCGCCGGTGGAAACCCTGGTCAGGTGGGGGGTGCTGTCCTCCCGCCACATGAAGAGATCGGTGCTGGTGTCGTGGTCATCCGGCGTCAGCTGTTCGTTTGAGGTCAGGTAGATCGTCTTCCCGTCGGAGGTGCCGCCGACGTAGTGGATTTCGTGACCGGGGGCGATGTCGTAGGTCCGTTCGTCGTCGACTCGGAGGAACAGCGGCCGACTCATCCCTTTGGTGGTTTCCGGGCCTTCGGCCATGAGAATTCGGGAGCCATCGTCGGAGATGTCGATCTCTTCTCCCCGGAAGGTCGTGCCGTCTTCCCGAATCGAGACCAGATCGACGTCGCCGGTCTTCAGGTCGTTGTCGTAGACGGACCCCACAGGCTTCGGCGAGCTCGAGGGACCCCCGAGGCAGCATTCGATTTCAGCCGAGAACGCTTCCCCTCCGGGGGCGAAGACGACGTTGGAGGAAAAGACGAAGTGGCTGAAGTCAGGCGAAGCCTGGGGCACTCCGACGAAATCCCTGCCGCCGGAGACCTCGTCCAGGTTGGTGGGCCAGCGTTCCAGCAGCTTGCCGCTCGAGGTGTCCCAGACCCAGGGCGCATTCGAGGCTTCGCCCAACTGGCCATTGATGCTCGGATCGCCCTGGTCGTAGTTGATCGCACGGTCCATGTCGGGGCTGACCTGGGTGCCGAGCTGGCTTCGCGAGGGCGCCTGGCCCTGGAAGATGCTCAAAACGGCGTTGAGCGGCGGGCCGCCCATCAGCTCGGTTTCGGTCCCGGCGCGGCCGATGTATTTCTGGTACCAGCCCGTATCGGTGCGGGTGGAGACGTAGAGGTCGGAGGCACTGTTGATCGGGTCGCCGGTTTCTTCGGGGAAGGTCCCGAAAGCGGCGCTGTAGGCGAGCTTGGAGGGGCTGGTGGCAAGGCCCGTGTTGGGCCCGTTGAGCGGGAAGATCACCGCCCCCTGGGCATAGCTGGGGGTGACCAGCTCGTAGGCGCGGCAATCGGGCAGGCCATTCGAGCCGGTTTCCTGCCGCAGCTGCGCGTTTGGGCACGCCGGTGGGTAAAAACCGAAGGTCTGGTCAGCAGACGCAGTCGTTCCATACGGATTGCTGGCGACCACCCGGAAGTGGTAAGTGGTACCGGCGCTGAGGCCGTCGAGGGCGACGCTGACCGGGACCGGTGAGTTGGCCGCTCCGGCGGACGCATCCGGAACCGGCGTCGAGTTGCCATAAGCGGCGCTCGCCCCCCATTCGAAGCGATACGTCGTCTGTCCGTAGTGAGGGTTGATTTCCGCCGCGAGCACGGCTGAGGTCGCTTTCACTTCGCGGCTGGTGAGGTTGGCGACGCCCGGCGCCTCGGCAGTCTTGAACGCGACGTCGGCGCCGACAGTCCTCCCAAGCGCGTTGGTGGCGACGAGCCGGTAGTGGTAGGTGCCACCCTGCTGCAGGCCGCCGATTTCCTCCGCCGGGACCTCGAGCCGTCCGCTTCCCGAGCCCATGTCACCGCCGGGCGGCGCCGGCACGGTCTGACCGTACTGGACGGTCGGGCCCCATTCGAAGTAGTAATGGGTGTCGTTGGAGTCTGCTTCGAAGGAGCCGTGCAGCCGCGCCGAAGCGCTGGTGATGTCGCTCGCGGCTTCCGTTTCGAGGCCGGTTACCGCCGGCGCGGTGGTCAGAGTTTCGTCCTGGCCCCGGGTGCTGCCGTAGGAGTTGGTGGCGACCAGCCGGAAGTGGTACGTGGTTTCGCCAACGAGGCCGCCGATGTGAACCGGCGTGACTTCCTGCTGGCCGCTCGCCGTACCGGCGTCGTTGCCCGGCGGCGCCGGCGCGGTCTGCCCGTATTCGGTCGTCGTGCCGTATTCGAAGTAGTAGTGGACGTCCTGGCCGTCACCGAGGTAGGAGCCGGTGAGATCGGCTCCGTCCTTCGCCACTTCGGTCGCACCGCCGGTGGTGACGTTTTCAAACGCCGGTGGCGTTATGAACGTGCGGTCGGCACCGGCCTGGGTGCCGTTGGCGTTGGTGAGAAAGAGCCGGTAGTGGTAGGTGGTACCGGCTGTGAGCCCGGTCGGGTTCGCGGTCACCGTGGTCGCGGACGCGATCGGACTGCCGGGGGAAGCGCCGGGAGCGCAGGGGACCGCTCCCCCCGAGTAGCCGGAGTCGGGGCCGTAGCGGAATTCGCAGCCGATGATCCCTCCCGCGGAGTCCGGGTCGGCGTTTCCTTCGAGGTGAGCCGAGTTCTGCAGCACGTTTGTCGCTTCCCCGGTACTCGCCAGCGGCAATTCGACCGGATCTGGGCCGAAGACGTAGACGCCGCCACCGCTGTCGGTGGCATAGACGTCGCCGCTGGGGTCGACAGCAAGGCCGCCGGAGCTGCTCAGCGCCCCGAAGGGAGCACCGAGCAGGGATCCCGCCGAATCGCGCTTGGTGATCTGGCTGCCGTTGTCGATGTAGAGGTCGTCATTCGCCGGATCGGTGGCGAGACCGCTGGGGTAGGACGATTCCACTTCAGCGCTTGGCACCGGGACCGCGGCAGTGAATTGCGAGGCGTCGTACTTGCGAACGATGCTGCTGGTGTAAATGGCGCCGGTGGAATCGACCGCAGTCGCGCAGCTGTATTCGTGCAGTTCGCCAGTCGGCGCCGCTTCCGCCGGGTTCGCGCCCGGAGGGTCGAACCTGTACACGGTCGAGTGGTTGGTGTCGCCGACGTAGACCGCGCCCGTCGCCTGGCTGACGGTGACGCCGCAGGGGTAGTCGCCGACGCCACCGAGCGGTCCCTTGTATGCCCCACTCGAGTCGAACACATAAGCGCGCCCGCCGATATATGGGCTCCCACCGTCACCCTGGGCGGCGACATAGACGTTGCCGTCCGCCAATCCGCCCGAGTTGTCGATCGCCAGCCCCGCCGGGGTATACGGCACCATCAGGAAGGGGGTGCCAGGGCCGCCAGTCAGCGTGTTCCCTTTCACGTAGCTCCCCGAGGCACTGAACGGAGCGGGGTTGCCCGACGCATCGAACCGCGCCAGGCGCTGTGCTTCGGGCTCGAGCACGTACACGTTGCCATTGCCGTCGAGCGCAATCGCCTTCGGGTTGCTGCCGGCACCGGTCGAGAAGGTGCGCAGCAGCGGCTGACCGAGAGCCGCGAAAGCCGACGAGGCGGTCAGGGCGAGAAGGGCAACGGCAAGGACCAGCGTCGCCGCGGCAGCGGTCCAGGTAGATCCGGCCGAAGTCGCCTTCGCATGGCTTCTCACGTATCGCTCTCCTTGTCCCTGGAGCCCGTTGAGCCGCCCCCTGACGACGACCCGAGCCCGTTATCCCTGTGAAGTCCCTGTTCGCTTCTGCCATACCAATGGCGTACCTATGAAGCGATGCGCGAGATATAAACATGTCGTCTCGCGGTTGTCAAGGGTACGCGCGTGGTATGCGCGAGGGCGCGGGACAGAGCGTCTACTGAGGCGGAGAGAGGCTCAGCTGGCGGCTCGGCGGGGCTGGGCCACCGATGGAACGGCTTCGGAAGTGGCCGGCGAGGCCGCTTCGAGACCCTCCTCCGCCGGCCCGAAGGCGCCCGGCGCCGGCGCGTAGATCGCCAGCAGGAAGGCGACGAAGCCGGGCGTGAGCAGGCGCAGGTTCGGGGAGCTACGGCCGAGCAGCTCGGTCGCGATCCGCGTCGCCAGGCCGCCGGCGGCGATCAGCTCCGCCTCGCCGCCGATGCCTCCGTCGGGGACCGCTGCGCGCAGCAGCTGTGCGCAGCGGCGCAGCCACTCGTGCTGGCGCAGCGCCTCCTCGCGCCCCGCCGCCACGGCCTCCACGAAAAGGAGACGCGCCAGCTCCGGCTCCTTGGCGAGCAGCTCGAGGGCGGCGCCGAGCCGCGCTTCGAGCCGTTCCCCGAGCGAGGCGCGGCGATCGCAAGGCTCAGCCAGGACGGCGAAGAGCCGCTCGTGGCCGTCCTCGACGGCGGCCGCGAAGCACTCCCGCTTGTTGGCGAAGTTGGCGTAGAAGGCGTTGCGGGAGACGGCGGCGGCGCGAACCAGGTCGGCAACGGACATCGCCGCGTAGCCGCGCTCGGCCGCGACGCCGGGGATGGCGGCGAGCAGCCGGCGCCGCTGGTCCTCGCGAACCGTCGCCGGGGGCAGCGCGTGGCGACCGCGCGGCAGGCGGCGAACCGCGTCCGGGTCAGGCGCCAAGCCAGCCTCGCGCATTCCGGTAATCAGCAAGTTTCATTCGCGTACAGGTTAGTTCTTGAATGGACGCGTGTTCGCCGCGGCCGCGCGAAGGTCGCTACTAGCGGGCGCCGAAGATGTTCAGTGCTGCAATGCCCCCGCTCGGACCAGTCCCCCGCGCCGCCCGCGCCCTCGCGACCCTCGCCGTCGCCTCGCTCTGCTCCCTGGCGGGCCTCGCCGGCGCCGCCTCGGCCGCCTCGGCCCAGGTCAACTGGATCGTCCATGGCCGCGGCTTCGGCCACGGCGTCGGGATGAGCGCCTACGGCGCCTACGGCTACGCCCTGCACGGCAAGGACTACCGCTTCATCCTCGGCCACTACTACGAGGGGACGACGATCGGGACGCTGCCAGGGCCGCGCATAGTCCGGGTCCTGCTCGACATCTCTCCCGGCGACGTCGGCTTCAGCGGCGCCACCAGCGCCTGCGGCCTCTCGCTCGAACCGGCCCGCAGCTACGAGGCACATCGAGTCGCGCGCTCGGTCGTCCTCCGCAGCTCCGCCGGCAAGCGGCTCGCCAACTGCGGCCGCAAGCTGCGCGCTGCCGGCAAGGGGACGATCGAGATCGCCGGCCTCGGCCGCTACCGCGGCGCCTTGGAGACGGTCCCTACCGATGAATCCTCGGGCTCGCTCAACGTCGTCAACGCGCTCACCGTCGAGCAGTACGTGAAGGGTGTGATCCCGAACGAGTCGCCGCCCTCATGGCCGCTGGCGGAGCTGCAGGCGCAGGCGATCGCCTCCCGCTCCTTCGCCCTCACCGCCGGCGTCGACGGCAACGGCTTCGACCTCTACAGCGACACCCGCAGCCAGGTCTACAAAGGCCTCGAAAGCGAGTACAAGAGCAGCGACGAAGCGGCCGAATCGACCCGCGGGCAGGTGCTGATGTACGGCGGCAAGATCGCCGAGGCGCTGTTCTCAGCCTGCTCGGGCGGCCACACCGAAAGCATCCAGAACGTCTTCGGCGGCCCGGCGATCCCCTACCTGCAGGGAGTCCCCGACCCCTACGACGGCGTCTGCCCGCTGCACGAATGGACGCTCCGCTTCAGCGGCCCCGAAATCAGCGCCAAGCTCGCCCCCTATCTGGACGGCCGGCTCAAACAGGTGGCGATCGCCAAGGTCGGCGCCTCGCCGCGGATCATCGAAGCGAAGCTGGTCGGCACCGGCGGCACCACGAGCGTCACCGGCGAACAGCTCGAGGTCGCCCTCGGCGGCTACGCCACCTGGATGACCTTCCAGAAGGTCGTCGGCCGCTCTCAGCCGTCCGGGTAGGGCTGGATCGGGATGCAGTGGTCGGTCTCCCGCATCCCCAGCTCGTAGGCGGCGCCGGCCGCGAGCCGCAACTCCCGCGGCGGCAGCCCGGGACGCTCGATGGTCAGCTCGAGGTCGGCGACGGAGCAGTTGACGGTGTTGTGCTCGGGCCCCTGCGGATCGGCGTAGATCCAGCCGACGAAGTCCTTGGCGGGGGCGGAGACGCGGCCGCGCACGACCACGTCCTTGCCGGGCAGCAAGAACGAGCACTCGGTCGGCGACTCCTCGATCCGGGCGGAGCGGATCGCCCCGAGTCCCCCGAGCCGGTGCCGCTCGCCGTCCAGCACCAGCATCCCCGAGGGGATCCAGGGGCTGGTCCGGGAGCCAAGCGCGACCCGGGCCGCGCCGGCATCGAAGTAGGCGTCCTCGGCGCCGGCGAAGCCAGTGCCCTCGAGCCAGACCCAGCGCTCGGCGTGCTCGCTGCCCCAGTTGTGGCCGATCATCCCCGGCCAGCCGCCGAGCTCGATCGTCTCGGCGCCGTCGATTTCCAGCCGCCCCTCGAAGCGCGTCAACGGCACCGGCGCGACGAACTTGGTCCGCGGCAGCGGCGCCTTGTAGAGCCAGTCGGCGGGGAGGTACTTACAGGGCTCGGCGTCGGCGGAGAAGGTCAGCGACCAGCCGGCGGCGAGAGCCTCGGTGTCGACCGATCCCTCGGCACGCCCGGGCCCGATCTCGGCGTCGGCGACCCGGATCCAAGAGCCGGGCGGCGTCGCCAGCTCGCTTGCCGGCACGGTGACCTTGGTCGCCCGCGGCGCCGGCGCGTCGCGGTCGAAGAAGACGAACCAGATCGAGCCCTTCGGCTCCGCCCCCGGCCGCTTGTGCACCGTGTGCCGGATCCAGAGCCCCCGCCCCCCGCCCGGCTCGCAGGCCTTGACGTAGAAGCTCTCGTAATGGCCCGCCTTGGCGGCGACCCCGGGGAACCGCGCCCCTTCGTCCATGCGGGGACTCTAACCGCGCTCAGCTTCAAGACGGCGTCCCTCGTCGATGATTGCCTGTGACCTCTTCAAGCCGCGTTCGAGTCGCTCTTCCGGAGTCAGCTCAAGGCGCTCCCTGAGCGCTGCGCGATCCGCCTCGCGATCGCGCGGACTCGCTTCGAGCACAAGTTCCTCCCCCAAGAGAAAGAGAAGCTCTTCGAGCATCGTGACAGTTGGCGACGCGTGTTCCTCCTCGATCGCCGAGATTGCCGCCCATCCAGTTCCGGCCCGCCGAGCAAGTTCCCTTTGGCTGACGCCACGCCGGCCCCGAGCCTCTCTCAGGAGTTCCCCCGCTCTCATAAATATCTATATAGACGATAGTCAAGATCGCGTGCCTTTAAGGCGCTTCGCTAACTTCGAAGAGTGCGTGTTTTCCTGGCTGGAGCGAGCGGGGTGATCGGGGTGCGGCTGGTGCCGCTGCTGGTCTCGGCCGGACACGAGGTGGCGGGGATGACGCGCAGCGCCGGTAAGGCGGAGGCGCTGCGGGAGCTGGGCGCCGAGCCGGTTGTCCTCGACGTCTACGACGCGGATGGGCTGCGTGACGCGGTGGTCGGATTCGGAGCCGACACGGTCATGCACCAGCTCACCGACCTGCCCGACGACCCGGCGCGGATCCCCGAGCTGGGCGCCGCCAACGCGCGCATCCGCACCGAGGGCACTCGCAACCTGCTCGCCGCCGCCGAGGCCGCGGGCGCCAACCGCTTCCTCGCCCAGAGCATCGCCTGGCGGCTGGGCGGCGACGCGCAGACGTCGATCGACGAGCACGAGGCGCTGGTCCTCGACGCCGGCGGCGTCGTCCTCCGCTACGGCCAGTTCCACGGTCCCGACACCTACTACGAGCACGACCTCCCGGACCCGCCTCGGGTCAGCGTCGAGACCGCCGCCCGCCGCACGGTCGAGCTGCTCGACGCGCCGTCCGGCGTAGTGACCGTGATCGACTGAGTCAGACCTTGATGGTGATCACGTCGCCGTCCTGCACGAGGTAGTCGCGCCCCTCGATCCGCAGCAGGCCCTTGTCGCGGGCCGCGGCGTAGCCGCCGCACTCGACCAGCTGCTCCCAGCCGATCGCTTCGGCTTTGACGAAGGCTTCCATGATCTCGGTGTGGATCGTGCCGGCGGCTTCGAGGGCGGTGGCGCCGCGGTGCAGGGGACGCGCGACTGCCTCCTTGCCCTCGCCGGCGGTGAAGAAGGTGAGCAGCTCCAACAGGTCGTAGGCGGCGCGGACGAGGCGGGCGAGGCCAGAGCCCTCGACGCCGTAGGACTCGCGCATCTCCGCCGCTTCGGCCGGGTCGAGCTCGGCCAGCTCGCCCTCGATCCGTGCGCTGACCGCGACCGCGACCGCACCGACCGCCGCGGCGTGGGAGGCGACGGCTTCCGGCACCTCGGCGTCGCCCTCGTCGACGTTGGCGACGTAGAGGATCGGCTTCGTCGTCAGCGCCTGCAGGTTGACGGCGCCGTTGGGAGCGGCATCGGGGATCGGGATCGAGCGCGCCGGGCGGCCGGCGGCGAGCGCCTCGTGCACCGCCTGCAGCCAGCCGTGCTCGGCGATCGCCTCCTTGTCGCCGGACTTCGCCTGCTTGCCGACCCGGCCGAGCCGGCGCTCGACCTGCTCGTAGTCGGCCAGGACCAGCTCGGTCTCGATCGTCTCGATGTCGGCCAGCGGGTCGACCCGGCCGTCGGGGTGCGGCACGTCGGATTCGGTGTGGCAGCGGACGACGTGGCAGATCGCGTCGGTCTCGCGGATCGAGGCAAGGAACTGGTTGCCGAGGCCCTCGCCTTCGGAGGCGCCTTTGACCAGGCCGGCGATGTCGTGGAAGGCGATCGTCGCCGGTTCCAGCTTCGAGCTGCGGACCGTCTCCGCGACCTTCTCCAGGCGCTCGTCCGGCACCTCGGCGATCGCCACGTTGGGCTCGATCGTCGTGAACGGATAGTCGCCGGTCTGGGCGCCGCCCTCGGTGAGGGCGTTGAAGAGGGTCGACTTGCCGGCGTTCGGCAGCCCGACGATCCCGACCTTCATCGCTCGTCCCCGATCACAGGGAGAGCGGCACGATCAGGCCGAGCAGGATCCCGAGCAGGGCCCCCACCAGGACGTCGGACGGGTAGTGCATGCCTAGGTAGGGGCGGCCGAGCGAGATCGCCAGGGCGACGACGAAGGCGACCCCGGTCGCCGAGTCGACCCGGTACATCGCCGTCGCCACCGCGAAGGAGGAGAACGCGTGGGCCGAGGGGAAGCTGAGCGAGCTCGGCGCCCCGCCCAGCGGCGGCAGCCCCTCCAGCACCGGGCGCGGACGCCGCACCGCCAGCTTGATCCCGTAGTTGAGGACGATCGCGATCGGTCCCAACACGGCGCAGATCAGCCAGGCCTCGTGCCGTTCCCAGTCGAGGATCGCGAGCACGACGCCGAGGATCGCCCAGACGAGCCCGTTGTTGCCCGCCTTGCCCAGCGCCTGGGCGGCGGACTCCATCCCGGGCGAGTGGCCGTGGGTGCGCATCCAGCGCAGCAGTCTCAGGTCGAGCTCTTGCATCGGGCGCGGGAGGATAGTGCGCAGAGGGACGGCCTGGCCATGGACAAACCGGTTCGCAAACCCCGATTATTCTTCGCCGCCGGTGACCGAGGAAAAAGAGTCCCTTCCATTTTCGTTCGCGGAATTCAGCGCCTGGTTCGACCGCTACTCCCGGCATTTTTTGGAGCCGGCACAGAAGGCCGCCGGCGCGGCGCTCAACGAGCTCCTCGATGACGAACTCCAGGAGCCACAACGGATGAGGATCCGGGTCGGTTCGGGACGCGTCAAGTCCAAGACCAGGACCTGGAAAAAGCTCAACGACAAATACCCGGGCAGGGTGTCCTCGCTTTCGACGATTCCCGATGTCGTTGACGACTTGGTCGGCCTGCGGGTCGTATGCACCAACAAATCGGACGTCAATCGCCTCGTCGACATTCTCGATGGCCTCGACAAGTACGCCGACGGAGACGAGCCCGTACTGGCCACCCACAACGGATCGAGCAAGGACTGGCGCACCGAACCGAAGAAGAGTGGCTATCGCGCCTACCACGTAAACCTCTGCACGTCGGTCCCCCAGGCGACCCATCGCCACCTGATTGTCTGCGAGCTCCAGATCAGGACCCTGCTGCAGGACAGCTGGGGGGAGCTGACCCACGAGGACACCTACAAGCCCGGCGCGGACGTTCCACCCTTGGTGAACACTCTCAGCAGGCGGATGGCGGACCTGATGGCAACCCTCGACGACATCGCCGAGGATCTTCGCTCTGAGCTCGACCGATTGGCCGAAGGCTCTCTGGTCGAGAGCCGTGAGACTGAGGAGATCCCGTCGGTCAGGGACCGGGACGTCGAGCCCTCCCCCAATCCGACTCGCGAGGCTGCGGAGGCCTATTTGCGCGAGCAAGTCAACGCTCTGACCAGACCGATGCCCCTTCCCACCCTCGCGTGGGAGCTTCAGCGTGAGTTCGGAGGGGAGATCTCGAACGGGTGGCTCGGCTACGGAACTTTCACCAAGATGCTGAACGCGGTCATCCCCAACGCGAGGGTGAGTCCCACCAATCGCTCCTACGTTCTGCCCGAGAACTTCGACATCGCTTCTTACGATGGTGAGTATCCCGGCGTGCCGAGGGTCATCTCATTGCTGAAGGAAGCTGACAAGTCCTTTCCACTTTGCAGCAGCGCCCACTGGCCGGAGGTCTATTCAGCGCTTGCGGTTGCCACGCACGAGATGTCCTGGGAGGACGCCCCCGACATCAAGGTGTTGAACGAACTCACCAGGCTCGCGCGGGACAGCGCAACCCCGGCCACCGCAGAGCGTGTCTCCCGCGGGCAGGTCCAGTACGTCGGCTACGCCCTCCTCAGCTCCTTCACGTTGATCACGAACATGACCGCGAATCAGGTGGAACAGGCCTTCGTCGACTGGATGCTGTCGCGTTCCACCTCGATGGGCCTGCCGCAGGACGATTCGGACCAGCTCGAATCCTGGCTTCGGGGAAAGGGACGGCAGGACGCCTAGCGGGGCGCCAGCCCGGCAGTATGAGCCGATGCCCACCGTCCCCGGCTACGTCCACACGCCCGGCCTCCACTGCGGCTCGACCGCGCTGCGCAACCTGCTCGGCTTCCACGGGATCGAGCTCAGCGAGGAGATGGCGTTCGGGCTCGGGGCGGGCGCCTGCTTCTACTACCTGGCTTACGAGGAGATGTCGCCGACCCGCTTCTTCAACGGCCGCGCGGCGAAGCTGGAGGAGCAGTTCCGCGAGCTGACCGGGGCGGCGCTGGAGCTGCGGACCTTCGCCGAGGGCGACGACGAAGCCTGGTCGGCCGCCGCGGCCGAGGTCGATGCCGGCCGCCCGGCGCTGCTGCTGACCGACATCTACTACCTCGACCATTACGGCAGCTCCGCCCACTTCCCCGG
>JGI24740J21852_10000858_pt1 | contig 13435 bp, 6 predicted proteins | sample KBSCornC6_FD_21852 | JGI IMG/M metagenome (IMG submission 21852) | reverse complement strand
AGCAGCAAGGAAGAAGCCTTTCAGGCAATGGTTCGCCAAAACAACCAACGGACCCGACAAGGCAGTCTTAGCGAAGGCACAAGGCTGTTTTCGGCTGGCGCAAATGTACTTGATATCGTCACCGCTGTTCTTGATGTCCGATATGGCGATACGAGAAGGAAATTGGTGCTTTCACCCTTCGCGCTTGAGGTCAACGACTACGCGTTTCGCCTATGCCGTCCGGAGATGGTCGAAGCTGCAACAGTTTTCCAAGCCGATTTCGCCGCATTGCTCAAACAGGTCATGGCAAACGACCAACTGACACTTCGGTCTTCGATATCGGTCGAAACTTTGGTGCAGCTTCTCTGCGACGGTGCTCGGGGAACCAACCAAAGCTTTTTCGCACCTTCGCCAGAGGAAATCACCGCACGCTACCGGCAGATGAGCCAAGCAATCCTGTTCGGCTGTGCCGAGCCAGTTAAGTTATGACGGGCTCATGGAAATTCGCTGGGTATATGTTCCGAGTATCTTTGCTCTTGATGGGGCCCGAACCGACGACACGCACCATTCGGAACCTAACTCGTTCATTTTGCGTGAAGGGGGCAATGGCGACTATATAATTTCGTGGCTACAATCAAGCTGGTCATTGGCTACGACGGCCGCCGCAAGCGGCGAAATCAATCCGCTCTGACATAACCTACTCCTCCAAAGCCCAACGTTCTCCAATTGTTCGAACTCAGTGAAACTGCCCTTCGAGAATTGATGGGATAGGTGCCCAGCTTTTGCGAAGCCTGCAGTCTCTTCACTTCAGCTCTATCAAATCAGTGAAAACCGCCCGCCTTTGCAATTCCGCCAGCGCACCGGGTTGATTGGCTGGGGATGGGTATTCATATTCCGTCACCCGAATGCGTCGATCGAACTCGCCTTGCGGCAGCGGGAGTATGAGCTGCCCTCCCAAAGTCCCGCTCGTGGCTTGTGGAACCGCCCGCCAGCCTGGAATCGCAGAATCCGCTTGCATTACCGTCGGCCCGCTCCAGTCGCCTGTCCCCTTGGGCCTTTGTTCTAAAGCGATTTCAACGACATTGCGCGATGGGCCGGCCTGACTTATGCCTTCGAGCGTTACGGAAATGTTCTGCGCATCAACCTGTGTCCAGCTTAGCGTTCGGCTTGGCATCAATGGCACGAAGCTCGTCTGCACGATTTTTGAAATCGCGCGCCCCTCCAAGCTCTCCGGCTGGTATCGGGCAACGCACAATTGTACGAGAGGAGCGTAAGAGAGGGCTGCCAATTGCGCGATGGCAATATCCGAATACCAGCATCCGCGCACTGCGTCGTACGAGACCTTGTGCGGAACGGCGATCACCGGACCCGACACACCGGGCGGCACGACCGTCACCCCGTCGGCTGTCCTTGAAGAAAGCTGGTCGCCGCGAAGCCAACGTTGTGTCGTGCCACTCTGCCAAAGCGGATCGCGCCCGACCTGGCTCACGCTATTGGCAAGATCAGGCCCCGGAGCGCCGTCCGCGCAGACGATCACCGCCAGCAATTCGCCTTCGCCTGTTGCGTACCAAGGGCGCTCGAGTTCAACGCGCAGCATGCAGTCGCGCGTCCGGGTCGTGTCTCCCGTATTCGTCCACAAGAACGACGGATAGACTTTCGTTACCTTGGGCGGCGGTGGTTCCGCGGTGTTCTTGATCGATAAAGGCCCCGTCTTGGCGACTGCCACGAAGTATTCGTCCGGCTCATCGGCTCGGAAACAATGGCGGAAGCGACTGACCGCCTTCACGGAATAGGTCACCGTCCGGTGCCGGGTGTCGCCGAATTCCTGCCGGATGGGTTCACTCGGTACGCCGCCGTCGGGGTCGATTGCGAGCTCCTTGACCGGACGTCCAGAAACCGTTTTGGTTTTCTCGTCGTCCGGCTCCGTCCAGTCGGCACTTATCTCGATCTTCGAAGTGCTTGCAGCGTCGACGCCGAAGATTGACATGACAGGAGTTAGCGCCGCGAACGTCTCGTTATCTTGGCGACTGACGGAGAGCTCGGCGCTCGGGTCCTGCAATGGCTTGCGAGTCGCGTGAGTAACCCGCAACGAAATGGCAGGTGTCACAAGCGGATGGCGTCCATTCTTAGCCGCGGTCACAGCCTCAGGCTGAGAGCTCAAATAGTTATACGCGCACATATGTGCCTCGAAGGTATCGCGGATGCCCGACGAAATCTCGATGGTTGCAGTCTGCGCTTGTGCTAGCTTAATCGACAAATCATCGTCCTGCCAAACAAGCAGCGGCTGATGAGGGTCGAGCCGGTTCTGGACCAAAATCCGTTTCGGGGCGATGACCGGCCATGACGGCCAGCTCGACTGAATTGTCAAGCCCGTACCGCCTTCAGCTGTCGTGGCGTAGCACGCCACCGTCCCTGCCGCCGGATCTGACAGGGCAAGCGGGCCTTCCGGATCTGATCCGGTTAACACCGGGGCAGCGATTGCCCAGCTTTGCTCTGGCATCATCTTGTCGAACATTCCATGCTGTTCGGCCATAGCAAGGCTGGTGCGCGGCGGCATGATGGTGCGCACCGCCGACATGGGGTAAGCAGGGTTGGCTGCTGCGAATTGCTCGGGTGTCATATGTCGATCGCTGCGCAAGACGATATCGACGAAGCTCTCCCCCTCGCCCATGGTGGCGTCTTCGGGAAGAACCACGTTGGGTGACCCGATGGGCTCGTATCGGCCGAAGAGAACCGGCTGCGAAGCAAAGTTCTCGGCTAGAACATCGTTCAGCGCCAAGCCGCCTCCGGCTATATCGGCGACGCGCAATCGTACTTGATAGCTGAATCCGAAGCGCAATGGCGGCAACGACCCTGGCGCGACATCGAACTGGAAACCCAAAAAGGGTGGCGGGTCAATAGAATTACTTGAGCTTGCCGTATCGCCTGAGAATGCCGGCCGCTTGACAGCCAGGCTCCATCCTGTCCAACGCGCAACCAATTCGTCGGTCCGAAGAATGCCATCTCCGTAGTCGAAGGCCGCGCCGTGCTTGGTATGGCCCTCTTCTGTTTGTTTTCCTCCGGCGAGAGGTACACCGCTGACGCTGTAGCTTGCAAGTCTAGAGGTAAGCGACCGCCAGACGCCGCCACCGTGTTTAGCATCGAGACGATAGCCAAGAAGCAGATCGTCCGCGGTCAGTCCTGCCTGCTCATTCGCGACACGGGCTGTAGCCCAACGCTGACGGCGGGCCTCAAGATCTTGCTGCAAGCCGGCACGGCCAAGCGCGACGCCGCCGGTGCGCAGCGCTGGCAGTGTTTTGGGAGCAGCGCTATCGGACGATAATCGTGCAGCGGTAGTGCGAAGCGAACTATTGGCTGCGTCGACGTCGACAGTGAAGGTGTGCCAAGCAGGCTCGCCTGCATCACGCGCATTTGCCATCGGCTCGACCAAACGCACCATCCCGGAAGAAATGGCGTCCGTCGACTTTGGCAAGAAACTCAGAGCCGAGAGCTCATAGCACGTCCAAGGCGATGATATCGCGGGAATCGACGTTGGAGGGTTCTCCCAGCGAACCCTTACAACCCCGTCAGCAGGCAGGTTAACGGCATCGGCCGCCGCCGTCGCCGGAACAATGAGACCCAGTGATTTCTGAACGGTCGGGTGCTCGCGCAACAGTCCGAGGAGGTCATGAAAGTCAGGTGGAGCGGAAGGCGCGGCAGCAGGATTCACGATCGGGGGCAATTCTGGCATCGGGAGTATATGCCGGGCAAGCGCGTCGCTTACCGCGGAGGCGAGCCCCTCGCGTACGTCACCTGCTGCGTCGACGGGCGCTTCCGCCGCAGCGCGGAAGATCTGCTCGGCTGCTAAACCGGATGCGGTCGTTGGCGCAACCTTGAATGTCCGCGTGTCCTCGGAGCCGTCGCTAGGCCGAATAGACATCGTGGACGGGAACGTCCTTTCCCAAAGCCCCGGCTCGGCAATCGGGTTCAGTGTAAGCAGAAGGGAAGCAGTCGGTGGCGCACCGGGCAATGTGGCGAAGTCCAGCCAGAATCTACCAGTGGCGAACTCGGGCGGGGGCCATGACGACAGTCCAGCCTCAGCCAAGGAGGCCGCTTCGAGCTGCGGGATAATGACAATATTCGCCTGCAGAGCCCCAGACGTCTCGGCTCCCCGACCGGCGGGGACGACCACCCAGTTCAAAGTGTCCATGGCGCGAATGCCTCCCAGTAGGTGATCCACTGTTTCTGGATTGCCGCGGGGTCTGTCACAGGGACCGCGTATCTGTCCGTCGCATGGGCGGCAAGCGCAGGATGGTGGCTGCCCGCGATAATCCATTCGCCGCTGTCGACCTGCACGCTGCGCGAGAAAAACAGCACATGAACCTCGATCACCAAGGTGGCTCGTCCATACAGGCTGCTCTGAATGGTTCCTGGCGGTGATTCCTGCTCCTTGTACTCAAGCATCAGGGCCAGCTCGATTGAGACCGAGACGATGCCCAGCACGTCGACGCTTCCTCCAATTCGGATCGAGGCCTCAAATTCTCGTTTGTCGCTCGCGCAGGTGATACGGAGGAGACCGTAGACATGTACCTCTCCCTTGGCTACGCCGAAGTTGAGAGCAGCGAATGCGCCGAAATCTAAAGATAGCTCGACGCCTTGTACCTCGGTACCCGCCATCGTAATGCTGAAATAGCCGCCGCCGCCGAAGATCGTGACCGCCAATGTGAATGGATTGTCGCGGCGAGCGAAGGCGAGTGTGATGGTCACCGGATCGCCGTTGAAGGGCACGCCGACCGCGATTGCAAGGGCGATGTTTCGCATGAGGAACACGCCGGAGGCGATCTCCGGAAGGACGAATGCGTAGCCAGCCTCAATTCCTGTCTCGGTCTTGCGAACCACAATGCCGGGATTCTTAACTCCGAAATAAGTCAGGACCTTTTCCTGGATATCTGCCAGAAGCCGGAGCTCGCCCTCTAGGGAGAAGGTGAATCCATCAGTTCGAATTGCCGGCGGCTGATTGGTCGTTTGCACCATCTGCAGTGAGGTGAAGCCGACGGTTACCAGGGGCGTGTCCGCGGGAAGCGCCAACGCGAAATTCTTGACCGTGGCACATGTAACGGCACCATCGGGCGAAGTCGTTACTTTTAGATCGAGGGAAGGCGACGCCGATCTTGCTGTGCCGTCGTCCAGACGCGGCCGGAATATTCCGCTGCTTTTCAGTGGAAGGTCCGTCCATTCCATCATCGTTCCCACTGGCCTGATACCATCAAGTATCGGTACGATGGTTGGGCCAACCCCGATTTCTCTATCCTTGACAAGGGCGGCGTCAATCAACTCGCCGAGCGAAAGTCCGAGTAAACGGGTTTCTTTGTACAACGACGCAAAGTCCGGAACCGATGTGGATGACAAGGCCGCGTCGGCGACAGGGCCGAGGGTACGCGACAATCCCCTGACATCAAACTTGGGCGCCATCAGTCCGCCCGACCGGTCGGCGTTCTCGATGAAGTCAACAACGAGGCGGCCGACGGGGAGCAGTGGAACGTCTGCGGCGTTTTCAGCAAGATTGTAGACGACCGAAGTGACCGTGTCCTGGTTCGGAAGCAGAGCGCGTAGCGCTGGAACCTTGATATCAAGCCGTGATACAATCGGAGCATAGCCGTCGATGAACTTGCCTGCCTCGACGAGAAGTTTGTGAAGTTCATAGACATCGCCAGGCTGTGGAATCTGAGCCTGCACCAAGTCGAAACTCACGCCTGGAACGTCGACTTCGCCAGCTTGCAAGTTGCCCCACTGCTCCGCAAGCCGATCGATCGTACTTTGATCGGAAAGGGATGCAAAATCCGGGAAGTGCAGGTCGCCTTCCAAGACGAAATCGTAGACGAAGGTCAGTGGCAAACTGAAGTGGATATCACCGCGGGGGGTGCCGATCCGGACCTGATACTTGCGCGGTTGGCCGGTGGAATCCGCCGGCAAGAACGAGACTGGAGGTAGTTGGCCAGCCTGCTGTTCAATATCATTGATCGTTTGCTTGACATTGGCAATTTGCGTGTTCGTTACGCTTTGGTCCGCCATTCGCGCTGCAAGCTGCTGTTTGGCTGCGCTTAAGCTCTGCTCAAGGCGCCCGAGGATTACCTTTTGCTGAGCCCTGTCCGCCGCTATCCTCTTTACATAGAATATTAGCGGGTCGGCGCAATTTTCAGGGCTATAGGTGTCAGCATTAGCGCAAGGAGCGAAGTCGGCGATCTCCTTATCAAGGTCGCCGTACTGTTGAAGATCATCTTGGTCCTGTGCGGATCCGTAGTCCGCCAGATCCCAGATGGTCCGTATAAGCTTCAATTGGGCGATGTCCGAATTGATGATGTCGAGGTCGGCGTTGAGCTGGTCGAGTTGATCCTGTTCAACAGTGACATTGGGCTCGAACGGTGGGCGGCTGAGCGGGTATGACGGCTGGGCGAAATCCAGCCGACGAGTCAGTATTTCGACCTTTGCAAATGGGAACGCGGGGCCTGGAGTTTCTCTCATCGGTTCGGTGACGACGATATGATCTTTCGTATGCAGTGCTGCCGTCGGGTCACTATCCTTCAAAATCGCCCTGTCGGTCGTCTTGACATGGATAGCCCGATGCCCGAACGGATAGAGCACCCCCGAGGACACGACCGTAACATGTTGATCGCGGCCGAGGGACAAGCGGTGCGACCAGCGAAAATCCTTCGTGGTCAGGTCCGCGTCGAACGTGGCGCCCAACGCGCTCAGGGCAACGTGAGCCGGGAATCCCGCGTCTTTGGCAATATCGAGAATAGTTCTACGATCGTCTGCGCTGAGCGCCAGCTGGCCAGTAAGGTCATCTGGCAAGCATTCGGTCGGCACCAAGCGTAGCGCGTCATCGGCACCGGCAAGATCGGCATGCCACAGGCCCTGAGGGCCTGCTGCCGGGATTGTAGATGCCCAGTTAGCGATAGCAACGCCGGTGGCGTTGGAACCGGATGCGGTCGTTACTTTGAGCCCACGCGGCAGTTCGAGCGAAGTGCCAAGACCGGAGGAGGCAGCGAGATTTGGCACCAGTTTGCCACCCGCAAGCGCAGAAAGAATACCTTCGATGGTGAGAACAATCTGAGTTCCCTTGGCGAGTCCAAACACCAGATCGCTCGCCCCGCTCCAACTGCCCTGGACCGAATTCGCTCCGTCTTCGTCTAGCGATTGTTCGGCCATAGCCTGCGGTGGAAACACGAGCGTCACCGTTGCGTTGTCCCCGGCAACGATCGTCGATGCGCCCGATGGAGAGGGCGGCGCGAGCTGCGCATTGGTCCACCAAATGCCCAGCCTCAAGAGATCGGATGGACGCGTCAATAGCAACATCGGAGCAGCATCGGTCACGGACGGACTCCTTATCCGAATTCAATAATTGTATGGGCGTCGAACTCATCGTTATCTTCACCGAGACGACATCGACCAGAGGCCTTTGTTACCTGCTGGAGATCGCAAAGGAGAGGATGCGAAAGTTGCACCAATACTTTGTGCGATGCCCGGAAGATTCGATACAGATGTCGTTAGCGGTCCTGAGGTGGATCCAAACTTGTGCTTACGTCGCGATTTGGAGAGTAGCCAGCATGACTATCCGGCCTAGCCCCGATCCTGTCGGCCATGCATCAAACGCCTGAGAATGGGTTCCGCCCTATAGCCTGAGATAACGCAGACCAAATGCTCGTCATATTCCGATGTGAATACCGCTTTAGTGCGGTATTCATTCCAAGTACTGTTTCCGCGCGGATAAGGCGCACATCTCAATCGGCATTCTCTCAACCGGACGAGTAGTCCTTTGTCCATTCTCTCGGATTCAAGGAGAGCTTCCAAAGCATATCTCAATGCCGCTCCGGCCCGTCTTATTCAGTGGAAACTACCGCAGGCAGCTTAGTACGTTCGTGTCCATGTGCCGCTCAGCAGAGCCCCCGGGCATCCTCTAGGCGCCTCGACCTGCCCTTCGAATACGCCGTAGCCCGCCAATGACAATTTGAAGGAATTTTGTGTAGCAACGCCCCACGTGGTAACCGAGTCGCCGCCGATGATAACCTGGGCATCATCTTCTCGATCGAGCGATGGTTCGGCAGAGGTTTTTGTATAGTCTATACTCTGCACATTCAGTTCGCTAAAAGGCTCCTGAGGCTGGAATGCATCGACATCCCAAGACTTAAAGATATATCCGGCGACATCGGAACCATCAACAATCAGTCGGAATTGGATATTAATCTGAGGGTTGCCAGTGCTATAACCAGTTGGCTGCAAACCATCCATATCTGCCCTCCATCGGATAAATTCACCCATGAACAAAACATTTTGAGAAGCTCAGCAACGGTGACTTACCGGTGCTCGTATAGTTTATTACGCCGATAACGTCCCGTCGTTGTCAATGGATGCATCTGCTCCACACATCCAGCGCGAATGTTCGAGAATATCAAACCAATTGCCCAACGTGTCCAAGCGCGCATTTCCAGCAGCGGCATCAGCATCATCTCGCGAAACAAGATAAACCGGAATGCTTGAGACTGCGCAGATCACAAGCGCATCACGACGCGGCATCCGCCAGCATTCATCCTGAGTAATATGCCAATGTTTTGCCGACGGCCTGATCAGCGTTGATCTTATTTACCAACACATCCAGGTCGCAAGACTGATCCTTGTCGCCCCAGGGATTGTTAAATGAAGCGGCACCTGCATCGGTGTTTACACCGGTTAGAACGACAGCATGCGCGTCATTTTTTGTGAAACTTAATTTTCCATATTGTGAGCCATAGGGAAACCCAGGGCATAAATGCAGCAGCACAATCGGCCCTTGGCCGATGCCCGTTAGCAGCGCATCAGCGGTCATGTTACCCGAGGCAAACCCCGCAACGTCGTATACCTGAAACCCCCATTGCATCATGAGATCGGTGCATTCGGACCAGCTGTTCGCGAGATTGGCGATACAGCTGGTCGAAGGATCGAGTCCATTGGTGAATTCACCGACGCCAACGCTTGATCCAGTACTATAGCCTTTAGCCATCGCGCAGCTTGCGATCCAGCAGATTGGGTTCATTTCCTGCACAATCAGCTCGACATCATATTGTGTGCTTGGCATCCTCTTACCTTTCTGCGCTAGACTATCATCGCGTTATGGCAACTCATCAGAATTGGGTGATGGAATATCTTGCGGGTAAGCATGCAGTCGACCTACTGAGAGGAGTGACGCAGGCCCTCCAACAATCGCCCCGGCGCGCTCATGCCACCCACCTCCTAACGCTATGGCACTGTCTCGGCTTGGAGGCTCTCGACGTCGTTGGCACCACGCTGACATCTGCAAACAGCCAAACTGATAAGACCAGGACCCGATATCTTCAAAATTGACTACATAAATCATCTTTGCGGTTGTCGATCGGATGGATCGAAATGTAACCATCGTTACTTGGAGATGCTTTCGGTTTGTATTTTGAGCTAAGCCACAGGATAGCATCTGAGCAATCCGGAGGGCCGCCTTTCCCGTTGGCAATCCCGATCAATTCATGATCTACTCTTTGACACCGATCGCTGATACACGCATCGGACATTTGTTCTACGCCCGCATGCAAATTTCTAAGGTATTGGCTCTGCCATTCGGCATGCCCAGGGAGACATTTTGCGATGCCGCATCAAGAAAGGATTCTCGGAGCAGTTCAACAAATCTACGCCGCCGCCACCGATACCGGCCAGTGGAGCGATAGTCTGTCGGCGATCATCGCTCCGATGGAAGCGAGTCGAGCGTTCTTTGTGAGTCAGGATCTGCTGTCGGGCGATGTCGCGATCTCTACCGATCGGAACAGCGAAACTGATCACATCGTGCGCTACTCAAGCGCTGCTGCGGCAGGTTTCGTGCCCGCATGGAGGCGCACTATACAACAAGGGGCTGTGGTGCGCAGTTCGCAAATGCAGGATGATACGGCCAGCATGCGTACACCATTTTACAATGAGGTTCTTCGACCAGCAGGAGATTTTTTTGGCCTGGTGGCGCAGATTGCCCACAACCACTGCAGCGATACCTTCCTCTGCGTCCATAAACCCAAAGGTGCCGCGGACTTCACTGATACCGATGTTGCAACTTTACAGCATTTAATGCCTCATCTTGCGACCGCGCTGGAATTGCGAACACGTATTGCAAACCTGGAGGCGCAGGAACGGGATATCCGGGTGGCGCTCGACAAGCTGGACGAGGGATTTGTTCTACTCAACTCCAGCGCGGAGCCTGTCTTCAGCAACCGCATAGGCGAAACGATGATGACAGCTGAACCCAGACTGGCCGCGGCATTGGCCGGGTTGCGCGGCCGCGTACCTCGGAATGGAGGCTCCTTCGAGGTTGCGCGCGACGCCAAACGGCCTCTGCATGTGCAGCTGACGCCCATCGGCGAGGGGAAGAAGTTGACCCGGCTGTCTGATCGCGCGACGTCGGTCATGATGGTAACCGATCCTGAAGTTGTCGATCGCCGACGCATTGGAGCGCTAATAAAGTCTTATGGGCTTACGCCTGCGGAAGCCCGTCTCGCTATGGAAATTTGCAAGGGTGACGGACGAGCTTCCGCTGCCTCTCGGCTAGGTATTTCCCCAGCCACGGCGCGGGCGCATTTGTCGCGAATATTTGAAAAGACAGGCCTTCACCGACAGGCCGAACTGGTTCGGTTGTTGATGACTAGCCGGCACTGACAAGGCGATACGACTGGGGGAGCAGATTCCAGGCGGTCTCGTGAACAGCCCGCTGTTCGAAATGAGGGCGCAAAGCAGTCGTCCCGCACTTGGCTGCAACGCCATCTTTAGAGATCGCGACCCACAGCCAACAAGATCGGATCTGTATGATGTGAAGGGATTAGAACCGATGTTTTCGTATCGCATCCCACATTATCAATGACTTAGGCATCCGAGCCAGCATAGCGCAATTTATGGAACTGCGCGCTTAGATGTTCGTATGAAAGTCCGCATACAGAAGGCGCTTCGCCGAGTATGTAAGGTCGCCCCGGCCGCACCGCTGTTCAAGAGACCAAACAAATGCCCTCGTGAGCTATTGAACGCGCCAGCGTTAGTTTGCTTGTGTGAATAGCAAAGGGAATTACCTGGTCACGCGGCGGCGGATGGGCACTAAGCGCTCGAGCGCGGCATCTTCTCGCCACGCTGGGGTCGGAGCGGTCGCAGCCGACACATGGGTCTGGGCGCTATCCCGCAGTTGAAACTGCGCCACCATCTCACGCAGCTTCGCTGTCTCCGCGGCAAGCGTCGCGCTGGCGGCCGTCGATTCCTCGACCATGGCAGCGTTCTGTTGCGTGGTTTGGTCCATCTGGTTGACCGCGGTATTCACCTCCGCAAGGCCCGTCGCCTGCTCCTTCGCGGAGCTGGCGATTGCCTGCATGTGGTCGTTGATGGACACGATCTGCTGCTGGATGATCTTGAGCGCGGACCCGGTTTCGCTGACGAGCTTCACACCCTTGGCGACTTCTTCTGACGAGTTACGGATAAGTTCCTTGATTTCCTTGGCGGCCTGCGCCGAGCGCTGGGCGAGTTCGCGAACTTCCTGCGCCACGACCGCGAAGCCTTTGCCCGCCTCACCTGCCCGCGCCGCCTCGACGCCGGCGTTCAGGGCCAGCAAATTGGTCTGAAACGCGATCTCGTCGATAACCGCGATAATATTCGAGACCTGGCTCGAGGAGCGCTCGATTCCGGCCATGGCCTCGACCGCTTCGGCAACGATCCTGCCGGATCGGGCTGCGCTTTCGTCGGCAGTCTGAGTTGCCGACCGCGCTTCCTCGGCACGGCGCGACGCATTGGTGACGTTGACGGTGATTTCATCGAGCGCGGCGGCGGTTTCCTCAAGGGAAGCAGCCTGCTGTTCCGTTCGCCGCGACAGATCGTTGGCGCTATGACTGATTTCGCGAGAATTGCTTTCAAGTAGATCGCTCGATTGCGAAACGCCGCTCAAGGTGCCGTTCAGCTGTGCAAGCGCGGCATTGAGGTTACTCCGCAACGGCTCGAAATCGGGCGCAAATGGGTTTGCAAGCTCAAATGACAGATCGCCCGCCGCCATCCTTGTCAAGGCATCTCCAATGGTGTCGACCGCGTGAACACGTTCGGTGACGACGGTCGCGAATTTGACGACTTTGACTATCCGACCTTTCTCATCCGGAATTGGATTGTAAGAAGCGTTGATCACCACCCGCTTTCCGCGCTTGCCTAAACGCACGAACTCCGCCGCTTGCACCCTGCCGGCACGCAGTTGGGTCCAGAAATCTTGGTACTCCTGCGAGGCTGCATAATCGGGATCGACAAACATGCGGTGATGCTGACCCTTGATTTCGTCGAGACGGTAATCAAGGGCGTCGAGGAAGTTCTGGTTGGCCGACAGCACTTCGCCATCAGGCGTAAAGGCAATGATGGCCTGCACGCGGCTGATTGCCTCCATCTGAGCCTGATAATCAAGATTCTGCAGCCGCGCCCTTGCGTCGGCCCATTCGACCACAAATCCGGTAACGGCCTGTCCATGCTTTAGCGGGGTGACGATAAGATCAAAGCTGTGATGCCCCACAGAAATGGTGGCGCGATGCTGGGTGGTGAGCTTTGACAGCATGCCGCGCTGGTGGGACGGGTTCTTATGAAAGATGTCGATGTTGGATCCGACAAGCTTGTCGACTTCGAATCTCGGCAGTTCCTTCTTGAGATCGCCCTCGGCCTGCTTTAGCAGCTCGCGCGTGGCACTATTCATGTACGTGATGTTGAGCTTGGCGTCGGCGATCATGATATTGGCGCTGATAGTATCGAGCGCCCGCAATTTCGCCCTTTCGCTATTGTCCAAGAATCTCAGCATCAATACGGCTCCCCCTGCGAGAAGTTTGACGGCAATAACAGTAAATTTGACAGTATCGCTCGACTTTCTGACGGATGCGATTATCTATCCGACAATTATTTAGTTATATTTTAACTAAGAATTTATTAACAAATCGACCAGCTCTAAGTTAACCTGCAGGCAATACAAATGAGTTTGTCCTTTGTTATGATACCGCAGACAACCTCCGCGTCATTATTTTGAAAGTACATGCAAGCGTGACTGATGTAGATGCTTCGAACTAGAAGCATCTAACAAACAAGTGCTGCAGTTGGTCGGCGAAATTTCAGCCGCGAAATTTCATCGTAAAAATCGTTCAAACGCCTTGAACCAACCCAAACCGCCGACACGCGACTCTTTTTGGAAGAGTAGCTGGAGTTATTCGCCATTTGCAGAATATGCGCGTGAAGCCACCACCGTGGATGAAATCGGTTAACCTGGCCACCTGAGGTGATTGCGACAAGTCTTCGCCGCTAGAGCTCTCGCGAAGGCAGCTTAATGAAGCCAGCTGCAATACGACTGGCGAGTCCACAGGGCACTGCTATATCGCCGGCTCCGCTAGTACACTACGCTGAACGCACGGTACGGCTAGCATATAGGTCCTGAAGC
>JGI24740J21852_10000854_pt1 | contig 13457 bp, 10 predicted proteins | sample KBSCornC6_FD_21852 | JGI IMG/M metagenome (IMG submission 21852) | reverse complement strand
GGCGACGTGGTGCGCCTGTGCGAACTCGCGCCCGGCACAGGGACGAGCGACGGCGAGGCCGCGCCATGGCGCCCGCCAGTTCCCGCCCTCGATTCGGTCGCGCGGGGTCATCCTGCGCAGCTCCCGCTCAGCGTGTCGTTGCGAAGGCGCACCGCGGACCGCAGTTCGCGGGTCACCGAGGGGTCGCGGGCGGACGCCGCTCGCAGTGTCAGCGCGATGCGTTTCACGTCCTGGCGCGGCGGACAGGACGAACCGGCGTCGACGGGGCAGGCCTGGGCACAAAGGCGGGAGAGCGGCTCGCCGAGAACCTCGGACCCCAGGGTCATCTCGGTGACCACGAGGCGGCCAGGATCGGTCATGGCTTGCCAAGTGCCCAGGCCGATCCGCATTTCGACGACACCCTGGCGCAGGCGATAGCCCAGCCGGCCCTGGTCGACGGGTTCGGGCTCTGCCGTCCCCGGCGGGGTGCGGCTGAAGTTCACTTCCTGCGGGGTGACGGCGGTGAGCGAATGCGGATTGGCCTTGAGCAGCGAGGATTCGCCCTGCCACACGCCGTCGGTGGCCGCCGCCCAGTGCCCGGCTCGCCGGAGGTTGCGGGTCATGAGGTCGGTGGTGGTTCGCAATGCCTGCATCAATTGGGTTTCCAGCAGCAGTTGGCGGGTTTCACGGACTTGCTGGGCCCAGGCCAGCAGGGCGATGGACACCACGGTCAGGCCGGCCGCCAGCCCGACCAGCAGTTCGACGAGCGAGAGGCCCGGTGACGGGCGCGAGCGGGCCGGCCTTGTCATCGCGGCCAGCACCGGCGGTTGACGGTCTCGGAATTGTGGGTCGTGTCGTCAGGGCCTGAAGCGTAGGCGGTGTCGCCCTGGGTCTGGATCAGCCGCATGACCTGGCAAGGGGCGTCGAGAACCTGGTTGCCGACGGCGTAGGCCACCAGCTCGTAGCCGCTGGCGCCGGGGTTGGCCACGTCCAGGCGATAGTGGCCGAGCGGCGAAGCCGTGGGCAGCCCCAACTCGGCCAGGTGCGCGTATCGGTGGTTCTGCGCTCGCCAGCGTTCCTGGCACTGCTGGAGCTGCATCAGCGCGGTATGGGCGTCGCTGCGGCGGGCCTTGAGCACCAGCGATTGGAAGACGGGGTAGGTTGCCAGGCCGAGGACGACGACCACGACCATGACGAGCAGCAACTCGAGCAGGGTGTAGCCGCCACCCATGCTGGGGGAGGTTCGCCTCGCGGTCATCAGGCGCTCCGGTCAGCAGGGGGCGTGACCGGCGACCAGGCCGGAAGGGGAGCAGGTACGCACCCGACCCATGAGGTTCAGGGTCAGGTGCACGGCGCGGCCGCCGAGGCCCGCCACCTTCACGGTCGCCGCGGGGGTGCTGGTGCCCACGACCGGATCGAACAGGATCGAGTCGACGTTGGGGACGATGCGGACATGGTCGCTGGCGTTCCACCTCACCGTCTTGAGAGTGCGGGCTTGGAGCTGGTGGCACTCCTGGGTTTCGGCCGGTGCGGCACAGGGGCAATCGGCGGGGGCGCCGGTGTGCAGGGTGTAGCAGGTGAGCTCAGGGTCGGTGTGGAAGCTGATGCGCACCGCGGTTCCGCGGGCCGTGGCCTCGGAGCGGACGAGATGGAGGTCGGCCACCAACTGGGTGGCGGCGCCTTCCAGTTGGCGGTTTTCCATCAGGCCTTGAATGGAGGGCGCGACGATGCACAGCAGCACAGCCGCCACGACGATGGCAACGAGGGCTTCGACGAGCGTGAAGCCACGGCAGAGCAGGGGACGGAAGAGGAGCGATTGCATGCAGTGCCCGTGGGCTGGAGCGATGCCTGCACTTTAGGAAATTTTATGACCGTGCTCGGTCTGGAAGCTGGTCGTAATTAAGGGGGGACGAGGGGGCGGACGTCGTCGATCGACTTCCCATGGCGGAATCAGATGTCGCGGATCAGCTGCCGGAATTCATCGACGTCTTCGAAACTGCGGTAGACGGACGCGAACCGGACATAGGCCACCTTGTCGATGCGCTTGAGTTCGCGCATCACCAACTCACCCAGCCGCGTGGAGGGCACCTCCTTGGCGCCGCTGTTCAGCAGCTTGTCCTGGATGCGTTCCATGGCCGCGTCGACCTGTTCCACGCTGACGGGGCGCTTGCGCAAGGCCAGGGTCATGGAAGCGAGAATCTTGCCGGCATCGAAGTCGGCGCGGGTTCCGTCCTTCTTGACCACCGACGGGAGGGCGATTTCGGCCCGCTCGTAGGTGGTGAAGCGCTTGTCGCAGCTGTGGCAGCGCCGGCGCCGGCGCACCACGTCGCCCTCGTCGGACTCGCGCGTCTCGACGACCTGGGTCTCTTGGTGGCTGCAGAAGGGGCACCGCATCAGTCGCTCTCCACGGGGAAAACGCCGCTGCGGTGCACGCCGACGCCCCGGCAGGGGCGCCGGGCGGTCGTCCGCTGCGACCCGGCACCGGCCATGTTCAGCGGTAGACGGGGAAGTCGCGCGTCAGTGCGGCCACCTTGGCGCGCACCTCGGCGAGGTTGGCCTCGTCGTGGGGCTTGTCCAGCACGTCGGCGATCAAGTGGGCGGTGGCGCGGACCTGATCCCCCCCGAAACCCCGGGTCGTCAGTGCCGGCGTCCCGAGGCGGATGCCGCTGGTGACCATGGGCTTTTGCGGGTCGTTGGGGATGCCGTTCTTGTTGCAGGTCATGTGGGCCAGGCCCAGCACCGCTTCGGCTTCCTTGCCGGTGAGGTTCTTCGGGCGCAGGTCGACCAGCATCACATGGCTCTCGGTGCGGCCGCTCACGATGCGCAGGCCGCGGGAGATCAGCGTTTCGGCCAGCACCGTGGCGTTCTTCGCCACCTGTTGCTGGTAGGCCTTGAACTCCGGCGACAGCGCTTCCTTGAAGGCGACGGCCTTGGCGGCGATGACGTGCATCAACGGGCCGCCCTGGATGCCGGGAAAGATGGCACTGTTGATCTGCTTGGCCACGGCATCCTTCATCAGGATGATGCCCCCGCGTGGGCCGCGCAGGCTCTTGTGGGTGGTGGACGTGACGACGTCCGCATGCGGCACGGGGTTGGGATAGACACCTGCGGCGATCAGGCCAGCGTAGTGGGCCATGTCGACCATGAAGTACGCGCCGATCTCCTTGGCGACCTTGGCGAAGCGCTCGAAGTCGATGCGCAGGCTGTAGGCCGACGCGCCGGCGATGATCAGCTTGGGCTTGTGCTCGCGGGCCAGGCGCTCCATGGTGTCGTAGTCGATGGCTTCGTTGGCGTCGAGGCCGTAGCTCACCACCTTGAACCACTTGCCGCTCATGTTCAGCGGCATGCCATGGGTGAGGTGGCCGCCTTCGGCCAGGCTCATGCCCATGATGGTGTCGCCGGGTTGAAGCAAGCCGAAAAAGGCGGCCTGGTTTGCCTGCGAGCCGGAATTCGGTTGCACGTTGGCGTTTTCAGCGCCGAAGATCTGCTTCAGGCGGTCGATGGCGAGCTGCTCGACCACGTCGACGTGTTCGCAGCCGCCGTAGTAGCGCTTGCCGGGATAGCCCTCGGCGTACTTGTTGGTGAGTTGGCTGCCCTGCGCGGCCATGACGGCCGGGGAAGCGTAGTTCTCGGACGCGATGAGTTCGATGTGGTCTTCCTGGCGCTGGTTTTCACGCTGGATGACTTCCCACAATTCAGGATCGGTGTTGGCGACGGTGGAGATGGAGCGGTCGAACATGGTTGGCAGTCCTCTTTGAAGAAGTCCCGGTCGGACAGTGGCGGGACACGGGGTGTCCGGCGCGACCTTTGGGCTGCCCAGGCGAACGGCTGAAACGGCGCCGACCCCGATCTTGGGGCGGGCCGACCGTGCTTCCCGGTGGTTCACCACCTCAGGCCCGCGGTCGAACCCGGAGCCCCATCGCCAGTTGCACGGCCCGTGAAGTGTAGCGGACGCCGGGAGCCCGTCAATTCAACAGCGCCAGTTTCGAGGGGGCCGGCTTGTCGGAAGCGGGCGCGGCGGCGGGTGCATTCGTGGGTGGGGGACCGGCGGCATCGGTGGGCGCTTCAGGGGCGGCCTCTTTCGCCAGGGTGGCCGTGGGCGGAGGGGCCAGCGGGGCGTTGAACGCAATGCTGCGGCCCGCCGACACGGAGCGCAGGTACTGCTGCTCGGCCAGCACCTTCCAGGCGTAGCCGCTGTCGTCGGCGAGGTTGCCCGCGCCGACGTAGAAGCGCAGGCCCGCCTCCACGCTTCCTGCCTTGGCGATGCATTCCTTGAGGACCAGCACCCCGACCCGGAGGTTCGTCACCGGGTCGAAGGCGGCGTGGTTGCCGCCGAACGGTTGGTACTTGTCGTCATGGACCCGGGTCATGACCTGCATCAGGCCCTGGGCGCCGACCGGGCTCTGTGCGAACGGGTTGAAGCTTGATTCGATCGCCATGATGGCCAAGATGAGGGTGGGCTCCAGGCCCACCTTGCCGCCGACGGTCCAGGCCTCTTTCACCAGACGGCTGACCGGCTCCGGCGCGACCCGATAACGGCGCGAGAGCCAGCGGGCCACGGAGGCCTGCTCCTTGTTGAGGTCTTTGGGGTCGATGGCTGTAGCCCGGGTGATGGCGTCTGGCTCGGTCAGTTCGGCCAGGGCCTCGATGGTTCCATCGATCCGGGCTTCGTGGCGCGCCTGGAGCCAGTCCAGTGTCCGGCTTTCGAGCGTGGCACGGAGTTCGGTGCGGCTGGAGGCAAACAGCATGGCCGCCAGCAGGGCAAAGCCGACCAGGGCCAATGTGTTGTGGCTGACTTCCAGCAGGCCGTTGGCGGTGTCCTTCAGGAACACGCGGCCGCAACGGGAGGCAGCCAGGCAGAAAGCCCGGACGGGCGGCTTGGCTCGGCGAATGAAACTACGACGTCGGTCCATCTTGATCCTCTTTGCGCGCCGTGCCCGCAATTTTGCGGCAGTCCGCTTGGGCCATGGGCCACGGCGATAATCCATCCCTTTGCGACGGTTCGGAGAACCAGTTTCACGCGGATGTGCCGAAGGAAGATCGGCGAGGTGCCTCGATTGTCTCGAGATCGAAGGCACGGGTTATCCCTGGTCTTGTGCCAAGGTGGGCGAATTCTAGGAACTCCGTTCATGTTCGGTCAAGAATTAGAAATCCGTGATTTATAACTTGTAAGTATGAAATATCACGATCTGCGCGACTTCATGGCGGGCCTCGAACGCATCGGCGAACTCAAACGGGTGACGGAACCTGTGTCGCCACGGCTGGAGATGACGGCTCTGAGCGACGCGGTTCTGGGCGCCGGCGGTCCGGCACTGCTGTTTGAGCGGCCTGCCGGTCACCAGATCCCCGCGCTGACCAACCTGTTCGGCACGCCCAGGCGCGTGGCCCTCGGCATGGGGGCTTCCGACCTGAGCGAACTGCGGGACGTGGGCCGCATGCTGGCGGGTCTCAAGGAGCCGGAACCTCCCAAGGGGTTGAAGGATGCCGGCAAGTTGCTGCAAATGGCCCGTGCACTGTGGGACATGAAACCCGCGGTGGTGCGCAAGGCGCCTTGCCAGGAAGTGGTGTTGCGCGAGGCCGAGGTCGACCTGGGGACCTTGCCCGTCCAGACCTGCTGGCCCGGGGACGTGGGTCCCTTGATCACCTGGGGTCTCGTGATCACCCGGGGGCCGCAGTCCGTCGCCCATCCGCGGAGCCGGCAGAACCTCGGCATCTACCGCCAGCAGGTGATCGGGCCGCGGCAGGTGATCATGCGGTGGCTGGCCCACCGGGGCGGGGCGCTCGATTTTCGCGATTTCGCGCTGGTGAATCCTGGCCGGCCTTTTCCGCTCGCCGTGGCGCTGGGGGCCGATCCGGCGACCATCCTCGGGGCCGTGACGCCGGTGCCCGACGCCTTGTCCGAATATCAGTTCGCAGGCTTGCTGCGCGGCGGACGTACCGAACTCGTCGACACGGCCGTCGGCGACGGGGGCGTGCTGCTCCAGGCGCCGGCGAGCGCCGAATTCGTGTTCGAAGGCCACATTCCCGTTGCAGCCCCGGGTTACGCCGGTACCAGCGCGCACGGTGTGCGCCTGAGGGAATCCGGTGGGTACCTTCAAGCGCTGGAAGGGCCGTTCGGCGACCACACCGGCTATTACAACGAGCAGGACTGGTTTCCGGTGTTCGAGATCGATCGCATCACGCACCGGCGCGACCCCATTTACCACTCCACCTACACGGGCAAGCCACCCGACGAACCGGCGGTGCTGGGCGTGGCCTTGAACGAGGTGTTCGTCCCGATCCTGCAAAAGCAGTTTCCCGAGATCGTCGACTTCTACCTGCCGCCCGAAGGGTGCAGCTACCGGATGGCGATCGTGAGCATCCGCAAGAGCTATCCCGGCCATGCCAAGCGACTGATGTTCGGCGTGTGGAGCTTCCTGCGGCAGTTCATGTACACGAAGTTCATTGTGGTGACCGATGACGACGTCGACGTGCGCAACTGGCAGGAAGTGATCTGGGCGATCACCACCCGGATGGATCCCGTGCGCGACACGACGCTGGTCGAGCACACGCCGATCGACTACCTGGACTTCGCCTCGCCGGTCAGTGGCCTGGGCGGCAAGATGGGCATGGACGCTACGAACAAGTGGCCCGGCGAGACGCCGCGGGAGTGGGGCCGGACCATCCGAATGGACGCCGAGGTGGAGCGGCGGATCGCGCCCTTGCTGGAAGCCCTTCTCGGGAAGGGCGGGCAATGACGTGGCGCGCGGCCATAGACAATGTCACTTGCGCGGCGCGGCAAACCCGTCTACCTTAGCGATGCCTGCATGCAGGTAACCTCCAAGTCGCAGTCTCTGCGCACAGGAGCCCCGGACTTAATTCCTCCGGAGCCCCGAAATGGTGGCGTCAGCCACCCGCCCCTCCTGCCGCAAGGCAGGAGGGGTTTGTTTTGGTGCGCCCATGCTGGGCGCACCAAAACAAAAACAGCTCCAGAAGGAGCTGTTTTCATAAATGGAGGCGCGACCCAGAGTCGAACTGGGCTAGACGGATTTGCAATCCGTTGCATAACCGCTTTGCTATCGCGCCCCGTTGTACGTTGTATTGCAAGCTGTGCGCAAGCAAGGAAACCGCAAGACGTTTCTGTTAGCAAAAAGGGAAGCTTTCAAGCTTCCCTTTTACTGTTTTTGGAGCGGGAGACGAGGCTCGAACTCGCGACCTCAACCTTGGCAAGGTTGCGCTCTACCAACTGAGCTACTCCCGCTTTGCCTCTTGATCTCAACAGCACACGCTGCATCAACCAAGACCATGATTATATGCCGGGCTTGAACAGGAACGCAAGCACCTTCACTCGCATTCATGCGCGTCCATTTCAATGCTTCAGCGAGTCCCCTGAAACAGCTGGCGCGGCCGGCGTATCGGTCTTGGTCTCGACCTTTGCTGCCTCTTCCTCACTGAGCGGCTCGGGCATGGTTTCGAGCGCCAACTCGAGAACCTGATCGACCCACTTCACGGGCAGAATCTCGAGATTGTTCTTCACGTTCTCGGGAATGTCCTGGAGGTCCTTGACGTTCTCTTCGGGAATCAAAACCGTCTTGATGCCACCCCGATGGGCCGCCAGCAACTTCTCCTTCAGCCCGCCGATGGCCGTGACTTCACCCCGCAGCGTGATCTCGCCGGTCATGGCGACATCTGCCCGTACCGGGATGTTGGTCAATGCCGAGACGAAAGCCGTGCTCATCGCAGCGCCTGCGCTCGGACCATCCTTCGGCGTGGCGCCGTCCGGCACGTGGATGTGGATGTCGCGCTTCTCGAACAACTCGTCCTTGATGCCCAGCCGAGCCGCACGACTGCGCACCACCGTACGGGCCGCCTCGACGGATTCCTTCATCACATCGCCCAGGGAACCCGTGCGGATGATGTTGCCCTTGCCCGGCATCACGGCGGACTCGATGGTCAGCAGGTCACCCCCCACTTCGGTGTAGGCGAGGCCAACCACTTGACCGACTTGGTTGCGCTTCTCAGCGCGGCCATAGGTGTGCTTGCGAACGCCCAGGAAGTCATTCAGGTTGTCCTCACCGATGACGACCTTTTCCTTGAATTGCTTGAGCTGAATTCCCTTGACCACCTTGCGGCACAGCTTGGAGATCTCGCGCTCAAGCGAACGCACGCCAGCCTCGCGGGTGTAATAGCGAATGATTCCGCAAATGGCAGACTCGGTGACCTCCATCTCCTCGTCCTTCACCCCATTGTTCTTGCACTGTTTTGGCAGGAGGTAGCGCTTGGCGATGTTCAACTTCTCGTCCTCGGTGTACCCCGACAGACGGATGACTTCCATCCGGTCCAGCAAGGCCGACGGGATGTTCATCGAGTTAGAGGTGGCGATGAACATGGTGTCCGACAGGTCGAAGTCGACCTCGACATAGTGATCGCTAAAGGTGTGGTTCTGCTCCGGATCCAGCACTTCCAGCAACGCGCTGGAAGGGTCGCCACGAAAATCCATGCCGAGTTTGTCGATCTCGTCGAGCAGGAACAGTGGATTGCGCGTTCCCACCTTCGACAGGCTCTGCAGCACCTTGCCCGGCATGGAGCCGATGTAGGTGCGGCGATGCCCACGGATCTCGGCCTCGTCGCGCATGCCGCCCAGGGCCATGCGCACGAACTTCCGGCCCGTGGCACGGGCCACGCTCTGGCCCAGCGAGGTCTTGCCAACCCCTGGGGGACCCACCAAGCACAGGATGGGCGCCTTGACCTTGTCCACCCGCTGTTGGACCGCGAGGTACTCGAGGATGCGGTCCTTCACTTTCTCGAGGCCATAGTGGTCTTCGCTCAAGACCTGCTCAGCAAATTGCAGGTCGTGCTTGATCTTTGTCCTCTTGGTCCAGGGCAAATTGACCAAGGTGTCGATGTAGTTGCGCACCACGGTCGCCTCTGCTGACATCGGCGACATCAGTTTGAGCTTTTTCAGCTCGGAGTCGACTTTCTTGCGGGCCTCCTTGGGCATCTTGGCCGCGACGATCTTCTTCTCGAGCTCTTCCATGTCGGCGCCTTCTTCGCCGTCACCCAGCTCCTTCTGGATCGCCTTGACCTGCTCGTTCAGGTAGTACTCGCGCTGGCTCTTTTCCATCTGGCGCTTGACGCGCCCGCGGATGCGCTTCTCGACCTGCAGGATGTCCACCTCGTGCTCCAGCTGCTCGAGGAGTTTTTCGAGCCGCTTGTCGACGGCGAACAGGTCCAGCACCGACTGCTTGTTTTCGAGCTTGAGGGGCAAGTGGGCCGCGATCGTGTCGGCCAACCGACCGGCATCGTCGATGCCTGAGATGGACGTGAGGATCTCCGGGGGGATCTTCTTGTTCAGCTTCACATACTGGTCGAACTGCTGCGTCACGGCGCGCCGCAATGCTTCGATCTCCGGCTTGGTGTCCGCCTCGGGCGGCACCGGGGTCACGTCGGCCACGAAGTGCTCGCCGTTGTCGCTGATGGAATGGGTGTTGGCCCGCTGGATCCCTTCGACGAGCACCTTCACGGTGCCGTCGGGCAGCTTGAGCATTTGCAGGATGCTCGACACGCAGCCCACCTCGAACATGTCGTCGGGCTTGGGCTCGTCCTTGCCGGCAGCACGTTGCGCGACCAGCATGATCTGCCGGCCGGCTTCCATGGCGGCCTCCAGGGCCTTGATGGATTTGGGACGCCCTACGAACAAGGGAATCACCATGTGGGGAAAGACCACGACGTCGCGCAGTGGCAACAGCGGCAACGTGATCAGTTCAGCTGGCAAAACAGGATGTCCGGACATTGGAACCTCTCTTTCTCAGCCCCACATCGGGGCCAAGCGTTGAATTGCAAGAAGCCTGGGCGGAGAACCACCGGGGCGTTTCGGATTCCTTGCCATTGATGGATGAATCAACTAACCCATTCAGCACCCAACCTGCGACGGCATGCCTCGATCACGCACTTGCCTTCGCCTGCTCGCGGTAGACGAGCAGTGGTTTGGTGTTTTCTTCGATGGTGTGTTCATCGAGTACCACTTTGGCCACGCCGTCCAGCGTGGGTAATTCGAACATCGTGTCGATCAGACTCAGTTCCATGATGGAACGCAACCCGCGCGCGCCCGTCTTGCGGGCCAAGGCCTTGCGGGCGATCGCAGCCAGGGCCGAAGGACGGATCTCGAGTTCGACCCCGTCCATCGCGAACAGCTTCTGGTACTGCTTGAGCAAAGCGTTCTTCGGTTCGGTAAGGATCTGGACCAGCGCCTCGTCGGTCAACTCTCCCAGAGTGGCCACGACCGGCAAACGGCCCACCAATTCGGGGATCAGGCCGAACTTGATCAGGTCCTCGGGCTCGACCTCGCGGAAAATCTCGGAAACCCGTTTTTCGCTCTTGGTGTGGACGGTGGCGCCGAAACCGATGCCTGACTTCTCCGACCGGTTCTGGATCACCTTCTCCAGCCCATCGAACGCACCGCCGCAGATGAACAGGATGTTGGTCGTGTCGATTTGCAGGAAATCCTGGTTCGGGTGTTTGCGACCGCCTTGCGGTGGCACGGATGCCATGGTGCCCTCGACCAGCTTCAACAAGGCCTGCTGCACACCCTCGCCCGACACGTCGCGGGTAATGGAGGGGTTGTCCGCCTTGCGGGAGATCTTGTCGATCTCGTCGATGTACACGATGCCCCGCTGGGCCTTGTCGACGTCGTAATTGCAGTTCTGGAGCAACTTTTGGATGATGTTCTCGACGTCCTCGCCCACATACCCTGCCTCGGTCAAGGTGGTGGCATCGGCGATGACGAAGGGCACGTTCAAGAGGCGAGCCAGGGTCTGGGCCAGCAAGGTCTTGCCGGAACCCGTGGGGCCAATGAGCAGGATGTTGCTCTTCGAGAGTTCAACCTCGTCCTTCGAGGTCGCCATGTGCTTGAGGCGCTTGTAGTGGTTGTAGACCGCCACCGACAAGGTCCGCTTCGCGGTGTCCTGCCCGATCACGTACTGGTCGAGACTGAGCTTGATCTCGGCCGGCACCGGCAGGTCCGATTTGGCCGAACGCGTCTCGGAGGCATCGACAGGCACCTCGTCCCGGATGATGTCGTTGCACAGTTCGATGCACTCGTCGCAGATGAAAACGGAGGGCCCGGCGATCAGCTTCTTAACCTCGTGCTGGCTTTTGCCGCAAAAGGAGCAATACAGAACTTTTTCGCTCGAAGAGCCTTTTTTGTCGGCCATGGGGGGTGCGCGCTTTGAATGGAGAGGCTGAACGAATGATAGAACAAAGAAAACCGGATTTCGCGGCCGATAAAGCCTTCGATTGCGTGGCTTTAGCGAACTTAATTCCGCAGAGAACGGTGATCAAACCTGAGGGATCAAGGGTTGATGGGCTGCACCCGCTTGCTGATCACTTGGTCGATCAATCCATAGGCCTTCGATTGTTCAGGATCCATGAAGAAGTCGCGCTCCATGTCGGACTGGATCTTCTCCAGGGGCTGTCCCGTCCGCTCAGCATAGATGCGGTTCAATTGCTCGCGGGTTTTGAGGATTTCCCTGGCGTGGATTTCGATGTCCGTGGCCTGCCCCTGGGCCCCGCCGGACGGCTGGTGGATCATGACCCGCGAATTCGGCAGCGCAAAACGTTTGCCTTTGGTTCCCGCCATCAGCAGGAAAGAACCCATGCTGGCCGCGATGCCCATGCACAAGGTGGAAACATCCGGCTTGATGAACTGCATGGTGTCGAAGATCGACATGCCCGCGCTCACCGACCCACCGGGTGAGTTGATGTACAGAGAGATGTCCTTGTCAGGGTTTTCACTCTCCAGGAACAGCAACTGAGCCACCACCAGATTGGCACTCTGGTCGTTCACGGGACCCACCAGGAAAATCACCCGCTCGCGCAACAAGCGACTGTAAATATCGTAGGCACGTTCACCACGGCCGGATTGCTCGATCACCATGGGTACCAAGCCCAGGCCTTGTGTTTCCAGTGCGCTCATCAATGATGTCCTTGAAGTGTTAGGAACGGATGGGATTGAATTATGCTGCCACCAGAGGGCCACGGCCGATACCAATCGGCATAGGGGGGCCTCCAGAGCGGCTGGAGCGGCAAGCGCCTGGGGCGGTGATGGCGCATTGGCGCTGGATGAGGCGCTGCCGGGGCAGTGGATAGACGAGGGGTTCGAGGCGAACAGCAGCCGCCATGGGGGCTGCGGTGTGGAGCGGGTGAAGGGAATCGAACCCTCGTATGAAGCTTGGGAAGCTGCCGTTCTACCATTGAACTACACCCGCGTTCGCCGCGAATTGTAGCTTGGCCCGTCGAGCGGATCCAACTCGATGGGTTGAAGGCATTGCGTTCACATTGCCATGACAACTCCTCTTTGCGAGCAGTCGTCCACTGAAACGCCCAGCGATTGGGCATTGATCCCGATCATGGGGCGCCAAGCACCTGCATGGCGCATCCAGGCGCCTCAACGCGCTCACCATCTTGACACACAGCCCCAGATCCGCGCACACAAATTGCTTTCCGCTGCGCTTCGCGCCGAGATATTGCACCAAATTGAAATGCGGCGGCTGACCACAGAAGGAAAACGATGGAACCCCTGAAACAGAGTGCCGACGCCTTGTTCATCTTGCTGGGCGCGGTGATGGTGCTCGCCATGCACGCCGGATTCGCCTTTCTCGAACTCGGCACGGTGCGCAAGAAGAACCAGGTCAATGCCTTGGTGAAAATCCTGGTCGATTTCGCGGTGTCGACGATTGCATACTTCTTCATCGGCTACGCGATCGCCTATGGCACCAGTTTCCTCGTGGGGACGGAGCAGCTGGGCCTGCGCAATGGATACGAACTGGTGCGCTTCTTCTTCCTCCTCACCTTCGCCGCCGCCGTGCCGGCCATCGTGTCCGGCGGCATCGCCGAGCGGGCGCGCTTCGGCCCGCAATCGATGGCCACGGCGGCCATCGTGGGCGTGGCCTATCCCTTGCTCGAAGGTGTGGCCTGGAACGGCCGCTTCGGCGTGCAGTCCGTGCTGAAATCCACCTTCGGCGCAGAGTTCCACGACTTTGCCGGCAGCGTGGTGGTGCATGCCATGGGGGGATGGGTTGCGCTGGCCGCCGTGTTGCTGCTCGGGCCACGTGCGAATCGCTATCGCAAGGACGGCGCCATCAGTGCCCACCCTCCGTCCAGCATTCCCTTCCTCGCCTTGGGCGCCTGGGTATTGGCGATCGGCTGGTTCGGTTTCAACGTGATGAGCGCGCAGACGCTGGACAAGATCTCCGGGGTCGTGGCGGTGAACTCGCTGATGGCGATGGCCGGCGGCACGGTCGTCGCGGTGCTGATGGGCCGCAACGACCCCGGCTTCGCCTACAACGGGCCGCTCGCCGGCCTGGTCGCGGTCTGCGCGGGCTCCGACGTCATGCACCCTGCCGCCGCGCTGGTGGTCGGGGGCGTGGCGGGGGCCATCTTCGTGAGCCTGTTCACCTTGACGCAGAACCGCTGGAAGATCGACGACGTGCTCGGGGTTT
>JGI24740J21852_10000853_pt1 | contig 13457 bp, 8 predicted proteins | sample KBSCornC6_FD_21852 | JGI IMG/M metagenome (IMG submission 21852) | reverse complement strand
CGCCGGCTGCGGCGGCAGCACCTACAGCGGCATCAGCAGTCGCCCGGCCCCGCCGGCTTCGGAGTTCCCGAAGCCGGCGGGGAACCTCGAAGACGTCTACGCGCAGAGCGATGGCGAAAGCCCGCTGGTCGTGCTGCCGACCGGGAAAATCTTCGACAAGAGCAGCGACCGCTACGGCTTCGGCGTCTTCACCGCCGGCCGCAAGCAGGTCACCGACGCCGAAGTCGCCCTCTACTTCGCCCACGGCGCCAAGGGGAAGGCGATCGGCCCGTTCCCGGCCCGGGTCGAATCGCTGGCGACCCAGCCGGCCTTCATCGCCCAGACGACCGGCCGCGACCCGCTCGCGGCCAAGGTCGTCTACGTCACCGACGAAGCTCCCTTCGACCAGCTGGGCGAATGGCGGGTGCTGGCGGTGGTTCGCGAAGACGGCAAGCTGAAGGCGACCCTGCTGCCGAGCGCGGTCGTCGGCCACTTCCCGCACGCCGAGAAGGGCTTCCCGCAGAGCGCCGTCAACCCGCCCGACGTCGGCGAACGCGCCCCCGACGTCCACACCCCGACCCCGGCCAGCGTCGGCGGCGACCTGGCCAAGATCGACACCCGGATCCCGCCCGACGACATGCACGAAGACCTCCATACCGTGCTTGGACGCAAACCCGTGGTGCTGATCTTCGCGACGCCGCAGTTCTGTCAGAGCCGGATCTGCGGCCCGGTGGTCGACGAGGAGGAGCAGGTCAAGCAGAAGTTCGGCGACCGTGTCTCCTTCATCCACATGGAGATCTACAACGACAACGAACCGCAGAAGGGGGTGCGGCCGCAGGTCCGCGCGTACCACCTGACCAGCGAGCCCTGGACCTTCGTGATCGACCGCCACGGCGTCGTTCGCGCCCGCTTCGAGGGGGCGCTCAGCGTCAAGGAAATGGAAGCCGCGGTGGAGAAGGTGGCCGGTGCCTGAGCTACGGCAGCCCCGGCTCGAAGCTGAGCGACCAGATCCGCAGGCCCGGGTCCGGCCGCAGCACCACCCGATGCAGCTCATGCCGCGGGTGGCTCGCCAGCGGGTAGAGGCCCGGCGCCTCGACCGCGACCGTCGCCGCCGCGACGCCATCGAGCTCGACCGCGATCTCGCCCGTGCCCTCGGCGGTCAGCCAGGCACCCCCGGCCGCGTACTCGACGGCCAACTCGTCCTCGGCCTCGCCGGCGACCCAGGGTTGCTCCCATGAGTCGCTGGGGAAGATCTCGGGGCTGGGCGGCATCACCGCGGCGCCGGGCGCGTCGGTCGGCCGCAGCGGCGCCAGCGGCTCCGGCAGCTGCCGCAGGGCGTCGATCTCGCGCAGCTCGTCCTGGATCGCCTCCTCGGTCGCCCGGTACTCGCCCTCGCCGAACTGGAACCAGGCCAGCGCCCCGCCGAGGCTCCAGAGGAAGAGACTGGGCCAGCCTTCGCACCCGTAGGCGCCCCATAGCGCCCGCTCGCGGTCGACCGCCACGGGGAAGCTCACGCCGAGCCGCTCCAGCCCCGCCGCCACCGCCTCGCGCTCGGCCCCGAAGGGGAAGCGCGGCGCCTGCACCCCAATCACGCTCAGCCCCAGCTCGGCGTAGCGCTGCGACCATTGCTCGAGGTAGGGGAGGGTGCGGGCGCTGTTCAGCTGGGCGAAGTCGAGGAAGTGGACGAGCGCCGGCCCGCCCGCGGTCAGCGCCGGCATCGATTCCGGTTCCGCCCCGATCCACTCGAGGTCGTGAGGCAGGTCGGGAGCGGCGATGTTGTCGCGGCCGGGACGCACGCCGCGACGTTATCTTGGCGGTCGCCTCGTGAGCTTCCTGCCGTTCGCGCACGCCCTGATCGTCAAGCAGGATCTCCCGATCCCGCCCTGGCTGTTCGCCTGGGCGGCGACGATCGTCCTCGTCGTCTCCTTCTTCGCCCTCGCCGCCGCCTGGCGCAAGCCGCGCTTCGAGGACGACCATTGGCGCCCGTTCGGCGTCCTCAGCCGGGCGCTGCTCGGCTGGCCCCTCCAGGTCCTCTGCGGCGCGGTGGGCGTCTTCCTCTTCGGCGTCGCCGTCTACGCCGGCCTGGAAGGCACCGAAGCCCCGGACCGCAACCTCGCCGTCACCTTCTTCTTCGTCACCTGCTGGATCGGCTTCCCCTTCTTCTCGGCGCTGCTCGGCAACATCTTCCGGCCCTTCAACCCCTGGCGCGCCGTCGGCCGCGTCGCCGGCGGCGGCTTCAAGCTGATGGCGGGACAGCGGGCGGCCCACCTCCGCTACCCGGAGCGGCTCGGCCGCTGGCCGGCCGCGCTCGGGATCCTCGGCTTCGTCTGGCTCGAGGTCGTCTACGGCTCCACCGGCGGCGTCGCGATCGGCCTCGATCCCCACGTCGCCGCCACCGCCGCCCTCGTCTACAGCGGCTACACGCTGGCGATGATGGCCCTGTTCGGGGTCGAGGAGTGGTGCGAGCGCGGCGAGTCCTTCTCGGTCTACTTCGGGATGTTCTCCCAGCTGGCCCCGATCGGCGTCCGCGATGGCCGCCTCGGCTGGCGCCGGCCGCTGGCCGCGGCGGCGCGCTGGGCGACCTTGCCGGGCTCGGCGACGCTGGTGATCGTCTCGATCGGGACCACCAGCTTCGACGGCGCCTCCGAGGGCGCCTTCAAAACCCCGATCGAAAAGCTCTTCGAACTCTTTGTCGAAGCCGGGATCGAACGGGTCACCGCGATGCGCCTCGCCGGCACCGTCTTCATGTTGGCGACCGTCGCTCTGGTCGCCCTCGTCTATTACCTCGGCGTGCGGGGAATGAGGACCGTGCCGAAGGCACCTCCCCTGCGAAAACTCTGGAGCGGCTTCGCCCACACCCTGGTCCCGATCGCCCTCGCCTACCTCGTCGCCCACTACTTCAGCCTCTTCGTTTTCCAGGAGCAGGCCCAGTTTGGATACCTCCTCTCCGACCCCCTCGGCACCGCCAGCACCGACCTCTTCGGCACCGCCAACTCCGGCATCGACTTCCACGTCCTCGACGCCAACGCGATCTGGTACATCCAGGTCGGATCCCTCCTCCTCGGCCACGTCCTCGGCCTGATGCTCGCCCACGACCGCGCCCTCGTCCTCTGGCCCAACTACCGCCAGGCCTCCCGCTCCCAGTACTGGATGCTGGCGGTGATGGTCGCCTTCACCTGCTTCGGCCTCTACCTCCTCTCGACCACCGCATGACCGCCCCACTGGCCCACCTCGCCCTGCCCGCCGCCCACCTCGGCCACTGGCTCTGGGTCTTCTACGTGATCCCGGTCCTGATCGTCGTCGGCGGCATCGTCTACTCAACGATCAAAGAGCGCCGCCGCTAGCCACCCAGTATGTAGGGCGGCAGCGGCGACCTCAATTCATATCTCTCGACTCCGCCAGGTCATTCGTACCAAGCGTCGGCCATGGCTCCGGCCGTAGTCTCTCCTGTGATCAACGTGTTCCCTGTGGTGTATGTAGCGATTACGTTCTGGGCAGGATTAAACAAACATTGCGCTTTGGTTCCGGAAAAAGAGATATTCGATGCGGGAATGACTGCGTGGTTGACTGTAACTGTGATTTCACGGTTCGGCGTGGTTCCGCTAGTGGTGTAGCCGATACCTTTCGAGCTGAAGCCACCGGTGATCGACACTACGCAACCGTTATATGTGATTTCCTCTTTTTTACCGGTCGGGCATACGACCGACACTTCTCCTGCATCGGTTCTGCCGCCTATTCCAGCCGCGATGTATTCGCAGCCGTTTATATCGACTACAACACCCGCGCTACCGTTGACAGTGCAGTTGTCAACGCTGACCCCTGTCAACCGCACGTTGGTTGCCGCACCGCCGGTGAATTCGAGGTCTCCTCTGAGGCTTTCGCATGTGAAGGAGACCGATTCGGTTGTTGCTTCGTTCTCCATGATCCAGACATGATGGGCCGCTTTACCCGTCCCGTCTGTAGCAAGTGTGCCTCTGCACGGGTTAACCGAGCAGTGGAATTCGTCCGCCGCGTGAGCGCTGGAGACGATCGCCCCGAGGGCGGTTAACGCCAGGGCTGCCGCGAGCAGCGCCTTGAGATTGCGAGCCATTGTATTTCTCCTTGCTTAGGACCCGTCCCCATGGCGGGCTACCTCTCTAATCAAAGGCGCCGATAGAAGCGCCGTCCAGTGATGGCACTCGCGCGAAGGAACGGGCACGCCAGTCAGTGGGGCATAGGCGCGATCTTTCCCGCATCCTTCAGCATGCCGGTGAAACACACGCGCAATCTTGCGCGCGCCTCATAGCGGCGATTGAGCCTGAGGCCTTGCGTTCGTCTCCACCTCATCCTGCCCGCGGTCCAGCTCGGCCACTGGCTCTGAATCTTTTCTCGTGATCCCGGTACTGATCGTCCTTGGGGGGATCGTCTACTTGATGATCAAAGAGCGTCGCCGCTAGCCGCAGTCGATGCGGCGGCAGCGGCGACGATATCCAGAATCTCTCAACTCCGACCGGCTATTCGTACCAAGCTTCGGCCATCTGGCCGCCTATGGTCTCTGCTGTGGCCAAGGTGTTGCCTGTGGTGTATGTGCCAGTGAGTTGTTGTGCAGGATTGATCATGCATTGTGCTTTGGTCCCATCGGCAGCAATCTGCGCTGCGGGAACGGTAAGAGCGTTCACTGTTCCTGTCACTTCGCGGACCACGCCAACGGTAACGTAGCCGATACCATTCGCTTGAAAGCCACCGGTAATTGTAATTATGCAGCCGTTGTACTTGATTTCAAGCTTCTTACCGACCGGACATTCAACGGAGACATTTGCCTGATCGGTTGTCCCGCCGGCCGCGTGGTACTTGTAATCACAACCGTTCATTAGAACTTCGACGCCTGCGATGCCGTTGACGGTACAGTTGTGGTAAGCCAAGTTGGTGAATGTGATTTCGGTGAAGACTCTAGCGTTGACTTCTCCTTCGCCGGTCAGGTCTTCGCATGTGAATGAGACCGATTCGTTCGCTGCGGCGTTCTCGATTATGAAGACATGATGAGCGGTTTTTCCCGTTCCGTCCGGTTTGAGTGTGCCTCTGCACGGTTCCACTGAGCAGTGAAATTCGTCTATCGCCTGAGCGTTGGCGGCAATTGCCCCGAATGCGGTCAGCCCCAATGCTGCTGCGAACAGGATCTTGAGATTGCGGATCATGATCGGCTCCTCGATTTGGTGGCCGGGCTCATCCCGGCCAGTCGCCTAGATGTAAGGAGCGGAGCCGTTTCGCGTCCAGCCGGGCCCGTCGGAATGCGGACTGCCCCCGGTTAGGCCCCGCTACGCGGGAGCGATTCCCCCTGCAGTCTTCAGCAAGACCGCGGCATCGAGTGCGCCATATCGCCTATGCACCGCCCCAAGCGGATGGATGTTGGATAGGCCATGGCGGCATGCACGAGACCCAGGGCACGGCTGTCCGGCGCCGTCCGTGCCCTGGGCCGTAGGCGTGGCTATTCGAACCAGACGTTAGCCATAGTCCCACTCGTGTTCTCGCCTGTAATCAGCGTGTTGCCTGTCGTGTATGTGGCCGTCAGTGCCTGAGCGGTGTTGATCAGACACTGGGCTTTGGTCCCAGTCGCCGTGATCTGCGCTGCCGGGATAGTTACGTGGTTGACTGTGATTGTCCCTTCACGGCTCGACGGTTCACCGATGGTTGCATAACCGACACCAGGCGATTCGAAGCCACCGGCTACCGAAATGATGCAGCCATTGAAGGCAAATTCGACCTTTTTACCGGCGGGGCATTCAATCTTGAATTTCGCCGAGTCCGTTTTCCCGCCGGCTGCTTTGGAGTTGTAGTCGCAGCCGTTCATGCTGACTACCATGCCCGTGCTGCTGTTGGCGGTACAGCCTTTGTAGGCCAAGGTGGTCAATGTGATGGCCGTAACGGACAGGCCTGATACTTCGCCTTCCCCGCTCAGACTTTCGCATGTGAAGGAAACCGATTCGGTTGTCGTTTCGTTCTCGATAACAAAGACCTGGTGGGCGGTTTTGCCCGTCCCGTCCGGCTTCGCTGTGACTCTGCACGGATTGACAGAGCAGTGGAATTCTTCTGCTGCGTGCGCACCGGCGGCGATCGCCCCGAGGGCGGTCAGCACCAGCGCCGCTGCGAGCAGAGGCTTGAGATTGCGGATCATCGCGTTGCTCCTTTGCGTAGGGACCGTTTCATGCCGGGCCGTCTGCCTAATCAAAGGAGCAAAGGGGGGCAAGGTCCAACGCAAGGCCTCGCGGCGCTCGAGAAAGGGGCCGGCTGCCGGAGGCCACGCAGGTTTGCCCCGCAACCGCCGAGAGGCCGATGAGGCGCGCGCGCCGTCTGGCGCGCGCCCCTACCGCTTCTTCTTGCCCTTCCCCTTTTTGTGCTTCTTCCCGCCCTTGCCCTTCTTGCAGCTGTCCTTCAGCACCGGGCGCGATTCGGAGAGCTTCCCGTTCTGCCCCGTGAACTTGGCGGTCGCCTTGTTCGTGTAGTTGCAGATGTTGCGGGAGTTGACGAGCAGGCCCTTCTTGCCGCCCTGCAGTTCGACGATCACCTTCGAGAGCGGGGCATCGGGTATCGATTCGAAGCTCGAGCGGATGCCACCGTTGTGGGAGTCGATGCGGGCGGCGGAGACGACGTCGATCTGGCCGTGCAGGTCGAGCACCATGTCTGGGAGCGGGTTGCTCGAAGAGCGCAGATAGATCGGACCTTCGAGGGGCTTGTCCAGCAGTGGGGTGTAGGCCTTGGCCTTGCCGTAGATCGCGCCCGCCGGGCAGGCGTTGGCGGCGAACTGCACACGGGTGCAGATCGTGCGGATGTGGGACTGCTCGAGGAACTCGGAGTGGGGGAGGGCGACCGAGGCCTTGGCGGTGTTGGCGTAGTTGGTGCCCTGGGGGTAGGTGACGACGGCTTTCAGCGCAGGGTGTTTGGCGCGCTTGGTCCCGCCCTTCAGGGTCAGGGAGACCGTGGGGGCGAACTTCAGCGAGTTGCATCCCCCGACCTGGAGGCGATCGGAGACGGTGGCGCTGGCCCCGGCGGTGCCGGTGACGGTGGCCCCTACGGACTTCGGTTCGCAGCTGGTCGGGGCGAGGGCGAAGTTGGGGCGGTCGACGTCGACCCGGAGATCGCGGGTGTCGACTGGGATGCCCGAGAGGATCGTCGGCAGGGGGTCGGCAACGGCCTTGATCTGAGCGGTTTCGGGGTCGACGTAGGAGGCCACGCGGTTGACCACGGTGCCTAGGTCGAAGGGCCCGGCGACGGCGGGGATCACTGCGACCAGGGAGATCGGGGCGCCCTTGTAGGGGCCGGCGAGGTAGAGGCGACCGCCGACAAAGAAGGGGCTGGGGCCCGCACCGGCGCCGGCGGTGATGGTGCCGACTTGCGAAGCCGAGGGACAGGAGGGGCTGGAGATCTCCTGCTGGCCGCCGCCGGGGTGTTCGCGGCCCTTGGCCTGGGCGATTGCGGAGTCTGGGCAGTAGGGGACGCCGGCGAGGCGGGCGGTGAATCCCAGCGGCGGGGTGGTGGTGAGCCCGGCGAATTCCTGGGTCCCGTCTTCGCGGGTGAGGCGCAGGCTGAAGGGGCTGTAAGAGCCGGCTTGGGTGGAGGCGTAGCCGGCGGTGAGCTTGGGCTCCAGGGCGCCGCTGGGGCACGGGCCCTGGGGGCCGGCGGTGATCTTGAATTCGCTTTGTTCGGAGACGCTTGCCCCCTGCGGCGCGGTCCAGGGGGTGAGCTCGGCCTTGGTCGCGTAGGTGCCGCAGCTCATCGGGGTGCGCAGCGGTGCCCTCGCGCCGTTGAAGAAGTCAAAGCGGAATTCTTCGACCGGCACCTGAGGGGCTTCGGGCACGGTCGTGGTGAGCTGGCCAGTCACTGGATCGGCCGAGACCTTGGCCGGAAGCTTGACGATCACCCCGCTCTGTTCGTCTTCGAGCACGATGTAGAAGGCTAGGAGGCTGTTGAAGGGGTTGTCTTCCTGGCTTGCCAGGAAGGCGGCGCCTTGGATCGTGTGGTCGAGGGCGGGGACGTCGGCTTCCACCGTGCCGAGCTTCGAGGCGTTGGGGCAGTTGGCCGGGTTGAGGTTGAAGTGGGCGGGGAGCTGGCCGGTTGGGGTCGTGAGGCCGACCTGGGCGGGAGTGCAGGCGGCGAGGCCGTCGGCCGAGGCCGGGTTCACGCTCAGCCCCTTCGGCAGCGCCACCGTCGTTTCCCGCAGGTCCGCCTCCCCCAATGCTTCGGGTTTTTCGCCTTCTTCTTGGGGCATGAAGAGGCCGAAGTGAAGCCCGGTCGGGCTGTCGGCGGCCGTGCTCGTCGGCACCGCTTCGATTTCCGGTTCAAACGGCGCCGCCGCGCAGCCCACCGGCGGCCCTTCTCCGCCGACTTCGCTCGCCCCGGTCACCGGCACCGCCCAGGTCGTGAAGCTGAAGCTCGTCAGCAGCGGGTTCTCACACGAGGAGGGCAGTCGCCAGAATGCCCGCGCTTCGCCTTCCACGGGGCAGCTCCCGAGCAGTTCTGCGCACTGCGCCCTAAGCGTGTCGTGGCTTTCTTCCCACGGGGTCCCCCAGAGCGTGATCCGCGCCGCGTTTACCCGCTGGGCCTCGGTCACGCTGTGCAGGTAGCCGGTGGTGCCGTAGTCGGAGTCGCTGCGCACCCGGCTGTCGATGTAGACGGGGAGGCCTTCGATCAGGAAGCCGAGCTGGGCCGGCATCCCCTTGGGGGGTTGAAGGTTGTAGATCGGGGCCAGGTGGGGGGCGTTTTCGCCTTCGAGCTGCTGCACCGCCGCCAGCCCCACCGCCGAGCCGTAGGGGCATTCGTTGGTGCCGAGGAAGTTCTCGTTCAGTTTCGACTGGCGGACGTGGACGCTGGTGAACTGCTGCGGGGTGCAGCGTTCGATCGCCGTCGGGTTCGCCGCCAGCCCCGGCGGCAGGGCCACTTCGATGTTTTTCAGGTCGCCCTGGGCGGGGAAGAACTGTTCGCCTCCCACTTCGCCGGGGACCGTGTTCACCGCGAAGCTCGTCACGTAGGAGTAGGGGTGGGAGTCCGCAGCGGTTGCCGGCAGCCCGTTGCCATCGAGCAATTGCGCGCGGAATTCCTCAAAGCCCGCCGTCGCTGCGTCTTCGGCGCCGATCTGGTTTTCGCCTTCCCAGCTCGCCGGGGCCGCATGCCCGCCTTCCACTTCCACCCGGTTGACCAGCGTCCCGGTGGCGCTCGGCGGCACTTTCACCTGGATTTCCAGGATCAGTTCGTTGCCGGGGTCCAGTTTCGCCGGTTCGCGGCTGGGCGAGAGCGCTTCGGTCACTTCGCAGTTGATCGTCGTCGCGCCGGGCAGGGCGCCGGGGCAGGCAGCACCGGCGATGTTGGTCCGCTGCCTGGGCGTGAACAGCTGCACTTTCTGCACGCTCAGCCCCGCCGGCAGCGTGTCGGAGACCCGGATCGGGTCTTCCGCTTCGCCTTCGCGCTGGGTAGAAGCCCCGCCACTGTTGGTGAGGTAGACGAAATAGCGGTCGAAGCCCGTTTCGTTGCCGGCCGCGAAGTTGGTCGGGTTGGCCACCGACTGGATCGCCCAGGCTGGCGAGTTCGCCTGTGCGGATGCTGGCAGGGCCAGGACGGCGAGGAGCGCCAGGGCTCCGAGCAGTGCCTTGCCGCGGCTCATCGGGCAACCCTTCCCTTCTTGGCGTGGTGCTTCTTTTTGGCCTTGCCCTTCTTCTTGCTCTTCTTGTGATGCTTTTTGTGCTTCGCCGGCTTGGGCTTCGGGTTGCCAGGGCCGTTGAAGGAAGGGGTCGCGGGGGCTGGGGCAGCAGGAGGGGAGCTGGGGGGGGGCTTGCACCCGGCTTCCCCGTCGCACGGTGGCACCGGCACGGGCGGTTCGGGGAAGCCGCCGCCTTCGCGGTAGTCATAGACGTCGTAGTGTTCGTTGCTATCCCAACCGACCAGCTCTTCGCGGGTCGAGAAGAAGGCGTCGCGGCCATTGGCGGAGGCGTCGATCAGGTAGCTTTCGTCGGGGCTGCGGCCGCTGGAGATGAGGAAATGGCAGCCGCCGGCGCTCGAGTCATAGCTGGGGTTGGCGACGGTGCAGCTACCGCTGCCGGGGAGCTCGAACTCATAGACGTCGCGGCTTGCGTTTTCGTCTTCGCCGCTGATGCGATCGAAGCTCTCGAAGAAGACCCTCTGGCCGTTGTCGGAGATGACACGTGGGCCTTCGGACATGCTGCTCCAGCTCGGGAAGAGCGTCGGGCCCAGCGGCCGCGAGCCCGCCGGGTTGCAGGAGGCGCAGGCGAGCTTGCCGCTGGAAGCGTCATAGACGAAGGCCTCCGGGCAGGCGTTGGAGCCGGTGAAGATGTCGTCGGAGAGGATGGCGAGCTGGCACTGTTTTTTGCCTTCGAACTTCCCTTCGGTTGCCGCCAGCGTGTTGTCGTAGTGGCCTTCGGTGAGGTTTTTGGTTTCCACCGAGAGGAAGGCGAGGTGCTGGCCGTCGGGGGTTACCCGCGCGGTTAGTTCGGTCGGTTGGGTTTCCCAGTCGCGTTTGTCTTCTTTTGAGAGCTGGGCGATGAAGCGGTTCTCGCCTTCGCCGGCGTCGTAGCGGTAGAGGTTGTTCTTGCCTGCTTCGGCGCGCTCGCCGAATTCGTTTTCTTCGCTCCCGGTCAGCGCGGCGGCGGAGACGTAGTAGACGACCCGGCCGTCCTCGCTGGCTCCGAGCACGCCCTGCACGTCGCCGGAGGCGGGTTCGGCGCTGTCGAAGGTCACGTCGGTGAGCGGCGCTTCTGCGGAGAAGTCATAGCGGTAGAGGTCTTCGTGGCCGGGTTCGGCTTTGACGTTTTTCAGCAGGCGACGGGGGCTGGTGAAGTAGACGACCTGGCCGTTCTTGCTCGCCGCCCAGTAGAGGCCTTCGCCCGAGCTTGCGCCGCCCTGGCTTTTGTCGAGCTGGACCGTTTCTTCGCCCCCTACGCGATCGAGGAGCTGGCTGGTGCCGCTGTTTGGCACATAGGTCCAGATCGCCTTGGTGCCATCGGCGGAGATCGCGTTGTGGAGGATGGTCTGCCCGTTTTGGCACTCTTCGGAGTTCCTCGCCCCAAAGGCGGTGTTTGCAGCAGGCGTCGCCGGTTCGGTTTTGTTCGGCAGCACGCTGACCACGTGGATCTGGCCTTCGTGGAATTCGTAGAGGCTGACGCCGGAGCCGGTTGGGGCGCCAGCGTAGGGGGCGGTCGACTGGAAGAAGACGCGGCTGCCGTCTTCGGAGGCGCCGGCGTAGTTGAAGCAGTAGCCGAATTCGCCGGTGGTGTTGGCGTGTTCGGGGGTCAGGCAGCGATTGCTGTGGGTGTCCGATTCGTGCAGGTAGAGGCTTTCGGGGCCAGCGGGGCAGCCGGGGGCCAGCGGGGTCTTCGTCGCCTGGGCGGCGCCGAAGCGCAGATCGGCGCTGAAGCCGATGTAGGGCGGGATCTGGATCTTCGGCTGAAAGCCTCCGGGCGAGACGTTCTCGGTCACCCAGCCACCCGCGGTGCGGCGCGAGAGGTATTGGCTCGTCGCCGGCGCCCCTTCGGCTTCCCCGAATGAGGTCCAGGAGGTGTAGGTGGCGGCTTCCCCGGTGGGGGAGCTGGCTTTGATCTGGACCGGGTAGTTGATCACCAGGCCGCGGGTGTTGCGCGGGCCGACCAGGTCGGCGGAGTTCGTGTCCCCCGAGGAGACCAGCTCATAGCCTCGCCCGTCGGGGGCTTCTTCGGCGCTATGGGTGCGGAAAGTGTGCTCGAGCGCGAGACAGACGCCCTGTTTGGTTTCTTCTTCGGGGCAGACCAGGCCTTCGGGGTGTTCGGCCGCATTGAAGGCCCGCAGGCGATAGTGGTAGAGCGTGCCGGGGGCAAGGCCGGCGATGCCCGTGCTGCGCAGGACGAGCACCCCTTCGGTTTCCCCGTAGTCCATCGGCGGCGTCGAGAGCTGCGCGCCGGCGAAGGTGCCGCCGTTGGCCTGGTACTGAGCATCGGAGATGTATTCGATCTGACCGGTCCAGTGGGCGCCGTTGGGATTGCCTTCGGCGAAGATCGTCGCCGAGGTTTCGCTCACTTCGGCAGACCAGGCGGGGCCGAAGGTGAAGGGTTCGTTGGTCTTGAAGGTCCCTTCTTCGCCGAAGGTGCCTTCCCCGGAGCTGTCGGCGTTCTTGGCGACGACGCGGCAGCGGTACTGCGTTTCGGGTTGCAGCGATTCAACCGACTGCGCGGCTTCGTGCAGTTCGAAGTCGGTGACCGGAGCGCCTTTTTCTTCCAGGGGCACCGGCTGGCTGCTTTCGGCGTGTTCGAACGGGCTGCCAGGGATCCCCAGCGGTTCGTATTGGAAGTGGAATTCGGTGGCTTTGCCCTCCGGGTTGACTTCCGCCTGCAGGGTGGCGCGGACACTGCCGGGTCCGCCTGCTTTGACGTGGCATTTCGCTGGGTAAAGGACCGGGCCCGCGGGGGGCGCCTTATGGTAAGTGACTCCGATGGATTCTTCACTGCCGAAAACGTCGCCATCAGCAGTGTGGAGGGCGGCGAGGCCGGCGGATGCAGTGAACGTCCCCGGGGCGTAGGCGAAGCGGCGCAGGATCGCGCCACCAGAGACATACTCGGTGACGAACTGGGCGGAACTGGGTTTAAGCGGACCCTCTGCTCCCTGCTCGGCGAACAGGTGGTCTTCCGCGTCCACCGTCAAGCCCTTGGTTTCGACTCCTTCGAATTCCTTCGCCAGCGTCCCGTCCGCATCGTATTGCCGGATCACGAGTGGAGCCCCGGGCCCAGCCGCGGTCACATAAATCGTCCCAGTCGAATCCACTGCCAGGTCACGCACTTTCGTATTCGTTCCTACGAAGAGTGCCACCGTCCCGATGCAGTTGCCTTCGCCGTCGAACTTGATCACCCGGTTCGCCCAGATCGAGGCTGGTTCTTCGTTGCCGGGGGTGGTGTTGTAGCTGTCGGCCAGGTAGACGACTCCACCTGGGCCAACGGCGATCGGATCGTTTTTCCTTTCGATCTGGCAGCCTGCCGGCGTCCCGTCGCCTTCTTCGCCGAATTCTTTGACCAAGGTGCCGTTCGGTTCGAACTTCTTCACCGTGAAGTCTTCGGTGGTGGCATAGATGTCGTGATGAGAGGCGCTAGTGGGATCGTTGTCGACGGCAATCCAGACCGGCGCCGTCAGGCCGCCGAAGCTCGAAGGCGTCGCTGGTTCTGTGCCACCGTTTTTGAAGACGTCGATCCGATCATTGCCTTTGTCGGCGACGTAGAGGAGGCCCGATTCGAAGTCAGTGGCGAGCCCGCGGGGGTTGGCGCATTTGGGTGAGGTGTCCGGGGCGCAGACCTGAACGTCCGCGGAGACAATTGAGGCCGAAAACGCCGCCGAGGCGCTGACGGTGATCGTCAGCGCTAGCGCGGCCCTCCCCGCGAGGCTCTTCCCCCATCCCTGGAACATCGCTTGTATGTATAGAGACCCGAGCGGTACCTGTCAAGGCTTCCGCTCGTTCCGAGACGACAAGGGCGCGA
>JGI24740J21852_10000851_pt1 | contig 13460 bp, 13 predicted proteins | sample KBSCornC6_FD_21852 | JGI IMG/M metagenome (IMG submission 21852) | reverse complement strand
CCGATCTTCTTCGAGTTCATCCAGCGCAAGGGCAACCAAGGTTTTGGCGAGGGCAACTTCAAGGCGCTGTTCGAGTCGATCGAGCTCGACCAGATGCGCCGTGGCGTGCTCAAGGCCGACGATCAGCCGGCCTGAAGACCCTCAAACTTCAGGCGTGCTGTACCCGCACCCCGGTGGTTCGCCATCGGGGTGTTTTTTTGCGCGCATGAAAAACGGCGCCCGAAGGCGCCGTGCGTTGCAACTGCGGCAGGGCTCTGAGGCTTATTCGCCCTTGGTGGCGGACGGACCGCCCGGCATGGCTGCAGCTGCCGGGGTGTTCTTCTGCGCCTTGCGCGCGTCGTGGCGGGCCTTCATGTAGGCGCGGATCTCGTCTTCCGTAACCTTGCCGTCGTGGTTGGCGTCGATCTGGTCGAACTTCTTGGCCAAGTGCGGCATGCCGGCTTGCGCTTCTTCCTTGGTCAGGGCGCCGTCGCCGTCCTTGTCAGCGGCCTTGAACTTGGCGTCGAAGCGTTCCGCCATCTTTTCGCGCATTTCGCCCTTGTGCGCCTTGTGCCAGGCGGCCAGTTCATCCTTGCTGAGTTGGCCGTCGTGGTTGGTATCAATCTGGTCGAAGTTCTTTTCCAGCCAGGCGTGGCCCTTGGCCTCGTCGCGGGAGATCTGGCCGTCACCGTTGGTATCTAGGGCCTTGAAACCGCCGTGGTGGCCGGGCTTGCCGGCGCGAGGGCCATTCAGCGCGGCGGGCGCTGTCGTGGGCGCCTGGACAGCGGGTGCGCTGGCATCCTGCGCGCGGGCGTTCATGCCCGACATGGCCAGAAACAGGGCCGAGGTGGCGAGGAAGGCGTGGACAGCACGTTTGTTGGTCATGGTCAGCTCCTTTTCACATGGACTCACAGGACTGTGATGCCGATTAGAACCCGACAATGCCGGCATGTTGCCGTGTTTTACACGCTGTTACCCCAATGACATGCTCTGTAATATCGGCCCGCACGTCACAATGGGCGGGGGCTTACTCCTGAGACGGCTGCGGGGCGACGTCGCCCTTGCGTGCGGCCGCAGCGGCCCGATGACGCGGGCCGGCGATACCACCGCCTTGAGCGGGGGCAGCCTCATCTCCCGTGTTGATCTGCGGCGGTGCGATGGGCAGCATGGCGCCCGGCATGGCCGTGTTGGCAGGGTTGTTAGGCACGGCCGGGGGCGGCATCGCCGGGGTGGCCAGCGGGGCTGCTGCACCGGAAGGCGGCAACGGCATGGACGGCGGCGCATTGCGACCGGCTTGGGACACCCCGGCGATGGCACTCGCCGGCAGCGGAATCTCCTGGCGCGCGCCATTGCGTTCGATCACCACCGAGCGCGCCTTGATTTCCACCAGCTTCAAGTTGGACGACAGCGACTTGCCAGCGCGCACAGCCTGCGGCGGGCCACCATCAACGGAAACGATCGCTGCGCCGGAGCCGTCCGTCAGGTCCGCCACTACGCCCATCACCTGCACGTCGCGCGGACCGCTCTGCGGGCCACCGCCAAACAACGTGACGGCGGCGCCGGTTTCCAGCGCATCCGTCTGCGCCACGCGCGCCTCACGCGGCACGCTCAGCGAGCGCAGCGACGACAGCGTCAGCACCCAATGCGTCAACAGCGCACACAGGGCAGCAAACAGTACAAGACTGAGCAGGCGAGACGACTGTTGAGCATTCATGAATATTGGCGATACACCGGAGGAATTCGTCGATTCTATCCGTCCTTCATGCCGTTTCGGTGAAGCGCGTGGACGGCCACATCTATACGCCGAAGCCGCACGACCCCGGCGCGCGTTCTATGGTCATATGTCACAGATATACTGTGTTCCTTCCTCTTATTGCCAACTCTCTCGCCATGATGCAAGGCCAACTCCGCTCATCTTTCCGGCAACGCGCACTGGGTCGCCATGCGGCGCGCGGCTTTACGCTGATCGAAATCATGGTGGTGGTGGTGATCCTGGGCATTCTTGCCGCGCTGGTGGTGCCGAAGATCATGAGCCGCCCCGACGAGGCGCGCATCATCGCCGCGAAGCAGGACATCGCCTCGATCTCGCAGGCGCTCAAGCTCTATCGCCTCGACAACGGCCGCTACCCGACCACGGAGCAGGGCATCGGCGCGCTGGTCGCCAAGCCGACCACCGAGCCCATCCCCAACAACTGGAAGGCCGGCGGCTATCTGGAACGCCTGCCCAAAGACCCGTGGGGCCACCCGTACCAATATCTGAACCCGGGCGTACGCGGTGAAGTGGACATCTTCAGCTTTGGCGCGGATGGCCAAGCCGGCGGCACGGGCAACGACGCCGACATCGGCAACTGGGACAACTAAGCCTCAGGCCACCTGCATCCCGCTCGCCATGCTCGGCCAACCTCGCCATCGCCGGCACCTGCGCGGCTTTACGCTGCTGGAACTGCTCGTGGTGGTGGTCATCATCGGCATCGTGCTGGGCGTGGTGGCTGTGAACGCCACGCCCAACCCGCGCTCGCAACTGGCTGACGATGCGCAAAAGCTGGCCCGCCTGATCGAACTCGCGCAGGAAGAGGCGCAACTGACCTCGCTGCCCGTCGCATGGGAAGGCGACACGCAGGGCTGGCGCTTCTACGAATCGACGCCCAACGGCTGGCGCCTGCTCAACCGTGACGTACTGGCGCCGGGCCACTGGCGCCAGGGCATGGACAACGTGCAGATCGTCGCCGGTGCAGCCGCGGCCCCTGGGGCGCCGCAGCGGCTGATCTTTGGCCGCGAGGCGATCGGACTGCCGTGGCGCGTGGCGCTGTCCTCGCAGGGGTCGCGCGTGGATGTGCTATCCGACGGCGGCCCGCGCGTGCTGACGGAATTGCAATGAGCCCGGCCCGCTCTCTGCCGCGCGCACGCGCCCGAGGGTTCACCCTGCTCGAAGTGCTGGTGGCGCTGACCATCGTGGCCGTGGCGCTCACCGCCACCATGCGCGCCATGGGCGGCATGACCACTGCCAGCGACTCCTTGCAAACCCGCATGATCGCCACCTGGAGTGCCGAGAACCACTTGGCCAACCTCCGGCTCGCACGCACCTTCCCCGACCCGGGCTCGCGTGGCTTTGCGTGTCCGCAGGGCGATACGCAGCTCTGGTGCGAAGAGACCATCGCCAGCACACCCAACCCGGTGTTTCGCCGTGTAGAGGTGGCGGTCTATCCGGACGCCACCAAATCCGTGCGCCTAGCCTGGCTCGTCACCCTGCTCCCCAACGATGCGCGCAATGTCTTCTAAGCACCGCGCGCGCGGCTTCACCCTGCTCGAGCTGCTAGTGGCGATCACGCTGCTGGCCATCCTGGCCGTCATCGCCTGGCGCGGGCTCGACAGCATGACGCGCACGCACGAAGCGCTAGCCCAGCGCGACGAACGCATCGAAGCGCTCAAAACGGCCTACGCCCAGTTCGACGCCGACTGCACCCAACTGGCCGATCCGAACACGCTGTCGCGCTCCCCCGTGGAGGTGGATGCCAACCGCGTGCTGCTGGTGCGCGACCGCCGCGATGATGGCCAACCACCAGCATGGCAAGTGGTGCTGTATCGCACCATCGATGGCCGCCTGGAGCGCCTGCAGAGCCCGCCCATCACCAACCGCAGCGACCTGCGCAACGCGCTGGACAACCTGCGCCAGGGTGGCGGCACTGCAGCGCGCTACCTGCTCGCGAGCAACGTCGACGGCATCAGCGCGCGGGCCTGGATCGAACCGGGCGGATGGATGGACAACGCCGGCGCCCTTTCGGCAGCGCTGTTTCCCGCCGGCAGCAATACGACCACGCTGACGGACCTGCCGGCCGCTGCATCCACACCCGCCGCCTCGGGCGTGGCGGCCAACACTGGCGTAGTGGTGCCGGCGGCCTCGGTGCGCGCGGTGGAACTGGCCCTGCTCGTGCGCATGACGCCGCAGGGCGCGCCGCAGCGCTTCACGCGCATCTGCATGACGGGGCTCTGACATGGCGCGATGCTCCCGTCCCCTCGCTCAACGTACTGCGCGCCAGCGTGGTGCAGCCATCATCATGGCGCTGCTGGTGGTGACCCTGGCGGTGGTGATCGTCTCGGGCATGCTGTGGCGCCAGCAGGTGGAGATTCGCGCGGTGGAAAACCAGCGGCTCAAGGCACAGGCCTCGTGGATCGCGCGCGCCGGCGTCGACTGGGCGCGCCTGATCCTGCGCGATGACCAGCGCCGCACGGGTGCCGTCGACCACCTGGGCGAAATCTGGGCCGTGCCGATCCAAGAGACCAAGCTGTCGGATTTTCTCGGCAGCTCCTTGCGCACGGATGCTGCCGGCGAGGAGTCGTATCTATCAGGCCGGATCTTCGATGCCCAGGCACGCTTCAACCTGATGAACCTGCTGACGATGCAGACCCTGGGCTCGCGCACCATCGTCACCGGCCGCGACAAGGACGGCATCAAGGCCTACGGCCTGCTGCTGCAATCGCTCAACCTCGACCCGAGCCTGGCCAACGTCACGGCCACGTACCTGGCGCAGATGCTGGGCGGGTTCCAGTCAGCCGAGGGTAGCCAAGGCGGCAGCCAAGATACCGGCGGCGCCGGTGGCAGCGCTGGCGGCAGCGGCAACAGCCCTCGCCCGCTGGACGACGTCGACAGCCTGCTCACCGTCCCTGGCTACACCGCCGACACCATCACCAAGCTGCGCCCCTACGTGATCGTGCTGCCCACCCGCACGCAGATCAACGCCAACACCGCCAGCGCCGAGGTGCTGGCCGCCGTCATCCCCAACTTGAGCCTGGACCGCGCCCGCGCGCTGGTGCAGGCGCGCGACCGGGCGTACTTCCGCAACATCGGCGACGTCACCAATCAGTTGCGGGGCATCGCGCCGGGGGCGGATACCACCGCCGCCGCCAACCTGCTGGACGTGCAAACGCACTACTTCCTGGTCTACGGCATGGCCCGCCATGAGCGGGCGCGGATCGGCGAAGTGGCGCTTGTTTCACGTGGCGATCCGGTCAACAATAACGCCACCCGCATCGTCTGGGTCCGCCGCGCGGATGCGATTCCGTCATGACGGCGCCGCAACACCCCTGCCTATGCGGAGGTTCCGCAAGTAGACAGACCCCAGCCTTCGCCGTATTGTCATCCGCATCGTTCAGCATCGCGGGTTTTGCGCAATCCGGCGCTTCCGTTGGCAGCAAGCGCATCCACACTCTGAAGACCTATATCAATAGAGGAGCGGTTTGACGACCTCCCTGTACGTGCGCCTGCCGCACCGGCCCATTCAATCGCCCGAGCGCTGGCAGGCGGGTGCGCTCGCCTCCGTGCCGTTTGCGCTGGTGCGCGAGGAAGGCGCGCAAGGGTCGCAACGCATTCTGCGTGAAGGCACGTCGCGCACTGACGAGCTGCCGGCCGCCGATCGCCTCATCCTCCTGCTGCCCGCCGCCGATGTGCTGCTGGTGCCGGCCAACGTGCCGCCGCTGGCGTTGCCCAAGCTGCGTCTGGCCCTGCCGAACCTGGTGGAAGACCGCCTCGTGCAGGACGCGCAGCAATGCCATATCGCCCTGGGGCCGCGCCTGGGTGCTGCGCCGGCCCGTGGCTGGCGTGCCCCGCGCGAGCCGCAATCGCGCGCGCTGATGATTGCCGACCGCGCGTGGGTCCGCTTCATCCTGGACACCTTTGGCGCGCACAAACACCGCACCTGTCACCTGCTGCCGGCCCAGCTTTGCCTGCCGTTTGAAACGCCAGCGACTGCCGTGCTGCAAGCGGAAGCCGCCAACGACGCGGAGCGTGCCGAGCCCTCACTCGATGCGCCGGCCGAACCTGCGGTGGCAGTGGCAGAAACGGCCGTGGCTGCCGCCACCATCGCACTCGACGCCGCGCCGCCGTCCGACCCGGACGCGCCCGCTGCCGTTGACATCACCGTGCGCACCGGCCCAGCCGATGGCTACGGTCTGCGCCTGATGCCGGCCAACGTCGGCAACTGGCTGGCCATTGCCCCGGCACCGGCCACGCTGATGGTCTCCCCCGCGTTGCGCGAATTGGCGCCACCCCTGTCGACCGACCCAGCCGCTGCCACGCTGGATTGGACCACCTGGGCCGCGGGCGCGCGCACCGCGCTGGCATCCGGCGAAGCCGATCTGTGCCAGTTCGATTTCGCCAACGGCGGCATGGCCGGCGTGGACTGGCGGCGCTGGCGCCTGCCGATCGCACTGGCGGTGCTGATCGTGGTGGTGCAGCTCATCGGCATGAACGCGCGCTGGCTCACGCTGCGTGCCGAGCAGAAGCGGCTCGATGCCGCCATGCGCATGCAACTGCAGACGGCCTTCCCGAACACGCCGGTGATCCTCGACCCGCCCGCGCAGATGCGCCGCCAGGTCGAGCAGCTGCGCCTGGCTGCCGGCAAATCGGCGCCCGAAGATTTCCTGCCGCTGGCCGATCGCTTTGCCCAGGCCGCCACGGGTCTCGCGCCCGATGCGCTGCTCGCGCTCGATTACCACGGCCGCGCGTTGACGATCACGCTCAAGGACGGCACCGACACCGCGGCCCTGCGCACGGCCGCCCGCAACATCGGCCTGAACATGGACACCGCCGAAGCCCCGCGCGGCGCTGAAACCACCGTACCTGGCTCGCGCTGGACGGTCTCCATCGCCCAATAACGCATTCGACATGGCGACTTCTCCCTCCTCCGCTTCGAGCGCATCCGCATCACGCCGCTTGCCGCGCATCGGCGTGCCGGATTCGGTACGCGATGCGGCCACCACGTTCTGGATGCAGCGCGAACCGCGTGAACGGCGCATCCTGGCCGGCGGCGGCGTGATCCTGCTGCTCGTGATCGTGTACCTGCTGCTGTGGGAGCCGGCGTTCGAGGGCCAACGCCGCATCGAAAAAGCCCTGCCCCAGATGCGCACCCAACTGGCCGAAATGGAAACGCTGGGTCAGGAGGCGCGCGGGCTGTCCGCCATTGCGGCCGCCCCCGTGCCGCGCGGCGCCGAACTGCAACAGGCGCTGACCACGAGCCTCACCAACCACGGCCTGAAAGCCACACGGATGGCGATGTCGGGCGAAAGCGTGCAAGTGCAACTGGACAAGGTGCCCTTTGGCGCCGTGGCCGAATGGCTGCAGGAAGTGCGACAAGCCCAGCGCATGAAGGTGATTGACGCGAGCATCAAGTACGTGGGCGCCACCGCCCTGGTCAACGTGACGGCGACGCTGCAAGGCCCCGCCGCCACTGGCCATTGACGGGACCGCGCCGTGCCGATCGGGATTGAATCACTGCCGCCGCTGCGCCTGCGCCGTCGTGCCGATGCCGACGAACGGCCCAGCATCGGCCGGCGTGTGCTGTGGTGTGTTGTAGCGTTGCTGGCGGTGGGCGTGACGGTGGTATCGCAATATCCGGCCGCCTGGGCCGCAGAGCGCATCGCGCAGGCGACGGGACACCGCGTGCTGCTGGCTGATAGCCAGGGCAGTATCTGGCATGGCAGCGCCACGCTGGCACTCACGGCCGGCACGGGCGGGGCCGATGCGACCGTGCTGCCGGGGCGGCTGTCGTGGTCGGTGGATGTCCTGCCGCTGCTGACGGGCACGCTGCGCGCGCACGTCACGCATGACCGCGCGCTCGAACAGCCGGTCACGCTGACGGTGTCGCCGGCGCGCTGGCAAGCCGAGCCCGGTGCGATGACGTTGCCGGCCTCGTTGCTGGAGGGCATTGGCGCGCCGTTCAACACGCTCAAGCTGGACGGCCGGCTGAGCGCGCGGTGGACGCCGCTGTCGGGGGATTTTGGGCACGGCCAGGGCCGTCCGGGCACCGTCCAGGGCGCGCTGACCGTCATGCTTGAGCAGGTATCATCCAGCCTCAGCCGGGTGCGGCCGCTGGGCAGCTATCAGGCCGTCGTGTCGTTTGGCGGTGCGGGTGGCGCGAATGATCGACCAACGGCCCAACTGGCCTTGTCGACGCTGGCCGGGCCGTTGACGCTGCAAGGCCAGGGCACCCTCGGCCAGGGCGCGCATTTTGACGGGGTGGCGAGTGCCACGCCGGAGTCGGAACCACAATTGATTGGCCTGTTGAGCCTGCTGGGCCCGCGTGACGGGTCGCACCATCGACTACGCTTTTGATTTCCAGCCGGTGCGCGAGCCAGCGCGCCGACAACCATGAACGAGACCATGCAAAACGCCGCTTCCCGACTCACCGTTCGCGCCATCGTCCTGGCATGCTGCGCAGCAATGGTGGCCGGCTCGATGTCCGCGACGTCAGCCCTTGCCGCCCCGCCTAGCGCAACGTCCGCCCAGAGCGGTAATCCGGGGGACGAGGTCTCGCTCAATTTCGTCAATGCCGATCTTGAGTCCGTGGTGAAGGCCGTCGGCCAGGCCACCGGCAAGAACTTCATCGTCGACCCGCGCGTGAAGGGCACCGTCAACCTCGTCACCGAGAAGCCGGTCACGCGCTCGCAGGCACTGGAATCGCTGGGTTCGATCCTGCGCATGCAGGGCTATGCGATCGTCGAGGGCAACGGCTTTACCAAGGTGGTGCCGGAAGCCGACGCCAAGCTGCAAGGCTCGCCGACGAGCGTTGGCGCGGCGGGTGCGCGTGGCGGCGAGCAGGTCGTCACGCAGGTCTTCCGCCTGCAGCATGAATCGGCCAACAACCTGGTGCCGGTGTTGCGGCCGATGATTGCGCCCAACAACACCATCACCGCGTACCCTGCCAACAACACGCTGGTCATTACCGACTACGCCGACAACCTGCGCCGCATCGGCCGCATCATCGCGTCGATCGACACCCCGGCAGCGGGTGAGACGGAGTTGATTCCGCTGAAGAACGCTGTGGCCATTGACGTGGCCGCCACGCTGCAAAAACTGATGGACCCGTCGGGCGGCGGTGCGGCAGGCGCGGGTGCCGGGGCGGCGCTGTCGGACCCAAGCCTGCGGACCTCCGTGGTGGCGGAGCCGCGCTCGAACAGTGTGATGGTGCGCGCGTCGAGCGCTGCGCGTCTGGCGCAGGCCAAGCAACTGATCGCCAAGCTGGACGTGCCCAACGCGCGGCCCGGCAACATCTGGGTGGTGCCGCTCAAGAACGCCAACGCTGTGCAGCTGGCCACCACGCTGCGCGCGATCGTGGCGGCGGATGCCACGCTGTCCGCCGCGCAATCTACCGGCCCGGGCGGCCAGAGCGCGGCGCAAGGCGCCACCTCGCAACCGGCGGGCGGTGCAGCGGGCTCGCAGTTCAACCAGAACACGCAGAACACCAATTACGGCAGCGGCTCTGGCTCGGGCAGTGGCTCGGGTAGCGGCAGCTCGTCGTTCCGCGCCTCATTCGGGCAGAACAACACGCCGACGACCGGCGGCATCATCCAGGCCGACCCGGCCACCAACGCGCTCATCATCACCGCCAGCGAGCCGGTCTACCGCAATCTGCGCGCCGTGATCGACGACCTCGACGCACGCCGCGCCCAGGTCTACATCGAATCGATGATCGTGGAAGTGACGGCCACCAAGGCGTCGCAGCTCGGCATCCAGTGGATGGTGGGCGCGGGCGGCCCGAATACGTACGGTGGCGGCGGTACCAACTTCGGCACGGGCTCGGGCAACCTGCTTACGCTGGCCGGCACCATTGCCACCATCACCTCGGGCGGCATCGGCAGCACGGCGGCACAGACGGCGCTGGGCAGCTTGAACGTGGGCCAGCTCAACGGTGGCCAGTTCGGCGTGTTCAACAAGGCCTCTGGCCTGGGCGTGCTGCTCTCGGCGCTGGGGTCGGACGGCTCGGTCAACGTGCTCTCGACACCTAACCTGATCACGCTGGACAACGAAGAAGCCAAGATCCTGATCGGCCAGAACGTGCCGATCACCACCGGCTCGTACGCGCAGACCGGCACGGCAGCTTCCGTCACGCCATTCCAGACGTTCGACCGCAAGGACGTCGGTATCACGCTGCGCGTCAAGCCGCAGATCACCGACGGTGGGCTGGTGAAGCTGCAGATCTTCCAGGAATCGTCGGCGGTGGTGCCTGGCACGCAGAATGCGACGCAAGGCCCGACCACCAACGTGCGATCCATCGAAACGAATGTGCTGGCCAACGACGGCCAAGTCGTCGTGCTGGGGGGCCTGCTGGAAGACAACTATCAGGACGGCGAACAGAAGGTGCCGGGCCTGGGCGACATCCCCATCCTGGGTGCGCTGTTCCGCTCGGAGAACAAGACGCGTGTGAAGACCAACCTGCTGGTGTTCCTGCGCCCGATCATCCTGCGCACGGCCGATGCCACCGGCGCGCTGTCGGACAACCGCTACAACTACATGCGCGATACGCAGCAGGGCTTTGTCTCGCCGAACATGCTGCCGAGCACCTACGACAAGGACACGCCGGTACTGCCGTCGCCGAACACCGTGCGCCCGGCCGACAACTACGGCGACGTGTCGATCGTGCCGAAGGGCCCCGCAGGCGTGCAGGTGCCCCCGGGCGCCCCGATGCCGATGCCCCAATCGACCACGCGCAGCCAGCCGCGCCAGCAAGAGTTCGCGCCGCCCACTTCCGGCGGCTACGACAGCAACGCGCCGCGCAAGGGCGGTTAAAGACCCATGGCCACGACGCAAGCCCCCATCGCCGACGCCCGCACGCTCGAGGCCCCCTCGCAGTCGGCCGTGCGCCTAGTGCCGTACGCGTTCGCGCGCGACGCCAAGCTGCTCGTCGCCCGTCAGGACGTCGATACGCTGGAAGTGTGGGTCTGCCCCGAAACTTCGCGCACGGCGCTGGCCGAACTCGGCCGCGTGTTCGGCGCACTGGAGCTGGTCACGCTCGACACGGCAGCGCTGTCCACCGCCACGCAAACCGCCTACAACGCGCAGGACGGCAGCGCCGCCCAGGTCGTGGGTGAAGTGGAAGGCGAAGTCGATCTCTCGCGCCTGATGCAGGACATTCCCGCCGTGGAAGACCTGCTCGAATCCGAAGACGACGCGCCGATCATCCGCATGATCAACGCGCTGCTCACGCAGGCCGCGCGCGAAGGTGCATCGGATATCCACATCGAGCCGTTTGAGAATGCGTCCGTCGTGCGCTTCCGCGTGGACGGTACGCTGCGCGACGTGGTGCGCCCGAAGAAGGCACTGCACGGCGCCCTGATCTCGCGTATCAAAATCATGGCGCAGCTCGACATCGCCGAGAAACGCCTGCCGCAAGACGGCCGCATCACGCTGCGTGTCGGCGGCCGCCCGGTGGACGTGCGTGTGAGCACGCTGCCCACCGGCCATGGTGAACGCGCGGTGCTGCGTCTGCTCGACAAGGAAGCCGGCCGGCTCGACCTCGGCAAGCTCGGCATGGGCGCCGGCACGCTGGCGCGCTTTGATCACCTGATCAACCAGCCGCACGGCATCGTGCTTGTCACCGGCCCGACGGGTTCCGGTAAGACGACCACGCTGTACGCGGCGCTGTCGCGATTGGATGCGGCGTCCACCAACATCATGACGGTGGAAGACCCGATCGAATATGACCTGGACGGCATCGGCCAGACCCAGGTCAACCCGAAGATCGACATGACCTTCGCCAAGGCCCTGCGCGCCATCCTGCGCCAGGACCCGGACGTGGTGATGATCGGGGAAATCCGCGACCTGGAAACCGCGCAGATTGCCGTGCAGGCCTCGCTGACCGGTCACCTGGTGCTGGCGACGCTGCACACGAACGACTCCGCTTCCGCCGTGACGCGGCTGATCGACATGGGGATCGAGCCGTTCCTGCTGTCGTCGTCGCTGCTGGGGGTGCTGGCGCAGCGGCTGGTACGCCGCCTGTGCGTGCATTGCCGCCGCGAGGAAGTGCTGGAACTCACGCCCGCTGAAGTCGAGGCCGTGGCCGGCATGCCGGCAGCTGCCGAAGGCGTAGCGCCAGCCACCCCGGCACGCAAATCGGTGTGGCATCACGTCGGCTGCGAGCGTTGCAGCAACTCCGGCTATCAAGGCCGCACGGGCGTGTACGAACTGCTGACCGTCACGCCGGAAATCCAAACCATGATCCACCGCCAGGCCGCCGAATCCGAGATCAAGGCGTTCGCCATCGGCCAGGGCATGCAGACCATGCGCATGGATGCACAGCGCTGGATCGACACGGGCGCGACGTCGCTGGAAGAAGTGTTGCGCGTGACGCGCGACTGAGCCGCGACGAATCAAATAACGCATGCCAGCCTTCCGCTACGAAGCCGCCGACGCCACCGGCAAGACCGACAAGGGCGTCATCGAAGCCGACAGCGCACGCCAGGCGCGTACCGTCCTGCGGGCACGTGGGCTGACGCCGCTGATAGTCGACGCGCTCGGGGCGCAGGCCACCAAGCGCGGTGGTTCGAGCTTCAGCAAGCGGCTCTCCGCACAGGAGAACGCGCTCGTTACGCGCCAGCTTGCCAGCTTGTTGGTGGCAGGCCTGCCGCTCGATGAAGCGCTCGCCGCACTGGCTGATCAGGCCGAACGCCCGTACGTGGGCGAACTCCTTGCCGCCATCCGCGCGGAAGTGGTGGGCGGCAGCTCGCTGTCGGTGGCGCTCGCGCAGCATCCGAAGGATTTCCCGGACATCTATCGCGCGCTGGTTTCCGCCGGTGAGCACTCAGGCAATCTTGGCCTCGTGCTCACGCGCCTGGCCGACTACATCGAGAGCCGCAACGCGCTCACCTCCAAGATCAAGCTGGCGTTCACGTACCCCGCCATCGTGACGGTGGTGGCGTTTGCCATCGTGATCTTCCTACTGTCGTACGTGGTGCCGCAGGTGGTGAGCGTGTTTGCCAACACCAAGCAGAAGCTGCCGACGCTCACGATCATCATGCTGTGGCTGTCGGATTTTGTGCGGAACTGGGGGTGGCTGGCGGCGATCGTGCTGGTTGCGTTGGGCTTGCTGATCCGCAATCTGCTCAAGCAGCCGGCGTTGCGGCTATCGTGGCACAAGTGGCTGTTGACGGCGCCGCTGTTTGGCAAGCTCGTGCGCGGCTACAACACCGCACGGTTTGCCAGCACGCTGGCGATTTTGACCAGCGCGGGTGTGCCGATTCTGCGCGGGTTGCAGGCCGCGGGGGAAACCTTGAACAACGTCGCGCTCAAAACCAACGTGGAGGATGCCTCCACACGCGTGCGCGAAGGGACGTCGCTGGCGCGGGCATTGGCGGCGCAGAACCAGTTTCCGCCGGTGCTGGTGCATTTGATTCGCTCTGGCGAGGCGACCGGCAATCTGCCTGCGATGCTGGAACGCGCGGCTCAAGGTGAAGCACAAGAGCTGGAGCGGCGCACGCTGTTTCTGACTGGGCTCTTGGAACCGGCGCTGATTCTGACGATGGGTGTGGTTGTGTTGCTCATCGTGTTGGCTGTGTTGATGCCGATCATCGAGATTAACCAACTCGTGCATTGATTCTGTTCTGGTGGTGCATCCCTTGTTTCATCCCCTGCCGGGGCTGACTCACTTTCTTTGTCTTGCCAAAGAAAGTAAGCAAAGAAAGGCGCGCCCGATGCGGCGACAACCTCCTTG
>JGI24740J21852_10000848_pt1 | contig 13499 bp, 10 predicted proteins | sample KBSCornC6_FD_21852 | JGI IMG/M metagenome (IMG submission 21852) | reverse complement strand
GCGACATCCCCCCGCGCGCTTCGCGCGCGACCCCCTTCGTTCCGAAGGGGGTGTTTTTCGTCGCCGCCCACTTCACTTGCCCGCTCTGGGCCAAATCAATTCGAGATGCGTGTTGTTGAACTCGGGATCGTCCAGCGAACCGCCGCGTGTCACGCGCAGGCCGCCCGGCAGGCCGTCGGCTTCGACCACGGAGCCATCGCCGAAGCGCATTCCGCGCACGCCGAGCTCGACCAGTCGCGACGCAACCGCACCGGCGCGCTGCACTTCCGATTGCGGCACGCGCCGAATGCTGATGTCCGGACGCGCGAACTTGCGCATGCCGCGGGTTTTCACCCACGCACCGCCGTTCGTATCGTCCTGACACAGGATCAGCACGTGGTTGCGTGCCGCCGCAATGGCCTCATCGGCATAACGCGCACGCCATTCGTCCGCCGTGAAGATTTCCAGGATCTGCGGGTCGACCACCGCGCCGCCGCCGGCATCCAGCAGCGCCGCCACCACACCCAGCGTGTCGCGCAAGTACGCGAGTGAGTCGGCATCGGCCAACTCGCCGCGCAGCATCAGGCACTCCGGCGCCTTGCGCGCGGCCTCGAACGCTGCGGGATTGCCCTCGCGCAGGATCTCGCCCAGCGCGCCGCGCAGCGGATGACCCTCCCAATGCGCGAGCCGGTCCTTCGGGATGCGCATGATTTCGACGCCCTGCGGCAAACCCTGGCTGCCGTGCGCGGAAAGGTCCAGCTTCGGCTCGGCGGCAAATGTGCCGAACACGAAATACAGCAGCATCGCCTTGGCTTCGTCGCGCGTCCAGTGCGGACGCGACCAGTCATTTTCGGTCATGACATGACTCTCGAATTGAATGGGGTTCGGGGATGGGTAGTGGGGGCGCAGACGATGCGTGTCGCAAATGGCTGGTCATCGCGACGCACGCCCTCGACAATGCCGCATTCTGGCACGAACAATCGTTGTCGCGCCCCCACAACCCATCCCACGTCCCCATGTTGAATCCGCAACAACGCGCCGCCGTCGAATACGTGGACGGCCCCCTGCTGGTGCTGGCCGGCGCCGGCTCGGGCAAGACGCGCGTGATCACTGAAAAGATCGCGCATCTCGTCGAGCGTGGGATTACGCCGCCCGAAAAAATCGCCGCGATCACCTTCACCAACAAGGCCGCGCGCGAGATGCGCGAGCGCGTGGCGAAACGCATCAAGGGCGACGCCGCCGAAGGCTTGAGCGTGTGCACCTTCCACGCGCTGGGCCTGAAGTTCCTGCAGATCGAACACGCGCGCACCGGATTGCGACGCAACTTTTCGGTGCTGGATGCCGACGACAGCGCGGGACTGGTGAAGGAGCTGGCCGGCGCTGCGGTGAAGTCCGACAAGCTGTTCCAGTTGCGTTCGTTGCTGTCGCGCCTGAAAAGCGACGGCCTGACACCGGAGCAGGCGCTGGATGCCGCGCGCGCGCCGCGCGAACTGGAAGCCGCGCAACTCTATGCCGCGTACCAGAAGCGCCTCGCCGTATTCAACGCGGTGGATTTTGACGACCTGATCCGCCTGCCGGTCGCAGTCCTACAACAGCACGAAGAAGCGCGCGCCGCGTGGCGCGAACGCATCCGCTACCTGCTGGTGGACGAATGCCAGGACACCAACGCGGCGCAATACGCGTTCCTGAAATTGCTGGCCGGCGAGCGCGGCGCATTCACCTGCGTGGGCGACGACGACCAGTCGATCTATGCATGGCGCGGCGCCGACCCCGGAAACCTCGACAAGCTGTCGCAGGATTATCCGAAGCTGCGCGTGGTGAAACTGGAGCAGAACTACCGCTGCGCCCAGCGCGTGTTGCGCGCCGCCAATGCACTGATCGCACGGAACCCGCACGCGCATCCGAAGAAACTCTGGAGCGCACACGCCGACGGCGAACGCATCCGCGTGCTGGAGTGCCGCGACCCCGAGCACGAAGCCGAGCGCGTGGCGTCGCAGCTCATGTATTTGCGTGACAAGCACAAACTCGCGTGGTCGGATTGCGCGGTGCTGTACCGCGGCAACCATCAGGCACGACCATTGGAAAAAGCGTTCCAGTTGAGCCGCGTTCCGTATCACCTGACCGGCGCGCTGGGTTTCCTCGACCGAGCCGAAGTGAAGGACGTGCTGGCGTATCTGCGCCTCGTTGTGAACCCCGACGACGACGCGGCGTTCCTGCGCGTGGTCAACGTGCCGCGCCGCGAGATCGGCGCGACCACGCTGGAGAAGCTGGGTGAGCTGGCGCAATCGAAACACCTTTCAATGTTGCGCGCCGCGCACAGCCCGGCCGCACTGCAGCACCTCGCCGCACGGCCCGCCGCGGCGCTCGCAGGCTTCGTCGATCTGATCGATGCGCTGGCGCAGCACGCGAAACAGGCGAAGGCTGCCGATCTGGTGCAGGAAATCCTGCAGCGCACCCGCTACGCCGAACACCTCACGCACGCATCGAAGGACCCGGCGCTGCATGAGCGCAAGCTCGGCAACGTGCGCGAACTGATGGACTGGTTCCGCGCGATGGATTCCGGCAAGTCACGCGCGGGCGACCTGGCCGCGCAACTCGCGCTGCTCAGCCACGCGGACAAGGACGACGGCGGGGACGCGGTGCGGATGATGACCCTGCACGCGGCCAAGGGACTGGAATTTCGCTGCGTGCACATCGTCGGCTGCGAGGACGGTACCCTGCCGCACGAAGGCGCGATCGACGAGGGCCGGCTCGACGAGGAGCGCCGCCTGCTGTACGTCGGCATCACCCGCACCAAGGAATGGCTGCGCATGAGCTACAGCGTGCAGGGCCGGCGTTACGGCCAAGTGTTCAAGCAAAAACCCTCGCGCTTCCTCGACGAATTGCCCGCCGCGGAACTGCGCCGCGATGGCGCCGATCCCGAAGCCGACGAGCAGTCCCGTCGTGACGTCGCGGCGGCGCAACTGGCGAAGATTGCTGCGATGCTCGGGTGATGATCTTCCCCCTTCGCCATGAAGGGGCGGGTAGCGGCAGTTTTCCTCCCCCTTCCGGAGGAAGGGGGATCGAGGGGGATGTGCGTTGTGCGCTTCGCCCGTTGACATCCCCCCGCGCCTGCGGCGCGACCCCCTTCCTGCGGAAGGGGGATGACAGCAACTATCATCGACCGCCATGTCCGCACCACCCTCGTTTCCGCGCCGCCTGCTCGCGCCACGCCACTGGCCGGCGTGGATCGGCATCGGTTTCATCCGTGCCATCGTGTTGCTGCCGTCGCGCTGGACACTGGCGCTGGGCGCGGCTTTCAGCGCGGCGATTTCGCCGCTGCTGCGCGCACGACGGCACGTGATCGCGCGGAATCTCGAACTGTGCTTCCCGGAACTCGACGTATGCCAGCGCGACGTCCTGCGCCGTGAAGCCACGCGCGAAATGGGCCGCATGCTGGGCGAATTCGCGTTGGGCTGGTTCGCATCCGACGCGAAACTTGCGCGGCTGCACGTCGAAATCGAAGGGCTCGAACACCTCGAAGCCGCGCGCATCGGGGGACGCGGCGTGCTGCTGGTGGGCGGACACTTTTCGCACCTGGAATTGTGCGCGCGGTTGATCTCGCGGCAAATCCGCATCGCCGGCATGTACCGACGCATGGATTCGGACGTGTTCGAATGGAACGTGCTGCGCGCGCGGCTGCGTTATGCCGACACCATGTTCGACAAGGACCAGTTGCGCGCGACCGTGAAGTACCTGAAGCACGGCGGCACGGTGTGGTACGCGCCCGACCAGGACATGCGTGGCAAGGATTCGGTGTTCGCGCCGTTCTTCGGCATCCCGGCGTCGACCATCACCGCGACGNATCACCTCGCGCGGCTTTCGGGCGCGGCGGTGATGCCGTTCTTCCACCGCCGCACACCGCAAGGCGGTTACGTGCTGCGGCTGGAAGCGCCGTTCGAAGATTTTCCCGGCAACGACGTGGTCGCCGACACCACACGCGTCAACGCCGCGATCGAGCGCATGGTGCGCGAAGCGCCCGCGCAATACCTGTGGGCCCACAAGCGGTTCAAGACGCGGCCCGCGGGATTGCCGCCGGTGTATTGAACGGGAATCGGGAATCGGGAGTCGGGAGTCGGGAGTCGGAGAAGCATGGCGGCGCAGGCTATTGGCTGTTCCGATTCCCCATTCCCGATTCCCTATTCCCGGCTCTTTTCGTCTCGTGCAGCTTCGCGTATTTCAGGAACACGTAGAACGCGCCGAGCACGCTGGCGATGAAACCCGCCCAGCCGGACAGGAAGTAACGCTTGAAGACGTACTGACGCACGAAGAAGATCGGCGGATACACCAGCATCATCGGACCGCTGAAGCGCTGCTTGCGCGCCAGCTTGTCGGCGACCATGCCCGATGAATAACGGTTGATCTTGGCGACGCGCGCGGCGATGTCGTCGTCGCCCATGTTGACGAAGTCGGCACGCGTCAACGTTTCGACCGGGCCGTCCACTTCCACCGCCGCGTGCACGGGCACCGCGTTCATGCGTCCGCGCCGGCGGTCGAACAGCCGCAAGTGGCCGTTGCGATGGCTCCATGGATGCTGCACGCTCCAGAACATCCGTTCGCGGCGTGGCAGTCGGAATCCCGCGGCTTGCGGATTCTCCAGCGCACCTTCGATCACGGCGCGCGTGCCGGGTGAAAGGATTTCGTCGGCGTCCAGGTTCAGGATCCAGTCGTGGCTCGCCATGTCGATCGCGCGCTGCTTCTGCGGTCCGTAATCGTCGAAAGGATGCGTCGTGATGCGCGCGCCGTGGCGCCTGGCAATTTCAACCGTCGCGTCGGTCGAGCCCGAATCCAGCACCACGACCTCGTCCGCGAAATCCGCGGCAGCGAGGCACCGCTCCAGCGTGTCCGCGTTGTTGTAGGTGATGATCACCAGCGAAAATTTTTCACGCGCCATGCGCAAGATCCTTCATCCGCAGATGCGCACGCTGCACCCGCGCATCCTCCGGCACGTCCGCGTACAACGTCGCGCACCATAGCGCCAACAGCCACCAGAACAGCAGGCCCCACCACGCGGAGTAGAACGCGAGGTGCGTGTTGAGTGGAAACACCGTGACCGCCAACGCCACGGTGACGGGAAACGCGCGGCGTCGCGCTTCCGGCCCCACGCTTCGCCATGCGCGCAGCGCCAGCACCACGCCCGCCAGCCACAACAACAGGCCCACCGCGCCGGTGTCGCCCAGCACTTCCAGCACGATCTGGTGGGGATGACACGCGCCTTCGCCGACACCACAGGCTTCCTCGGTGACGAAATGATCATTGGGCGCCGCGTATTGCGGATATGCCTCGCGGAAATCGCGCACGCCCACGCCGAGCAAGGGGTGCGCGGCGACCATCTTCGCGGTCACGCGCCAGATGTCGATGCGCCCGCTGCTGGCGTAATTGATCGCATGACGGCTGTCGTGCAACGCAGCGACGGTGCGATCCATGCGCTGGTCGAAACGTGAGGATGTTTTCCAGGCGACGCCCATCGCCGCCGCGACGACGATGCAGGCTGCAAGAATCCAGGCCACGAATCGCAAGGGCGAACGCGCCTCGACCCAGAAGAATGCCAGCAGCGCCACGCCGTAGGTGATCCACGCCGCGCGCGAACCGGCCAGAAGAATCGGCACCAGCAGGAACACCATCGCGATGATCAGTCCACGGCGGCCGAAGCGCCGCTTCGCCGCCCACAACACGAACGGCGACAGCGACGCGAGCACCGGCCCCAGCTTCAAATTGCCGGCACCGAAGATGCCGGAAAGCCGTTGCGCATCGGCATGGCCGCCCAGGCTGTAGCCGGTCAACGCCTGCACCCACGCGTCGAGCGCCCACAACGCGACCACGGCGCCGGTGGCGAGACACAGCGCATCCACCCGCGACGCGCGCCGCACTGCGAAGCACACGTACACACCGAACGGCGCGAAGCGGATGTACGCCGCGGCGCTGCTCCAGCTGCGCGCGGGATCGACGGCACCGGGTGACGAAACCAGCGCGGCCAGGAAATATGCCGCCCACAGCCACAGCAGCAACCGCGCGCCGGGATGCCTGGTCAGCGCGTGGCGATCGCGCACGAACAGGATGATCGCGCCCAGCATGCAGATCAGCGTGCCCAGCTCACTCGAGCGTCCAAACGGCAGCAGGAACACCACCAGCCAGATCGGAGTGAGCGGTGACAGCAGTGCGGCTTTCAGGCCAGCGCGCAGGGAAAATGCCACGGCGGAAACAATCCGGGGAAAGCGCGCATCCTAACGCGCGCACGGATTCAAGCGTGGCGCGGCGTCGCCGCCAGCTCCTGATACAACGCCAGCACGCTCGCCTGCATGTCGGCCAGCCGATAGCGCTGCAGCGGTGCAATCGGCGGCGCGCGTCCCAGCAGCTCGGCCGCGCGGACGACCAGCTTGTCGATATCGCCGGCGGGCACGCGCCCGGCGGGATAAAGCTCGGCCAGCAATTCGCCGGCGCCACCGTGCGCGTAGCCCAGCACGGGACGGCACAGCGACAGCGCCTCGATCACGGTGCGACCGAAACTTTCCGGCTTGTTGGAAAGTTGCAGCACCAGGTCGGACACCGCGAACACGTCGCGCACGTCATGGCGCGGCGGCGAGAACACGACCCAGTCGCCAACGCCGCGCGCTTTCGCCAGCGCCTGCATTTCCTTGAGATAAGCCTCGCGTCCGGGCTCGACGACGCCCAGCAGCAGCAGGCGCGTCTCGATGCTGCGCTCGCGCAGGCCGGCAACCAGCGCGATCGCGTCGGCGTGACCCTTCAGGCGGGTGCCGCGCCCGGGCAGCGTGAGCAACGGCGCACCCGCGAGCTGGGGAAACTCTGCGAAGAAACGCGCGCGCCACGTGTCCTCGGGCCGGTAGCCGTAAGGAAACGCGTCGGGGTCGATGCCGCGCGGGATCACGCTGAGCCGGGCCGCATCGACGCGCGGGTAATGACTGAGCACGAAATCGTGCACGGTTTGCGACACCGTGATCACCCGGTCGCCGCGGGTCATGATGCCGCTCCAGCGTCCGGGCGTGTTGAGCCCATGCACCGTGGTGACGAAATGCGGTCGCGGATGCATGCCGCCCAGTGCGTACCACGCCAGCCATGCGGGAACGCGCGAACGTGCATGCACGATGTCGGGCGCGAGGTCGGAAAGGACCCGACGCAAGGGCCCGATTCGCGCCACGCTTCGCAGCGATTTGGCGCCGATGTCCAGCGTGACGTGCTCGCCACCTTCGCGTTCCAGCCGCTCGACCATGCGGCCGCCCGCGGAAACCACCACCGAGCGATGGCCCGCTTCCACCAGCGCGCGAGAGATTTCCAGCGCGGAACGCTCGGCGCCGCCGTTCTCCAGGGCCGGCAACAGCTGGACGACGGTCAAACGGGGCGGCGTGGTGGCAGGTTCGCTCACGAATTCCTGCATGACGGCAGCGGCGGGCATGCCTTTGTTCCTTGCAAGAATCGCGCCCGTGACGGGTGAATGCGGCTTCCCTGCCCGACTGCGAGTGCCTCAGGTTTCGGAGCGCTTCAGGATGTACTCCGCCCCGCAGTACGGGCACACCGTGGTGCCGCCGTCGTCGACGATGGGCAGGTAGATGCGTGGGTGGGAATTCCACAGCGTCATTTCCGGCAGCGGGCAGGCCAGTGGCAGGTCCGCCTTGGTCACCTCGTAGCGACGCCTGGCGTTGGCGGGTTCACCCACGGGATAGGAAGGAGCCGGTTGGGGAGACATGCTTGGAAATCCATTGGACCGCTGTGAGTCAACCCGCGCCACAAACGGCGTCGGCTTGAGTGAAGGTCAATTCTAGCGCAGCGCCCACGGCAGAGCCTCAACTTGCGCGCGAAGTAATGTCCAGTGAGACCGATTCGACGCCCGTCACCCCGCGCAGCGCATCGGCTAACGGGCCAAGGGCGCCCTGGTCGAAGCCGCGCTCGAATTCGATCGTCGCCTCGTCGCCGTCACCGGGAACGTGCCGAGTGACGATGGTGCTGGCCGGCAGGTCGCACGCCATCAACACCTGCTCGATCGCGGCCAGCGAGGCATTCCCGGCGAAATTCATGCGTACCTTCGGCAGGGTCTTGCGCATCGCGAAACGACGCTCCAGTGGTTTCAGCACCGCCAGGATGACCCACGCCACCGCGGTCGCGATGACTGCCGCCGCGTACATGCCGCCGCCGACCGCCAGCCCGATCGCCGCCACCGTCCACAAGCCGGCGGCCGTGGTGAGGCCACGAACCACGTTTTCGCGCTGCATGAACATGATGGTGCCGGCGCCGAGAAAGCCGATCCCGCTGATCACCTGCGCCGCGATGCGGGAAGGATCCAGCACCACGCGCGGCCAATGCTGCAGCACGTCGGAAAACGCGAACGCGGAAACCATCATCGCCAATGCCGCGCCGAGGCACACCAGCATGTGGGTGCGCAGACCCGCGGCCCATGTGTGGCGCTCGCGATCGAACCCGATCACCGCGCCCAGCGCGGCGGCCAGCAACAAACGCACGGCGATTTCCCAGGTCGGCAGCATGGTGGGCGATTTTCGAAAGTGGACAATGATCCGTTCGCGCTGAGCGTAGCGGCCCGAGGCCGCGGAGTCGAAGCGCCACGCCGCCGTCCTTCGACTTCAGCGCTGCGCGCTTACGCTCAGGACGAACTAACCCGAACCGGAGCGATGTCCTGATGCGGCGTTCATCTCCCCCGGACAGTCTATCCGCGGAGCGAACTCCCGCATAATCACGCGACCTTCCCGACGCCGAACCCGATGTCATACCCGCCCCATTCCGCCTGGGTCATCAGCGACGGCGCCGCCGGCAACGAACGCCAGGCACTGGCGCTGGCGTCCGCGCTGGGCGTGTCGGCGCGAGTCATGTCCTTGCCGCTGCGCGCACCCTGGGCGTGGTTCGCGCCGCGCCGCATCCCGGGCGGACGACTGGCGCTCAGCGATCGCGACCGAGCGGGATTCGAAGCGCCGTGGCCCGATGTCGTGATCGGTTGCGGGCGCAGCGCCGCGCTGCTGACGCGCATGCTGCGCGGCCTCTCGGATGGCGACTGCTATTGCGTGCAGATCCTGGACCCGCGCATCGATCCACGCCACTGGGACGCGGTGATCGCGCCGCGCCACGACCGGCTCGAAGGCCCGAACGTGCTGCACACGTTGGGTTCGCTNAANCCGATCGACGACGCGTGGCTGGCATCCGGCCGCGACGCGTTTCCCGACTTCGAGNCGCTGCCGCGTCCGCGCGTCGCGCTGCTGGTCGGCGGCCCACGCCGCGGCATCGAATTCGACGAACGCCTGTCGCAACGCCTGATCGAAACCGTCGGCACGGTTGCACGCGGCGGCAGCGTGCTCGCCACCGCTTCGCGGCGCACGCCGCCCGGATTCACCGCGCGCCTGCGCGATGCCCTCGCGGGTTTCCCCGGTTTTTTCTGGAACGGCGAAGGCACCAATCCCTATCCGGGCCTGCTCGGTTGGGGCGATCACATCGTGGTGACGCCCGATTCGGTGAACATGCTGTCCGAAGCCTGCGCCGCCGGCGTGCCGGTGCACACGGTGGCGACGGCGCCGCTGCCGGAAAAAATCGCGCGCTTCCATGCGGCGCTGCGCGAACGCGGATTGCTNGCCGAGGCGGGCGAACCACGCGCGGCGGTGGCGCCTCTGCGCGAGACGCAGGCGGTCGCGGCCGAGCTGCGCACGAGAATGGCTGTTCGCAGCTAAACACCACCCCCTCGTCGCGCTTCGCGCGCGTTCGCTATCGCTCCGCCCTTCGCGAGCGAAGGGGGAAGGCAAGCTTGAACACCCCCTTCCAGGGGAAGGGGTCGCGACAAAGCCGCGGGGGATGCAAAGGAAATGGGTGCGCAATCACGCACCGCCGAAGTCAAATCCCGCGCGGCGCGCGACTTCCAGCACCTTCGCGCAGCGCGCATCGAGCACCAGGTCGCGTGGCACCACGCGATGCTCGCCCGCGAGCGTCGCCGACAACGCGCGCGCCAACAATTCCGCGTGCGCCGTCGCGAGCGCATCAACGTCTTCGGCCGACAGCACGCCCGCCTGCGCGCAAGCCGCGAGCAGGCCCTGGGTGTCAGCGCGCGCGACGAGCGAGGGCTGTACGTGCGCGTGCAACAACACCAATCCCTGCAGCAGGAACTGGATGTCCAGAAGCGCACCCGCGCCCTGTTTCAAATCCAGTGCGCCACCATCGGAACGGTCGCGCTGCTTGCGCCATTCCGCACGCATCCGGCAGACATCCGCGATGACCTGCGCGCGTTCGCGTGGCCGGCGCAGCACCTCGCCGCGTTCGCGCGTGAATACGCTGCCAAGCGCCACGTCACCGGCGACAGCGCGCGCACGCACCAGCGCCTGCTGTTCCCATGTCCACGCGCGCTCGCGCTGGTAGGCGATGAACGCAGGCAAGCTCGCGACCAGCAACGATTTCCCACCATCGGGACGCAGGCGCGTGTCGACTTCATACAACCGGCCGCCGCGCGTCGGCGCGGACAGCCAGTGCACCACGCGCTGCGCGAGCCGCGCGTACCAGCGCGCGCCGTCGAGCGGACGTGGACCGTCGCTGGTGGCCTCGCCGCGCGCGGCGTCGTACACGAACACCAGGTCGAGGTCGGAGTTGAACCCCAATTCCGCACCGCCAAGGCTGCCGTAGCCGAGCACCGCGATGCCGTTGCCGTCTCCCGGCAGGCGGCCGTGTTGCGCGACCAGTTCGCGCTCCGCAAGATCGAGCACCGCGCCGACCACCGCATCCGCGAGTTCCGCCAACGCACGCGCGGTTGCAACTGCATCCACCGCGCCATCCCGGAAAGCCAGGCCGGTGCGCATCCTGTAGCTGCCTCGCCATTCGGCGATCGCGGCCAGCACCGCCTCGGCATCGCCCGCCGCCTGCACGGCGGCGAGTTGTTGCGCAAGTTCCGCGCGCATGCCCGCCACGCCGTGCACGAGGTATTCCACCCGTGGTGCCAGCACGTCGTCGAGCAGCAGCGGTTGCGCGATCACGCGTTCGGCAAGGAAAGCGCTTTCCGCGCACAACGCCGCCACGCGTGCACGCGCTCCCGGCTGCTCCTGCAGCAACGCAAGGTAGGCCGAACGCCGCGCCACCGCCTGCACCAGCCGGCACAATCGCACCAGCGCATCGACGGGCGACACGGTTGCCGCCGCCGCCTCGATCAGTTCCGGCATCAGGTGTTCGATGCGCCGCGCACCGCGGGCGCTGAGGCCGTGCACCGCGGCCACCTGCCGCAACGCGTCCAGAACCGGCTCGGGTGGCATGAAGCCGGCGGCTTTCAGCGTCGCGCTTTCCAGCCGTTCCTCGCGCACGCGTTGCCACAACCGCGCGCCTTCCCCGGCCGGCGCTTCGTCGCCTTCAGGTTGTTCCGCAGCGCCCTCGGGCCGCAGCACGTCCGCGAAAATCGCCGTGACCTTTTCGCGTTGCCGATTGAGCGCATCGATCAGCGCCTGCCAATCCGGATGGCCCAGCGAGCGTGCGAGGCGCTCGCGCTGCAACGGTTCGACGGGCAATACATGGGTCTGGCGGTCCGCGAACATCTGCACGCGGTTTTCCAGTTGCCGCAGGAACAGATACGCCTCGCGCAATTCGCGCGCGCGCGCCTGCGAGATGTATCCACGCACGGCGCACGCCGACAGCGCAGGCAACAGTCCGCGCGCGCGCAGCGATGCATCACGGCCGCCGCGGATCAACTGCTGCAACTGCACCGTGAATTCGATTTCGCGGATGCCCCCGGCACCGAGTTTCAGGTGATCGGCCAAATCGCGCCGCGCAACCTCGGTGTCGATCAGCGCTTTCATGTCGCGCAATCCCGCCAGCGCGGTGTAATCGAAGTAGCGCCGGTACACGAACGGCCGCAGCGTTTCGAGCAGGCGGTTGCCCGCGGCCAGATCGCCCGCCACCGGGCGCGCCTTGATCCACGCGTAGCGTTCCCAGTCGCGGCCCTCGCGCTGGTAGTACTGCTCCATCGCCGCGAACGAAGCGGTGACCGGGCCGGAATCGCCGAACGGGCGCAAGCGCAGATCCACCCGTGCGGCGATGCCATCGGGCGTCGCTTCGGCCAGCAGGCGCACGAATTCGCGCGCGACGCGGGTGAAATATTCGGCGTTGTCGAGCGGACGCGCGCCATCGGTCGTACCCCCTTCGGGGTATGCCAGCACCAGGTCGACGTCGGAAGAAAAATTGAGTTCGCCGCCGCCCAGCTTGCCCAGCGCGAACACCACCAGCGCCTGCGGCGCGCCCTCGGCGTTGCGCGGCGTGCCGTGGCGCGCGCGCGCCTTGCTTTCCGCGTGCCGCAACGCGTGCACGATCAGCGTCTCGTACAAATCGGTGGTGCCGGCAAGGGTGTCGGCCACCTCATCGAGTCCGTTGACGTCGCGAAACACCAGCCGCACCGCTTCGGCGCGGCGGAAGCGCCGCAGTGCCGTCATCACGTCCTGGCCGGCCCGCGCGAGCCTGTCGGCACGCACTGACGCTTGCGCGGAATCGCGCAAGCGCTCCAGCCCGGCGGCAGTGAGCAAGGTGGGGTCAGCGCGCAACGCCTCGAACGCGAAATCGCTGGCCAGCAGCAACCGGTGCACGCGCTCGCCGACCCCGGCGTCGTCGTGCATCACCACCCCGGCCGCGCGGCAGCAGGCCGCCAGCTCGGCATAACGCCCGGCAACCAGGTGTTCCAGCGAAGACTGCGGTGACGGCATCGGGGAATTATGCAGGCGGCCAAGGGTCAACTATTGGCACCCTGAAGCGTTCATCCGGAGTCGGTTAGGCTTTTTCCGACCATCCTCGACTTGCCGCCCGCATGGTATCTGCCGCATCCCACGACGCCGGACGACATCCCGCCGCCGCACGCATTGCGCTGATCGCGGCGCTCGCGGTCGTGTTCGTGCTCTGCACCGCGTGGCTGGACGGCTTCCCCGACACCGTGCCGAGCGCGTTGTGGAATTACCCGGCCTGGGTAGCGTGGTGGAATGCGCCGTGGCGGTTGACGGCCAACGCGTTGCCGGGCCTGCTGCTGGCGTTCGCGTTGCTCGCGTGGACGCGTCGTGCGATCTGGTCGTTCGCGCTGGCGTTCGGCATCCAGGCGCTGATCTACGGCGTCAACGCGCTGAAGGTGCAGAACCTCGCGATTCCGCTGATGCCCGCGGATTTCCGCATGCTGGGCCAGCTCAAGCACGGTGGCACCGAGTTGCTCTCGGGTTACCTGCCGCACATCGTGCTTCTGCTCGTGGTCGTGATCGTCGTGATTGCACTGCTGGTGGCGTGGTTTCGCTTCGAACCGCCGGTCTGGCAGAAGCGCCCGCGCCGCTGGCGCGCACTCGCCTCGGTGATGTTGTTCGCCGCGCTCATCACCCTGATCGCCGGGGTGCCGTTCTGGCGCGGCGTTTACAACCAGAAGCTGCTCGGCATGCAGCCCTGGTCGCCCATCGCGACCCGCCAGCATGATGGCCTGATCGGTTCGCTGCTGATGTTCCACCTGCAGTTCGGCGCGCAGCACCGCAAGG
>JGI24740J21852_10000847_pt1 | contig 13512 bp, 9 predicted proteins | sample KBSCornC6_FD_21852 | JGI IMG/M metagenome (IMG submission 21852) | reverse complement strand
CGCCTGTCCGCGCGATACAGGCCGATCAGGCCCAGCAGCGCGTCAGGAGGCTGGATCGCCAGACGGCTGAAAATTTCGCGGTCCGCCACCGATCCCTGCATCAACATGCTATTTCAGCCCCTGCATAATCCTGGCCACAACCCTGGCCACAACCCTGGCCACAACCCTGGGTTGTCCGGTGCAGAAGGTCTGCGCGGCGGTCCATCCCATATGCCATGCGCATCTTATCGCAGCTTCGAAGAGAAAACGGGTTTCAGTTTGTCGCCCTNATTCCTTCAAAATGAAATATGTTCATCACCGGGCGCNAAAATCTGAAACGTCACCTCTCCGCTTTGAACGCCCATCGCATCGTCCCCGCCAGCGCGAAAGCGCTGGCCCGGACGAGCGGCCGTGCAAGAGCCGGCATGGAAAAGCCATGCATCCGCCTCGCCCATCCGGGGAGCAGCGTCACGGCCGCCTGCATCATCATCGCCTGCGCCGGCAGCAGCCCCAGGGAGGGTGCCGGCTGCCGCAGCACGATCCGGGCCACCTCCCGCGTGCGCGGCGTCATGGCAAGTTCGCTGCGGAAGTGCGTCATCAGTGCTCTGGCGTCGGCCCGGCTTTCCGGCACCGGATCGGCGCCCAAAGCCCGCGCCACGAGCGCGGCCTCCGCGAAATAGCGATCCTGTTCCGCCAGCGGCATGAACGGTTCGCCATAGGCCATCCANGCNTCGAGAAAGCTCGTCGCCTCGCAAACATGCACCCAGGCAAGCAGCCACGGATCGCCTGCNGCATAAGCCGTCCCGTCGGGGAGCGTTCCGCGCACATGCTCATGCACCCTGCGCACCCGCGCGATCTCTGCCTCCGCTTCCGCCCGTTCGGCATAGGTGGTCACGGCAATGAAGCGCGCCGTCCGCCTCAATCGGCCCAGCATGTCATCGCGAAACCGGCTGTGGTCCCATATGCCCGCGAGCGCCGCGGGATGCAGCATCTGGAGCAGCAATGCGCTGACGCCGCCGATCATCATGCTGGTGACATCGCCATGCACCCGCCGGATCACAGCGCCCGGGGGATAGAGCGCCTGGTCCGACGCGACCACCGGGGCCTGATCCGCCGCGCTGTCGTGAAACACGCCCCGCACCTTCCCGACCAGCAGGCGCCGCATCAATCGCGAAGGCCGTTCCACCACCCGATTTCTCCCCACGCGNCGTCGACAGGGATGAGCTCTTTCTACCCGGCCGCCATCTGCGTCATGGACGCATAGTCCGTCTTCCCGGTTCCGAGCAGTGGCAGCGCGTNCAGCACCCTGATATCGCGCGGCAACGCCAGCTCCGCCACACCATTCGCCTTGCCCCACGCCTGCAATGCCGCCGCCTTCGCGTCCTGCGCAGTGGTGAACAGCACCAGTTGCTCCCCCTTGCGCGCATCGGGCCGCGTCACCACCGCATGATCCGCGTCCGGCCATATGGCCGAGGCATAGCCCTCCACAGCAGGCAGGGAGATCATCTCGCCCCCGATCTTGGCAAAGCGCTTCGCCCGTCCCCGGATCGTCACAAATCCCTGGTCGTCGATGGTCACGATGTCGCCGGTATCGTGCCAGCCCTCCTCCGGCGGTTGCAGCACGCCCGGCGCATCCGCCTTCATATAGCCCGCCATGATGTTCGGCCCCCGGATCGAAAGCCGGCCGCCTTCCTCGATCCCCGGCACATCGTCCAGCCGCGCTTCGATCCCCGGCAGCAGCCGGCCGACAGACCCGGCGCGGAAATGCATCGGCGTGTTGACGGCGATCACCGGCCCCGCCTCCGTCGCGCCATAGCCCTCCAGGATGCGCAATCCGAATTTCTCGGCATAGATTTTGCGCGTCTCGTCCCGCACCCGTTCGGCGCCGGCAAAGATGTAGCGCAGCGAATAGAAGTCATAGCCATGCGCCATCCGCGCATAGCCCGACAGGAAGGTGTCAGTGCCGAACAGGATGGTCGCATTGGCGTCATAGGCGAGCGCCGGGACGATCCGGTAATGCAGCGGGCTGGGATAAAGCAGCGTCTTCACCCCGTGGAAGATCGGCAGCAAAGTGCCCCCGGTCAGGCCGAAACTGTGGAACACCGGCAGGGCATTCAACACCACATCGGCGGAGTTGAAGTCGATCCTGGCCGCCAATTGCCGGCAGTTGGACAAAAGATTGCGATGCGTCAGCACGACGCCCTTGGGCAGACCCTCCGATCCGCTGGTGAAGAGGATCACCGCCGCATCGTCCGGCGAAACCTTGAGCCGCCTGTGCGCCCGCCCGGCGAAACGGCTGGCGATCAGGCCGCGCAGCTTTGCGCCGGGGCCGATGCCTGCCGCCACATCCTCCAGCCAGAGGAAGGTGATCCCTTCAGCCTCCAGCCCCGCGACGATGTCGCCCAGCTTGCCCTGCTCGACAAATGTTCGTGCCGTCACCACCGTCCGAATGCCGGCCGCCATGCAGGCGGCTTTCAGATTGGCCAGGCCGGCGGTGAAGTTCAGCATCGCCGGCACCCGTCCGCCGGCCTGCAAGGCGAAGAAGGCCACGGCTACCCCCGCCACATTGGGCAACAGCACGCCGACCGCCTCGCCCTGTCGCGTCGATCGTGCCAGGATACGGCCCAGCACAAGCGATCCGGTCATGAGCCGCCCGTAGGTCAGCGGATCGCGCTTCACATCCTCGACGATGGGAGATCCGCGCCCATGCACGTGGCTCGCCTCCAGCAGCGCTTCGAACAAGGTCCTGTCCGTGTCGGACGTCGCGAACATCATCTGGCTCATCTCGTCATAGAGCCGCCGACCGGCGATCGCGCGCCGTGCCCGCGCCGTCATTTCGCCCTCTATGGCGAAACGGCGCGGCGGCAGAACGGTAAGCGTGATCCTGGGAAAGCGCCGCAGCCGGACCTTGCCTCTGAGGCGCGAGAAGGGCGTGAATTGCGCGCCGTCGATCCGCACTGGAATGATCGGCGCATCGGCCTTGTCCGCGACCATGCCGGGGCCGTCGAACACTTTCATCAAGGCGCCGGTGACGGTGATCCTCCCCTCCGGAAAGATCACCAGCGTCCGTCCTTCGCGCACCGCCTTCACCATCGCCTTGGCCGACAGCGGATTGGTCGGATCGACCGGAAAGGCGTCGAACAGCGAGAGGAACGGCTTTACCCACCACGCCCTGGCAATCCGCGTGTGCACCGCGAAGGTCGGCTTGCCCGGCAGGAAGGCGGCCAGCAGCAGGCCGTCGAGGAAGGACACATGGTTGACCACGACGACGGCCGGTTCGCCCGCGCCGGGCATGTTCTCGGCTCCCAGCACCTGTACCCGGTAGCAGAGCCGCAGCATCCCGCGCACTATGGCCTTGATCACCGTTTCCGGCAGCAGCCAGCAGCTGATCAGCGCCACTGCCAGGGTTGCAAAGCCCATCACCCCGATCACGCCGGGCACGCTCTCGCCCCGCGCCAGCATCGCCGTCACCGCCGTGACGACCGCCACCGTGACCGCCGCATTGACGATATTGTTGGCCGCAATGGTGCGCGATCGTTCCTCGCGCGGGCTATGCGTCTGAAGGATCGCATAGAGCGGCACGATGAACATGCCGCCTGAAAAGGCGATGCCGGTGAGGTCGGCCATGATCCGCCAGCTTCCCGGCGATGCCACGAATTGCGCGATGCCCGCGCCCGAATGCGCGGGCGCATAGGAACTGGTCGACAGCCACAGGTCGATCATGAATCCGGCCAGCGTCAGCGCGGACACCGGCACGAAGCGCGCAGACACCTGCCCGCCGAGCAGCCGGTTCACCAGCATCGACCCCAGCGCCACGCTGATCGAGAAGATCAGCAGGAAAAAGGTCGCGACCTCCTGCTTCGCCTTCAGCACGCCGCTCACCAGCGGAGCGAACTCGGCTAGCAACACCGCGCCCACGGCGAAGAACCAGCTGATGCCCAGGATCGACAGCCACACGCCGCGCCCGTGCCGCGCCGCCTTCAATATATGCCAGGTGCTCTTGAAGATGTTCCGCTCGATCCGCAGGCCAGGCACCACGGTCGGCGCCGAGGGAACCGCAAGGCTGGCCAGGAAGCCCAGCGTCGCCAGCCCCACCGCCACCAGTCCCGCTTCCCAGGGTGGGATCACGCCGGCCAGCAACTGTCCGCTCAATATCGCGAGGAATGTTCCCGCCTCGATCAGGCCGGTGCCGCCCATGATCTCATCGGCATGCAGATGCTGTGGCAGGATGGAGAATTTGACGGGCCCGAAGATGGTCGAATGCAGTCCCATCAGGAACAGGCAGGACAGCAGCAGCGGCACCGATTCCAGCCAGAAGCCCGTGACGGCGAGGGTCATGATGATGATTTCCGCTGCCTTCACCGCCCGCACCAGTTTCGCCTTGTCCCAGGCGTCGGCCAATTGGCCGGCCAGCGCGGAAAAGAGGAAATAGGGCAGGATGAACAGGCCCGTGGCGATGGTCGCCAGCATCTCCGCCTTGTCCGGCTCGGCCCGGTACAGGCCGAAATTGGCGAGGAACAACAGCGCGAACTTCAACAGATTATCGTTGAAGGCGCCCAGGAACTGAACCACGAACAATGGCGCGAAACGGCGCTTACCCAGCAATGACAGATCAGGTGCGGACATTTTCTTACCCCCGTCCTTCACGCATTATGCAGCAATAGTCGCGGAGTTGTTAACCGGCTCGCGCAACAGGCGATTATAGAGCCACCCTATGCCAATCAGGCTGAAGCCAAGGGCCAGGAACGATGCGATCCGCAGCAGCCCCGTCAATCCCGAAGCATCGAACAGGAACACCTTGGCCACGGCGAGCAGCATCAGCAGCAGCGAAGCGATCCGCCAGTCTCGCGCCTGCCTGCGGATGCCCCAGAGCAGGAAGCCGATCGCCAGCGCCAGGGCGAGCACCGACCGGAGAATATCCTCCGTCGCGCTGACTCCCGGCACGGTCAGCAGAGGCCCGACGAAAAGCTGCCGCAGCATCGCCAGGCCGACCAGCGAGATCAAACCCATGCGGACCCCATCCGCAACGCGCGGCAACCAGTTGTCGGCGACCTTGAGCGCCACGAAGGCAAGGGCCAGCAGGACAGGCAGCAGATTGAACAAGGGCCAGCTTCCCACCACCTGCGGAAACCAGAGGGGATTGTGCAGCAGCAACGAATAAACCAGCAAGTGGCCCAATCCCGCGCCGGTGAGGATAGTCCCTACCAGTCGCCCTGAAACCGTCCCATTGGCCCGCGCCGCAGAAAGGCGCGTGTCGTTCTTTGGCGACATGGAATGCGGCAGGGCGATCCCACCTCGCCATGCGACGAACCCCGANATGATGAGTATCCCCTCCCAAACTGTCCGCTCCGCGAGGGCGAGGCGCGTCACGTCCCCAAGGCTCGCCAGGCCGAAGATCTGCTTGAACGCGATATGCGCCGCAANGCCGCCCAGCGCTCCCACGACGGCACAGCCGATCCGCTGCCCGATCGGACCCATGATCGAACCGTTCCGCCATAGGGCAAATCCCGTCGCCGCAGCAGGCAGGGCNAGCCGCCGCATCGCCTCGCCAATCGGAGGCAGATCGCTCACCAGCACGGGTTCGCCCACCAGCGACANCAAGGCCNGGCCGAGCCACAGGGCCAGAGGCCAGCCNGCCCAAAGCATCACCACCGTCAAGGCGACTCCCAGGGCGGGCATGGTCGACCGGAGCGNCAGCTTGCGCACCCCTTGCGCCAACACAGCCAGTCCCAGGGCAGCNGCCACNGGCAGCCAGAGCGCCGGCANGGCTTGCGCGACCGNCCCATANGCGAGCAGCACCGCCACGCCCTGCGCCACCATCCGTCCCTCGGCAAAGCGTGNGCGCCAGGCGAAGAGAGTNGCCATCGCCGCGCCCGCCGTCCAGCGGAGGACGCCCTGCCAGCCCGGAACATCCGCCCCATCGCCCCACAGCCTGGCGACCTCGTCTGATCCGGCCAGAACCACCAGGGCGACAAAGGCGAAGCTCCAGCCGCTCCATTCGACCCGTCTATCCTTCGCCAGCTCCGCCAGCGCCAGCAGGCCAACGGCAAGGGCTGCGATCACGATCGACAGCATCCATTGCGGTAGTCCCAGTCCGCCCGCCACAGCCAGCAGCAACGCTGCCGCGCTCGCCAGCGTTACGAAGCGCGCGTCCCTGTGTCGCGTTTCGCAACGCCAGCCCATTGCCATGGCCACGCCCGGCAATCCGGCCGCGGCCAGCGCAAGCAGGGCAAATTCCCCATCCAGCCCGGCCCGCCAGAGCTGTCCCAGCGCCACGGCAAAGCCGCCCAGCGCCAACCCTGCGATCTGCCCTGCCTCGCCAAGCCCACTGCGCCAGACCCGAAGCAGGGCCGTACCGCCGTAAATCGCCGTCAAGCCCAGCATCACCAATGCGAAATGCCCTGTTTCCGGCGCCGGCCACACCGCCGTCAGAAGCAGCCCGACGCTCGCCCCGACCGCCGCCAGCGGCCGCAATGCCGCCTCCCGTCCCAGCCAGACCAGGGCGATCGACAAGAGTCCGAACAGTCCCCATTGCAGCAGGCCGAAGCCGCCCGTCGCAACCAGCGCCGCCATCTGCGCCGCCGCAGCCAATGCCGCGCCCGTGCGCAGCAGCGCCGCCCGCGTTCCGGGAAAGGCGAGGATGGGCAACGCCACGCCCAGCATCAGCACCAGCAAGCCGATCGACAGCGATGATGCCCAATCCAGCGCGCCCATGGCCAGCATGACAACGCCCCAGCCGGCTCCGCCCACCAGCGCACTTATGCCTAACCACATCCAGCGCTGGGTGCGCGACAGCATGCAAAGACCGCCTACCGCCAGGGCGAGATAGCAGCTCAGCAACGGTATATTGGGTTGTCCCGCCTTGACCAAAGCGGGCGCCGCCAGTCCGCCGACCAATCCCAGAAGCGCGCTGGGTGCGCCGAAGCGCAGCGACAGCGCCATGGCCAGCCCGGTGACGCCCGCCAGCCCCGCAAAGGCGACGCCTGGCCCCACCAAACCGTACAGCATGTGCGCCGCCAGGATCGCTGCGTAGAGTGTCGCCAGCCCTGCGCCCGCCAGCGCCTGCCGCACCCGGGCGTCGCGCACCTGTTCCTCCAGCCGCAACGCTGCCTCGGCCCCGCCGATCAGCGCTCCGCCGAACAACAGTCCCAACAGCACGCGCACCAGCGGTGAGAGCAATCCCGCATCGATGGAATATTTGACGAGCAGCACGCCCGCGACGGCAAGCGTCACTCCGCCCGCCCATATCGGCAGTTGGCGGCCGAACAGTTCCTCGAAACCGAAGGTGGCGCGGGCAGGCCGGGCGCGTTCAGGGGCGATGGCTTGCGCTTCATGTTCCGGGGCGAGAGAATCCGTCTCCTCGATCGCGTCCGCAGTGGCGGCTCGGGTGGAGGGCGTTCCGTCTTCGCCGGAACCACGGCTCAATATGACCGCTGGCGCAGGAGGCGTGATATCCCGCTCCACCACGCGGGCGGGTGCGGACGTCCCCTTGCGCGGGCTCGTCATCCTCATCCTCGCGGGGATGGTCGTGGCGCATGGGGGAAGAGGCATTTCCCATAACCTCTTCCAATAGTGCCAGCCTTTTCTCGGTTGCCTTCAACCGTCCGCGCATGTCGAACAGCACTATTCCGAAAACCAGCAGAACCAGTGTCACGAGCATGAGTCGAATCCCTGTAAACCCCGCCTATGGCATGAGGGCTACCCAAAAATTCAACACTGTTCAATAAAATAATTAGACAGCGTCTAATTGTTCTCTTATCCGTTGTTCGCATGGGCAGACGATCCGATCATAGCCGCGAGGAACTGGAGGCGCTCATCCTTGAAGAAGGCCACCGGCACATGGCGGAAGCCGGTTTCGCCCGTTTTTCCTCGCGAGAGGTGGCCAAGCGCATCGGCTATTCGGTGGGCACGCTCTACAATGTCTTTGGCAGCTACGACCGGTTGGTCGTCGCCATCAATACGCGCACCTTCGACCAATGGGCCGCCTTCCTGGAAAAGCGCCTTGCCGGCCAGCCGCAGGACCGGATCGCGGCGCTGGTGGAGGGCTATTTCCAGTTCGCCTCGGAAAACACGAATATCTGGATGGCGATCTACGACCATCGCCTGCCGCCTGGCGTCGCCATGCCGGAGGATTATGCGCGGCAGCGGGCGGGGCTGACGGAAGTCGTCGTGCGCGAAGTCGCCGCCGTCCTGCCGCCGAGCGCCAGGGATGGCGCGCCGCGGCTCGCGCGATCGCTGGTGGCCACGGTGCACGGCCATTGCACCTTCGCCCTCAACGGCAGCTTTGCCCTGTTGGGNGAGACTGCCCCCCTCGAAATGGCCACGGCGCGNGTCAAGGAAAGCTTGAGGGCGGCGGGGGCANGGCTCTAACATANCGGTGGGCGCNCCCTATGGGCGGGTGGGCGACAAAAGGGGACATATCGTGGCAAACTGGTTCGACAGCCTGGAACGCGACCTGCAATCGCCGCTCGCGGTGCGGCGCCTTGGCAGCGGTTGGTTCTCGGGCTTCTTCGCGCTGCTGCTCAGCCTCACCGGGCTTTGCCTGGTCATGGCGCTACGCTGGCCAGACTGGTTTTCGACGCCCGAACTGGCGGCGCTGCATGCGTGGGGCGGGCTGCGTCCTCTGGTCCACGCGCTTTTGATCGGCGGCTATGCGCTGGCGTTGCTCAGCCTGCTTTTGCGTACACGCAAAGCCATCGGCGCGACCGCGCTTCTTGCCGCGCTGTTCGCCACCCTGTTGGGAGGGGCGGAAGTCCAGCCGCAGGAGACCCATGACTGGGGCGTGTTCTTCGGGCTGGATTTCTTCGCCGTCAACATGGTGGCGACCGGGCTGATGTTCGCCCCGATCGAGCGCCTCTTTCCGCACAGGGCCCAGCAGCGCCTGTTTCGCCAGGAATGGCGGGAGGACCTGTTCTATTATCTGATCAGTTCGATGATGGTGCAGCTCATCACCTTCCTTGCGCTGGCGCCATCCGGCCTTATCAACGCCAACACGGCCGGCCTGGCAGGCATACGCGGCATGATCGCCAGCCAGCCCTGGCCGCTGCAGTTCCTGGAAGTGGTGCTGCTGACCGATTTCGTCCAATATTGGTTTCATCGCGCCTTCCACCGCGTCCCCTTCCTCTGGGGTTTCCACGCCGTCCATCATTCGGCGAAATCCATGGACTGGCTGGCGGGTGCGCGCATGCATTTCTTCGAGATCATCGCGCTGCGCGGCGTGACGTCCTTGCCGCTGCTCACCTTCGGTTTTTCGCCATTGGTGATGCAGGCCTATATCGGTTTCGTCTATATCTACTCCTCGCTCCTCCACGCCAATCTGCGCGGTGATTTCAATCGCCTGGGCGCGATCGTCGCGACCCCGCGCTTCCACCATTGGCACCATGCGATAGAGAAGTTGCGGTCGACAAGAATTTCGCGATCCACTTCCCCTTTCTCGACCGTTTGTTCGGCACCCATCATCTGCCTGACGGCGCATGGCCGACCGGCTATGGCGTGCCCGAACAGGTGCCCCAGGGCTATCGCGCGCAATTCCTCTATCCCTTCCGCCGAAAACGCGACGCGGCTGCGTGAATCTGCTATGATCGTTGCGGGCTGTGAGGGAGTCGGACCATGGTCTACTGGATGCTCAGGGGGCGCGAGTTCGCCAATTGCAACTGCGAATATGGCTGCAACTGTCAGTTCGGCGGCCTGCCGGACAAGGGGCATTGCCAGGCCGCCTTCGGCTTCGCCATCGATGAGGGCCGGCATGGCAATATCGACCTGGCCGGCCTGAACATCGCTGCTGTCTTCCGCTGGCCTGGGCCGATCCATGAAGGCCAGGGGGAATGCGCCGCCTTCGTCGATGAACGGGCGACGCAGGCGCAGCGCGATGCCCTGCTGACGATCATGACCGGCGGCGACACCGCACCGATGGCGACGGTCTTCGCCGTCTTCGCCTCCACCATCACGACCATGCATGAACCCAATTTCGTCCCCGTCGACTTCGAGGTCGATGTGGAAGGACGCANGGGNCGCCTGCGGATTCCGGGCCATCTGGAGATGGACGGCGAACCGATCCGCAGCCCGGTGGACGGATCGGAAATCCGGGCGCGGATTCAATTGCCCGACGGCTTCGAATATGAAGTGGCGGAGGTCGGCTCCGGGACCAGCCGCGCCATTGCGCCAATGCGGCTGGACCATGCGGCGAGCTACGGACAGTTCGCCTATCTGCACCTCGACAGTCACGGCGTGGTCAGGGGCTGACGGTGTCGGCATTCCGTACGGTGCTCGCCCGGCATCACCTGATTTCCCTTGCCGCCCTGGCGGTGATGATCGTGCTGGCCTGGGGCTGGCTGCTTTCGGGTGCGGGCATGGGCATGGCCCCCGGCGCGTCATGGCTTCCGGCTGGACTGGCGGAAGACCCCATGCTGGCAATGATGATGCCCGGCGATATGCCATGGACGGCGGCGCAGTTCCTCGTGACCTTCGCCATGTGGTGGGTGATGATGGTTGCGATGATGCTGCCTTCCGCCGCGCCCATGATCCTGCTCTATGCTCGCGCGGTGCCCGCCGCGGCACGGCCCGCCACGGAAAGTTTCACCCTGGGCTATCTGTTGATCTGGGGCTTTTTCTCCCTGGTCGCCACTCTGGCGCAATGGCGTCTGGCCACGGCGGCGCTGCTGTCCTCCATGGCGATGGCGACGTCCAGCCCTTCGCTGGCCGCCGCTCTGCTGATCGCGGCTGGCGTCTATCAGATCAGCCCATGGAAGGACGCCTGCCTGCGCGAGTGCCGCAATCCCGCGATATTCCTCAGCCGCCACTATCGGCCGGGATGGACCGGCGCGCTGCGCCTGGGTGCGCGTCATGGCGCCTGGTGCGTGGGATGCTGCTGGATGCTGATGGCGCTGCTGTTTGTCGGCGGAATCATGAATCTGGCCTGGATAGCCGTGCTGACGCTGCTGGTCGCGCTGGAGAAGCTGTTGCCATGGGGTCGCGCGATGTCGATCCTGGCGGGCGCGGGCTGTATCCTGTTGGGCTGGGCGATATTGCTGGGTTGAGTGCCCTCGGTCGCGCAGGCGACGGACAATCCGCAACCGGATTATGCCTCGTCCTTCTCCGCGGCGGCATGGAAGGCGATCCTCAATGCTTCGGCCAGGCTCTTCACCTCCAGCTTCTGCATCAGGTTGGCGCGGTGGATTTCCACCGTGCGCGGGCTGATGCCCAGATCATAAGCGATGGTCTTGTTCGGCAGCCCTTCGACCAGCCCGTCCAGCACCTCGCGCTCGCGATCGGTCAGGATGTTGAGCCGTGCCCGCGCATCTTCCGCCCTTGCGCTTGCGCCGCGGTCCGCCACGGCCGTCCGGCGCGCCGCATCGACGCAGGCCAGCAGCGCTGCCTTCTCGAACGGTTTTTCGATGAAGTCGCTGGCGCCCGCCTTCATCGCCGTCACCGCCATGTCGACGTCGCCATGACCGGTCATGATCACCACGGGCAGCATGATTCCCCGCGCCCGCAATTCGCGCTGCACCGCCAGCCCGTCAATATCCGGCATCCGCACGTCCAGCAGCACGCACCCCGGCTCCAGCGCGGCGGCCTCCTTCAGAAAGTGCGAGCCCCCTTCGAACAGCTTCACGGCGAAGCCGCTCGTCCTCAGCATGAAGGACAGTGACCGCCGGATCGCCTCGTCATCGTCCACCACATAGATCGGGAATGCTTCGTTCATGCTCTAGTCCGCTGCGTCCAGGGTGAAGTGAAAGGCCGTGCCGCCCCATTGCGACGGTTCGGCCCAGATCCGGCCACCATGGCCCTCGACAATGGTCTGGCTGATCGAAAGGCCGACGCCCATGCCGGACGGCTTGGTGGTGGTGAAGGGGGTGAAGAGCGTGCGCGACATTTCCGGCGCCAGTCCCGGTCCGCTGTCGGCCACGATCACTTCGACCCGGCCGGCATCGGTCGGGGAAGGGGCCGGGATGGCGGACAGGCGCAGGATGCGCGCTGGGCTGCCGGCCATCGCCTCCACCGCGTTCTTCGTGAGGTTGATGATGACCTGCTGCAATTGCACCCGGTTGACCAGCACCTTGTCGACGCGCGGGTCGACGCTGATGTCCATGTCCAGGCCCCGGCTGTCGACGCCGATGAAGGCCAGTGCCGCCCCCTCCGCCAGCAGCCCGCGCAGCGCTTCGGGCTGGCGGATGGTTTCGCCGCGCCGGATGAATTCGCGCAGCGACCGGATGATCTCTCCGGCGCGCAGGGCCTGGCTCGCGCTTTCGGCCATAGCCTCACGCAGCAATTCCCGGTCCACAGGCCCGTCGGCGTCGAGCATGTCGCGTCCCGCCTCCAGATAATTGGCGATCGCGGTCAGCGGCTGGTTGAGTTCATGCGCCAGCGCCGACGCCAATGTGCCCATCGCCGTCACGCGGGAGGCATGGGCCAGTTCCGCCTGCAGGTCCGCCACCCGCCGCTCGGCCTGCTGGCTTTCGGTGAGGTCGCGGATGAAGCCGGTGAACAGCGGTCGGCCCTCATCCTGAACCTCTCCCACGGACAGTTCGATGGGAAAGGTCGAGCCGTCCCGGCGCCGCGCGCTCGTCAGCCGGCCGATGCCGATGATCCGCCTTTCCCCCGTTTTCAGATAATGGTCGATATAGCCGTCATGCCTCTCCCGGTCGGGGGAGGGCATGAGCATCGAGATATTCTCGCCCAGAACGTCGCTTTCGGCATATTGGAACATGCGTTGCGCCGCCGCGCTGAACGACACGATCTGCCCGCGCACGTCGATGACGATCAGCGCGTCCGGCACCGTCGCCAATATGGAGCCGAGCAGCGCCTGTTCGAGGCTGTGCTCGCGCTGGGTCAGGCCATCGGTTTCATCGTCCGCTACCGCCATGCGCCCACCATGCCGCGCATTCAATGCGCCAGCAAGAGCGGAACATGGACTTCGCGCAGCATGGCGCGGGTGACGCCGCCAAACACCATCTCGCGCAACCGGCTGTGACCGAAGGCGCCCATCACCATCCATTCAGGCTTCAGCACGCCGATGGCCGCCTTCAACGACGCCTCTATGGTGCGGCCGTCCTGCGGCCATGTGTGCAATTGGCATTTGATGCCGTGGCGCGCCAGATATTCGGGCGCGTCCGTGGCCGGGAAGGGATATTTGCCGGCTTCCTCGACCGTAACGACATGCACTTCCTCCGCCAGTTTCAGCAGCGGGACGGACAGGCGCAGCGCGGTGGAGGCCTCCTGCGAACCGTCCCACGCTATCAGCGCGCGGCCCGTGACGGGAAAGCTTTTCGCCTCCTGCGGCACGGCGATCACCGGAACCCTTCCGGCGAGCGCCAGATCGGCCGCCAGGTGCAGCGGGTCGGCATATTCCCGGCGCGGTCCCGATGGCAGGGTGACGATGATGCCGTCGGTCAGCGTTGCGGCGGACAGCAGGCCATGGACGACATCGCCCTCCACATGGCGCCAGTCCCAGCTTACATCCTCGCGCCGGAGCCGATCCTCCACGCGCATTCGCGCCTTTTCGTCGATGTCGTACAGTTCCGCCATCATCGCCGG